>JAAUXT010151055.1_pt1 | contig 22983 bp, 29 predicted proteins | sample 7278171 | NCBI WGS metagenome assembly JAAUXT01 (sample SAMN14350112, study PRJNA611818) | marine sediment metagenome | isolation source: surface marine sediment (1.8m) | place: French Polynesia: Moorea | collected 2018-08 | reverse complement strand
GGGCGCTGCCACAACCGGGCGGTCGTGGGGGACAAGCTGCTCATCTTCGGAGGTGAGCTCATCACGCTGAGACTCTCTCCCTGTGTATTCTCATCATGCTCGCTACCGTCGCTTTCTCGAATCCCACTCTTCCCCGCTGCCCCCCCCTGTGCTGAGCAAGAGCTCTGATAAGCAGCGATCTCAATGGTAAAACGGGATAACGATATATACAGTGGATGCTCCGGCCAAAGAACAGTCCACTGTCCTGCCTATACCCGTTCATAGACAATGTTTAGAGGCATGAATTCCTGCTTGTGTCGACGTGCACACACACACACACACACACACACACACACACACACATGCAGAACCTCTGAGAGGAAACCGCAGTCCTTCTCGTCCACAGGTGAAGATGGTCTCGGCCGGTCTCGCCGGAATCATCTCAGATCTCATCACATTCCCTCTGGACACAGCCAAAGTCAGACTCCAGGTACGGGCCATCGTCAAGAACTTTGTGCGAACGTACGAGGTCAGGAATCACGCAGCAACCTAAGTCTTGAATGCTGACTTGCTGCTGCTATCCAACCCAGCCCTGGCTGGAGAACTCCAGCTTCAAAGATTTCAACAAAATGTGCATTTCCTTCAGAATTTTGCTTCTTTCCACACAGTTACAAGGCGAAGGGACGAATACCGTCGCTTCAGGCGGGATGCTCAACGTGCAAAGCAAAGGCCTCAAGTACCGAGGCATGATCAACACCCTGGTGACCATCTCCAGGGAGGAGGGACCCAGGTGAGAACAGGGAAGGAGGGACCAGGTGAGAACAGGGGAGGGACCAGGTGAGAACAGGGGGAGGAGGGACCAGGTGAGAACAGGGGGAGGAGGGGACCAGGTGAGAACATGGCAGGAGGGACCAGGTGAGTACAGGGAAGGAGGGACCAGGTGAGAACAGGGCAGGAGGGGACCAGGTGAGAACAGGGGAGGGACCTGACTGACAACAGGGACGTACCCAGGAGAACACCTCTGGGTTGAAAATTTAGGTGTTGATCCATTCATTTGTGCAGGGACACAAAACTGGTTCCTGAGCCCTGAGGCAAGCGGGACAATTTTCCCCCAACTCTGGAACGATTGATGACGCCTGTTCTCTGCTCGTAGATGCCTGTACAACGGGCTGAGTCCCGGACTGCAGCGACAGATGGCGTTCTGCGCCGTGCGCATCGGAGCCTACGACTCCATCAGGGACTTCTACCTCAACCTCTTCAACAAGAGTGCGTGTGTGTGTGTGGTGCGTGCATCTGAAGGAAAGCCCGCAGAGGCCCTTTTCGTGTTTTGTTCAATGTCTCAACGATACTTTCCCCCAGTATGACCAGGGGTCGTTGGAATCCAGGAGTGTCTTTGAGGAACCAGAGTGGAAAGGATTTCGGAACCATAAACCGGAAGTTCCCTCGCTTTCAGACACGGCTGACGGGAAGTCGCACCTGACGCTGCGCATCGCCGCTGGCGCCACCACCGGCTGTTTGGCGGTGCTGGGTATGTGCAGTTCCAATACAGTTGAAACTATCCGAATCTTTAGCCTGGTATCGAGAAATATCGGAGTGCAGTCCGTTATGACGCAGTGCTCGCTGTTTAGAACCCCACCCCTTTTGCTCTGATATGCCACACTTGGTGCGTCCTGCCTCTGTACGACGCATCGCGCTGTGACTTGTGTCGGGACACGACGTTTGACGCACCTGTGTGGACGCAGCATCAACCTTCACATGAGCACTCCGCTCCCTTTGACCCCCGGGTTCGCCTCAGGCAGGGAACACACTCCCAGCGACGCAGCAACCAGCGTGATGCCCCATCGTGCTACCCTGTCGTGCTGTAGCATCATCCTATTGGCTTTGTATGGAGACTGCTGTTGCGTCGCCCCAACCACTCCCAGAGCGGTTGGGGCGACCCAATGGGGCGACGCCACAGCACGACGGGGCAGCACGACGCAACGCTTCAGTGCGTCCGCACCCTCAGATTTTCCCACATCTCTCCCTCTCCGCGCAGTTGCCCAGCCGACGGACGTGGTGAAGATCCGGATGCAGGGCGACCTGCGCGCGGGCGCGGCGCGGCGCTACAGCGGAAGCCTCATGGCCTACAGGACCATCGGGCGCGACGAGGGGTTCAGGGGACTATGGAAAGGTGAGGCCCAACATGGAGTGAGTTCGTTCGTCGTGCTCCGGCGCTTGCCTATTGATCATGATTAGGGACTTTATGCAACGGCGTTTGTTTCAAACATCACGCCACTCGTCGCATTGGGTGGTGTGTGGTGATTGGCCAGTGCCATGGAAACTGTGCATAACGTCATCAATTTGTGTGCTCTTTTCAACGTTGGCGTTGACGCGACGTGCACCTCAAACGCCGTGCATAAAGTCCCCATTATGCTCTCACACCCGACCTCCCCAGCTGGGGCAGGTGTGTTCCTCCAGTGGCACGGACAAATCAAATGCCCTCGGGGTGAACTGAACGAAAAGAACAAACCTACCACGCATTGTCTTTCACACTGAGGAGTCCTTCTGCAGCGGGTCTGTTTGTCGCCCCAGGCACCTCTGCGAACGTGGCGCGGATGGTGGTGGTGAACGTGGCTGAACTCGTGTCCTACGACATCATCAAAACCAAGATCCTCAAGTAAGTCGGACCACGGGTCTACGCCCAGACAGTTCAAAAATTTTCAACATGACGATCTGAGTTTTCTCTTCAACATGCCATGTTCTGCGTCTGAACCTGCGTCTTTCTCTTCTTCCAAAATGCACGTCTATGTGATCACAAAATACGCTCGCATCATAGTGTTGGGTCCACACCTCACCAACATGGTTCCTTTTCAATCACACAACTCCTTTTCTCAACCAAAGCTCTCGAAAAGTCACTGTGAGATTTCACATGAACCATGTTTGTTCAGTGTGAGAACCCTGTCGTCTCCACAACTGCAGATACAAACTGATGTCAGACAACCTCCCGTGTCACTTCGTGTCTGCGTTCGGCGCGGGTTTCGTCACCACGGTGATCGCGTCGCCCGTCGACGTCGTCAAGACGCGCTTCATGAACTCGGGCGCCGGCGTCTATAGCGGCGTCTTCAACTGCGCCGTCACCATGTTCCGCGAGAACGGCCCGCTCGCCTTCTACAAGGGGTGAGTCAGCGGGCGGGGGGAGGGGGCAGCGGTGAAGGGAGGGATTGAGGAATGCAACGCACGCAGTGCGCGTGTGCATTCTGGTCTGTGATCAGAATGGTGGCCGCCAGCGTTCTGTAAAGGGTGAGTTGCCTGTCCCGATGGGTGCAGAAAACCACTGGTCGCTAACTCCAGTGAGTGAGTGAGTGGGAATGTGTTTTCAACTGAGTCGTAAGTCAAGGTTCTGGATACATGTGTGTGTGTGTGTGTGTGTGTGTGTGTGTGTGTGTGTGTGTGTGTGTGTGTGCGTGTGTGTGTCACTCCCCGACTTCATTTGCCTCACACCAAAGATTCAATTATCCTTCATCTTGCATCAGTTTCACCAAAATCACAGCCGACTTTCTGCCCATGTCTCCCACTTCCATGTGTGTGTCTGTACGTAGCGTTAGTGTTCGCTTTCTTCCTTGCAGATTTCGCCCTAACTTCGCCCGCTTCGTCTGCTGGAACATTGCTATGTTCATTGCCTTTGAGCAGCTGAAGCGCCTCATGATGCGCTTCTCCCGCCCCCTGGTGGCAGCGTCGCCCCCGGGACAGAGCGGAGCCAACGGCGGCGTCGCCTGACGCGACCGGCCGGGGAGGGGCTGGTGGTGGCGGGGCGACAGGTGTGAGTGTGATTGAGACCTGGTCCGCACAAGACGTGTCAAACATTGCGTCCTGTGCAAGTCCGTGAGCACTGGATTGTGACATATCGCTCAGGGAATCGCACGCAGACGCAATGCGAGACGCCCCTTGTGTGAACCAGGCCTCAGTGTGCTGTGTGAGCTTTAAGGCCTGCTGTACACTGGACATCATCCGTTGCCAGTCAAAAAGCGCTGCGTCGACTCAGCAACGCGGCGTGTGTGGATTTGTGCAGCATTGCGTGACGCATCCAGTGTTCACAGGTCGTAGTGCAGTGTGTTGTGTGCGTACGTGTGTGAATGTAGGGTGGGGCAACGGGCTGTTTGCATGAAAATTGCTTCATTGATGCAAAATAGTTGTAATTGGTCCAACATGTGCGAAAGACGCGTGCTTTGCTCACCTTTGTGAATTTGCTGCATTATTTTGCCATTTTGCAGGTTGTACGGCGCTGTTCTCTCTGAATCTGGAGAAATCTTTTCGAATCAGCACAAATTGGGAAATTTCAGAACAGCTACAATTCTCTCGACGCGAAATCAAAACCGCTGGTGGTGGTACATGCTTACAAATTAACCGCAGAGCAGGAAGCCGACAAACCTACTTGTGACAACGACCAGAACCCCTCGCCGTGAGGCTTGACTCCCGCGTCTATTGACGAGAGTTGAAATCTGACTGTTCTTCTTCTCAGGTTCATCCCGAACTTTATGCGTCTCGCCTCGTGGAACATCTGTATGTTCGTCGCCTTCGAGCAGCTCAAGCGCGCCTTCATGCGCGTGCCCGCCCTCAGCGGCGTGCCGGAAACCGTGACGTCACCACCGGAACTCGTCCAGGCACGGGCTTCCGGTTAGGACCCTGGATCTGTTGCGCTCGTTTGGAGATGTTGGAAAATTGGACAGATTGACATATATTGCAATGCAATTCGGATCCCTGAGAAAAGGACTGAAGGATCAGGGGTCAGTTTGTTGTTGCAAATGTGATTGTGTGTGAGAGGGTGAATTCCCATTCCTTTTTTGTTGGTTGTGGCTGTAGTTGGGTATCAGGAGAGATGCTGCCAGGGCAATAAATGTATTCAGCAACAAATAGTTTACAGAAATGAACTGAGGAGGTTGGTTGAAGTTATTGAGCAAACACCATGACAACTTCATTTGTACCAAATCATCACAAAGCCCCCGATTTTGTGAACAGATTCACACCTTGTACATACACGAGTTTTGATCAGTTATTATTGAGCCAAACTAGATTTGATACAGTGTGAAGTCGCGCGCGCACATGTACCGGTAAGTTGAGTTGATGTGTTCGTGTTGAGAAGCCAGGGTGCCTGACGGGAGTTGGGAAGAGATTCACGGAGAGCTTTCACTGCAAAATAACAGTATTTTCACTGGTGCAGAAATGCAATAATTCTGTGTACATTCCAAATGAATAAATTCTGTGATATTCACAGAAAATCGAGCTGATTTCCTGTTCCGCGTTTTCTCTATGCTGGTGACACTGGAGAAGTTGGTGTTGCGACCCTCCATCGTGTAGTTGTCCCCAGTGAATCAGTGGCGTGCTTGGGGCTGAGTCGTGGCGAGATCGGCTGCGACCCGACCCAATGGGAGGCGGAGACAAAAAATCTCTGTGAAGCTGATATTTGTGGTCCAAAATCTGTAAAGGACAAATGGGATGCAAACCTGCAGTGTCGGGTGTGGAGCTCGGGCCCGCACTCCGCTCTACCCTCCCTCAGGCTGTTGCCTCATCAAAGGCACATGAGAGCATCTTCCCAAATATGGAAGCAGTTTCTCAAGCCATCTGTAGACAAGCGTTTGTCTGCACCAGGTATTGGAGCACAAAGTGGGACACTGCGCCGTCCTCGCTGGCGTGAGAGCAGAGTTCAACGCAGGCTGCTGATTCTCGTTCGTTTTGTGAACAGCAGTGACATTGGAATCCAGTGGGACCAGCACTCCAATTTGTGAGTTCACGCACGTGTGTGTGTTTGTGTGTGTTTGTGTGTGTGTGTGTGTGTGTGTGTGTGTGTGTGTGTGTGTGTGTGTGCAGTCCCCTCAGGTTTTGATTGCAAGCTTGGTAAGGCTGGTGCGTGTGTGGTTTGAAAGAATACCCGCTACTAATTGCAATTCATTGATGGTGAAGGTTGTGAGAGACCAACCGACCCCAGGACCTATCTAGGGTGCTGGGCCAAAAGCTCAACAAATTTCCTTCACTGCATCCCAAGAGAGGCGCTCCCGGCAAAATTCTGATCCCTCGTGCAGTGACCTAACGGCGCGCGGTTATGTCGGGGACGATTTTCGAGACGGACTTCCGGGACGCGTCGGGCGTCGCCGGGCTCGAGTGGACGCGCGCGCCGCGCAGCGTCGAGTTCGGCGTCACCGACGGGAAGGCCGTCCGCGTCGCCATGGAGGCCAAGAGCGACTTCTGGCAAAAGTGAGTGTCACTGTTGCTCTTGTCCCAATGGGAACATAGCTGCAGGTTTCATCTCCGAGGCTACACGTAGACTTCAGGGTGCAGACACACTAGAGAGCGACGCACTGTTACGTCATGCTGTCCCCTTGTGCCATTGGGTTTGTATGGAGGCTGCTGTTGCATCTTCTGACCACTCTGGGAGTGGTTGGGGAGATGCAAAAGCAGCCCCATGCTAACCCAATGGGGTGGTGGGACAGTCGCGTCGTGCTGGTTGCGTCGCTGCTGCCGCGTCACCTGGAGTGTGTTCCCAGCTTCAATGTTCTGAGAACGATAGGTATTTCCCGTTGGACGCACAAACTCATCGATGTTGACAGGACGTACTACGAGCCCCGTCTCGTGAACGACCACGGGCACCTGCTGTACATGAGGCTGGGGACGGAGAGGTTTCTCATGGAAACCGAGTTCACCATCCACGAGCACCAGAAGTTTGACCACGTGAGTCTTTGGGGAATCCAAAGATTCATTTGCTGCTTCTAGGACGTACTACTGTCCCCCTCTGGTGGCGGACCACGGCCACTTCCTGTGTAAGAGCCTCGCTGTGGAAAAGTTCCGCTTCGAGACGGAATTCACCGTCAGCCCCAGCGCACAGTTCGATCAAGTGAGCACATCCTGAAAATAGGCGAGACGCCTCTGCGTGAAATTCAGTGAGCAACAGGAACCAGGGAACCCGAGGGAACCAGGGTCCTCAGGAGAGAGGACTGGAATTTCGAAAAGACAGTGACAAGACAAAGGCCCATGACACAAACTTGACGGGTTTCGTTCTTTGGTTCTTTCCAGGGTGGCCTGATGGTGAGGCTGGACGCGGAACACTGGATCAAAACGGTCAGTTGACATACATTTTCAACCAAAGGTACTTGGTGTCCCAGATAGGGGCAGTACATGCACCAGAATTTGAGGCGAACCCTCAGGTTTCAGCACCAAACCCAATGGATTCGCTCGGAAAACAAAGTGTCCCACGTGCGTGCTTACAAGTGTGAGTGTGCGTGGATATATTTGAGAAGGAGACGGGGAATTGTTTGTGAGACGAAGGGAGAAAGAAAGCAATTGTCTGTCTGTCTGTCTGTCTGTCTGTCTGTCTGTCTGTCTGTCTGTGCTGCATGCGTTGTGTCTCTCCCTCAGGGTATTGAGGTGGTGGACGGGCTCCCTCGTCTCAGCTGTGTCTGCACCAACGGGCACAGCGACTGGTCGACACAGCCCTGGAGCTCCATGACCCTCGCCATCCGCGTCTACAGACTCGGCAACGACTTTGTAGTGCGTGCATTTGACATGTTGTGTGAAGGCTTTGCATTGGGTGCAAGACGGCACGAGAACCAAGGACAAACCGCTGTTCGCACAGGTCTTGCTGTGATACCTCAGTCCAAACCAAAATTGACAACAAATTTTTCAGGGGTATTGCTTTGCCGGACACAGCCTTTGACACGATGAAACAACGGGGAGAAGTCGAAATCCCTTGGCTTGATTGCACCTGGATCTGTTCGCAGATGGAGGCTCAGGACCAGAGCTCCGGGCGCTGGGATTTCTTCCGGATCTGCCACCTGAACGTGGACGCGGCGTGCGAGCTCCAGGCCGGGGTGTTTGCGAACGCGCCCATAGCCGCCGGGGGAAGCATCGTCTTCCGATACCTCAAATTCGAACACACCCAGGGCTACGATCACAAGGCGACTTGAGGTCGCAATTTTAACGTGAACTTGATGTTTGTGTTGCTTCAGTCAGGAAAGCTGATAAACAAATAAAATGCAGGAAACGCCGTCTCTTCTGTTTGTTGTCAGTTACATAACTTCACGCACAGAGTCATTTGACTTGCAAAAACACGAGACATGAAACCAACTCACAGCTGCACTTCTTTCTATCTGGGTGTGTCACGCAAATTTCATCGGGATTTTGTGGCGGGAAATGATCGAAGGATCCTGCGGTGACGTCGCGTCGCTGTTCGAAGTTTCCTGCTGTGCAGCGGTTGCTGTGCGACGAGTGAAGCCGCCAGCAACAGCTCAACAGGGAGGACGCACACGGCAACAACCTCTGCACAATTTATCAACATTTACGCGGAAAAGTCGAGAAAAAGAGGTTCAAAAGAAGACAAGGTAAGTTGTGAATGTGCAGGGAATCCTTGTAAAACTTGATGTTTGCAAGTGGCGACGCGACAAGGCAGAAACAACAGTTGTTTGGTGAGGCCCACATCGCGATCTGGACTTGGTGCAGCTGGACTGGGATCGGGCTCTTGATGCAGATAAAATGGAATTCACAAGTGAAAATAAGCATTGATGTCGTCTTCCCCAGTCGTCACTGAGTTTCATCTTGGGTGAAGGCGAAGTGACAAAGAGTCTGGATCTAGATGTAGACTCTAGATCTAGACCACTCCAGTCTCTGGAATCTGCAACATAACCGCTTCAATGCTTGGATTTCCGATCTCAACCCAGACGTCTTGAATATTCCGCAGAATCCAGGCTTTCTGTGGGATGCTGTGTTCTTATAAATCTACTCTGTAGTCCAGACTGTTCTTCGTTGCTCTTTCAGTCACTTGAAGGTTCAGTCAAAGTTCTGACAGAGACATCGAGATGGGACGACAAAACCAAGAGCCTGACCTCCATTTCAAATAGATCTAGATCTAGAGACTCCAGAATCTAGATCTACATCCAGTCTATAAACATTCTGCGAGACTTTGGTCCCTGATGACTCCAAATTTATGAAGGAGAAGGGGAGTTGAGAACTGTGTCCGGAGTCCCACGATACCCCTTGATCTGGATCTAGATACGTTTGACTTTGCACGACCCATTCTCTCAAGCGAAATTTTGCTTCCTGTCAACCACAGATGGGGAAGCTCCCCTACGGTCCCGCGACCCGACACATCAAGGAGAGCTATGGAGGGGACTCGGACCCCATGAAGCATTACTGCACCCAGTACGCCACCAAGTACGGGCAGCACTTCTCCAAGTTGGAGCAGCGCGTTGGGAGGCACACAGGTACGGGGTACAGCTCCAACTTCAGACCCGGGGTCTACTACAGTGGTAGGCTCGACCAGATAGACAACCCGGCCATGGGGTGAGTGAACACAAACACACACACACACACACACACACACACAAACACACACACACAAACACACACATACAGTAAAGCGCTCATAAAACACAGACACACAGGTCGACAGGACAGGACTGGACTGGACCAGACAGGACTGGACTGGAATGGAATGGGACAGGGCAGGGCAGCTTTGTTCTATTTTGATGTTTTGTTCTGTTTTGTTCTGTTTTGTTCTGTTTTCTGTTCTGAACTGTACTGTACTGTACTGTACCGGACTCGACTGGACTGGACAGGATTGGACAGGACATGACTGTACTGACTGGACTGTACTGGAGAAGGACACAGGACAGGACAGGACAGGACAGGACAGGACAGGGCATGACAGGACAGGGCAGGGCAGGGCAGGGCAGGGCAGGGCAGTACTGTTCTGTTCTGTTCTGTTTTGTTCTGTACTGTACTGTACTGTACTGTACTGTTCTGTACTGGACTGTACTGTACTGTACTGTACTGGACTGGACCGGACTGGACTGGACTGGACAGGATTGGAGGATTGGACAGGACAGGACAGGACTGGACCAGACAAGGACACAGGACAGGACAGGAAACAGAAGGGGAGAGGACAGGAGACACACATATACACAAACACAAACACACACGCACGCGCGTACTCAAACACACACACACACACACACACACACACACACACGTGTGTACACACACATGCACAGATTCTCTGTAGGGTTTGGCAAAAAGCAGTCAGGTTGGCTGTGCTGTCTCGCAAACGCTGAAATGACTTGCAGGAGGCTGGTGGCAGACAACTACTCGTCAGTGACTCAGAAGAGTTTCCGTCCCTACTCGGCCCCGACTGGGAACGAGCCCCTTCCCTACAGCACCGCGCAGACCGGCAGCGGATACATCCGACAGAAGAACCTCACCATTCCGTCCTCCGCTGAGGTGGGTGAAGTGGATACATCCGACTGTTCAATTCTCAAAGACATGCAGTTGTCTCAGTGCACACAACGCTGAACAAGCACGCCAGTTTGGTCACAAACGCGGTTTCTTTCGCAGAGACCTCGATCTTTGGTGAGAACGGAGACGCACGAAAAATACACGGGCGTCCAAAGAAGTGAGTTTTTGCATTCTGTTCTTGTTTTCTCCTGAAGTGTGGCAAATTGTCAAGAACAAATTTGCTTCAAAGCCAATTTCACCAAGCGTGCAGGGGGTTGGTTCACAGTATCTGAGGTAATGTGAAGTTGAGTGCAGAACACCGCGAGAAGCAACAGGCTTGAAGTACTGTTTCTCCACTGCAGACGCGAGCGGCGGGAACGTGTGCTTCAAGTCGGACGGGTCCGGTTTCACGAACAACACCAACCCTGAGCCCATCACCTTCCTCCCGGACCAGGCCTACAGGAACGACGCGCCGGTGCGTCAAGTCTGCTGCGACCCTTGTCTTTGCCCTATGTTGTCTGTAAATTGGTACAACGTCCATTGACATCACACAATGACTCAACGCACACGTGAAACAAGGTGTTTCAGTCAAAACCAAGATTGCCTGCAGAAACTTGCAAGAGCAAACATGCAAGGTGGCACCATGATACAGGTCTGTGCCTTGAGGCCTCTCTGCATGCTCGTGGTCATTGCGCAATCTACAGTGATTGTAAACTCCGTGATCTGTGTGCAGGCGTACGTGACGGAGCGCCCGGTGGGCGTGGCGATCTACACGACGGACTACCGCGCGCTGCGGATCCCGAGGGGAGACGAGGCGCTGCCCAACCTCACCCCCAAGTCCAACAGGTGAGGCAGCAGCAGCTGCAGGAGTGCGGGGAGAGGGGAGGGTGCAGGGGAGTGTAGGAGCTACTCCATAACCTCACCACCAAGTCCAACAGGTGAGGCAGCAGCTGCAGGAGTGGGGGAGAGGGCAGGGTGCAGGGGAGTGTACGAGCCACTCCATCACCTCACCGCGAAGTCCAACAGGTGAGGCAGCAGCTGCAGGAGTGGGGTGGGGTGGGGGAGGGGGCGAGGTGCTGCTGGGACGAGTACTGGCCACTCCCCAACCTCGCCACCAGGTGCAACAAGACCCGCCACCAGGGCAACGTACCACAAAAGAACCAACATGTGGCAAGTGAATCTGTCACTGAGGTTCAACTTTCGTTCCACTTCCTGCCCCTCATATCTCTATCAAACTGGCAAACCCCAGCACTTGTCGTTCCTCTGCAGCTATTTTGACGGCTGTGGTCTCGGCTGACCCCCCCCGTGTCTCTTGCAGGGACACGGGCTTCACGAGCGGGACTCGCCCTCGACCCGGCTTTGTGCACCGCGTCATGAGCGACGCCTACGTGAAGGCGGACGACGTGCCGGCCACGCGCCGCGCGCGCACGCGCAAACAGGACCCGGTCGAGTTCATCAACATGACGCACCCGGACAACCACAGCACGTGAGTTCCAATGAGTGCATGTGAGGAGAAGGCTGAGTCTGCAGAAGAATTCAGTTTCAGCGAGGGACCTCAGCTGTACAATGCGTAACGTACTGAGTCAATGCACAAGAGTTTGGTGAAATTCTTGTTTGTGGTTGAGACACGAGAACAGTGCCTGCGGGGGATCTAGTATTGGAGTCATGGTTCGGAGGCCTTCGCAGGGTTCGAGCCCAAGGGGTCTGTGTCTCCACCAGGTGCAACTCAGCTGATTCCCATGGTTGCAGTGTCGTTTGAGTCACAATTCCAATTCATCTGTTGTGTCTTTTGTCTTTCGAAAAGGTCGGGGAAGTAAGTATTGTGCACACCAAGTGAAGCATTTGACTGTTGTCGCAGATCTCCCGAACCTCGATCCAGCTTGTGTCTCTGTGTCTCCTGCATGTCTCTCCTTCTTTCATCCCATCATGGCTGCTGAAACATTTCCCAGTCGAACTCTTGCTTGTTGCGATCACCCAGTACCAGTTGTTGGATCAATGCATCTGTCGAATCATCCCTTACAACTCCTGCTCGTCTCTGGCTCGCCTCTCTGCTCTCTCGTCTGGTCTCTTGGATCTGATGCCTGTCACAGTCGCATCCTTGAGCGACGCGTCTTAAATGTCCCTTTCTCTGACAGATTATCACAATCAGAATTCTCGCTCACAGGTGCACAAACACACGCCAACCCGTCATTTTGAGCCGTCAGAAGCAAACCGCTTGATCAAAAATAAATTTTCCCCAAAGGACACGCAAATGCCAGATTTCGACAAAAGCTCGTGAGAACTGCTCAAAGTGGATGACACAGGGCGCATTGAAGTCACCACAACGTAAGTTGTGTCCGTCCACTGAACTGACTCGCACATTGTCTCTGCACAAGCAGCGTCTACAAGAACACGTTCCTGCCGGGCGCGGCCGAGGCGACGGAGGCGGCGCGCCTCGGGGCAGTGCAGGTCGGACCCAAGGAGCAGACCGGCTTCTGCGCCAACCCCGACGTGTACGTGCACACCGCCGACCACCCGGCCAGATTCGTCACCCACTACCAGACCAGGTGCGTGTGAGGGAGCGAGGTTGTGTGTGGCAGGGGCAGGGGTGGGGTTGGGCGGAAGGGGGTGATGGGGATTGACGGGTTGGGTAGATGAGCACAAGTCAGTGGACTCCAGTGAGGTGGGTGAGAATGGGTGTATGCCTCTAATGTGGGGAGGGGTGAAGATGGGTGCGGACACACAGGGGTGGAGTGAGGCAGAAGAAGGAGGAATCAGCATTTTGTGTTGAGACGTACACAGAGGAGTAGATTGTTCATGCTGGGGAGTTTTGGCTCACGAGCCGAGCATCAGACACAGCTCTGCAGCACTTCATCTCTGTCTTGACCAGAACCCGCTCTGACCCCCTGATTGTGCGAAGTCCCTTTAGGGCGATGCACCATGTGGTAGTGCAGTATATGGCAAGGTGGATGAAATGTCCCCTACCCCCTCCCCCCTGAGCACCCCCCTCCCCCTCCCCAACCCCCCTGCCCCCAAACCCCCTGCCCCAGACCCCCTTTCCCCCAGACCCCTCCTTGGCAGAATATAAGGAGGACAAGGAGGAATCGGTGACATTACCGGCAAGGGACTTCGCACTGCAGTTGCCTTGAGCACTGCTTCTTGTTTCCTCCTGCGCAGGTTCGTGGACCGGACCCCGGCGGGGCCGGACCGGCAGGGCCACGTGTGGGGCGGGGTGCAGCCGCAGCGTCCGGACGGCTTCACCCGCAGCACGGGGCTCCACACCGCCGGACCCGACCACAACCCGGCCGCCGAGCGCGCAGCCATGTACCCGTACGTCGCCAGGTAAGTGCAGGGCTAAGGCATAGCGAGCTGTAAGCGCAGAGTTTCCAGGCTATGCGGCAGTGGGACGAGAGCTGAGTGTTTTTGCGCAGAAGAAAAGGCGTTATTTAGCTGGTGGAAGTAAGGTTCGTTTGTAAGCTGAGTTCTAAGGGTCGTTTGCCGTGGTCTGGAAACGACAGTTTCTTCCTTGACGGCAAAGCGTAAGGAAAGATACAAACCTGGCAAGCGCGATTGATCTTCAGTTTTTGACACCAGTATTTGACATGGCGGTGTGCGGGGTACTTTTTGTGACACCATGCAGCGTTGGCTTTGCTGCAAGGAACTTCACCTGGACGTGCAGAAAAATCAACCTTTTGTTGCAAAACTCAGACATTGACTCGACCACATCTCACCGTGGACCCCGGTTCCAAACCAACACGCACAAAGCGACGACGCGATGCGAATCGTGTGTTTCAGGAGCGTCGTGGCCAGAGACCCGTTTTTCGATGAGCACCACTTCGACCATAAGATCCACAAGGGGGAGGGTGCCGTCTGCTACTGAGGCGGGTCTCCATGGAAACGGACGTTCTGAACCGCTGCACTGACGACGTTGTCAAGTTGACATCGTGGAGTTTGAACATTTTGATGGGGCCTTTTTCTACAGGCGTCCATTTGTTGTCCAAATTATGGGCGTTGTATCAAAAGAAAGTAATTTGATTGACAATTTGTGCATTGGGCTCTGACTCTCAATTGTGGACTTTTTCATCTGTACATTTGTACATGTGTGCAGGCACTGAATGAAACAAGACGAAAAGGTCAGAACTTTTGGACTTCCTCAGAACCTTAGAGTTTGCTCAGTTATTTTTTGCACCGAAAGGTATTGGCTCCAGCTCAGAATCGTGTCCAGTTGTTCCAGTAGAAACTGATGTCGGGAGCTTCCGAGGAAAAATTCATTCCAGAGTTTTATTTGTCAACAAACTTCTTGTTTGTGCAGCTCAATCAGTCTCAAAGAACAGTGTTATTTGTGCAATTTGCTGCCTCGTTGACAAAGGAGCCTGGAACCCACATGAGAGAGCGTCACTCGTTGATATTAAATTTGTTTCCATGTTGTCTTATTTGAAAACGAACATCGTGTTTTGTCAGTTTGTGTACACGCGTGTTGAACACGCACATCAAATCCAAGCATTTCTGTGATCAATGATGTACAGCATTGTGTAGAACTGTGTCCAACTGATCAGCATTGTTCCTCTCGGGCTGCAGTTCGTCACTCGCTCGAACACTGCTGATCCCAAATGGGGCGGTGGGGGTGGCGGGGTGAGGGAGAGTCCCATGGGCCCAGGACCCTCTGGACCCACCAGTGAAGCTGCTGACGTTTGGTGTTCCAAACTCTGCCCGATTTAGAAAGTTTTTTGCAGCGAATTTGACGACTTCAGAGGCAGATCGCGTTGGTGTTGGTCGCTGAAAGAAATCGTGCTTTTCTTTGGAAAAAGTGATGTGAGAATTCTGCTTCTGGGACGAATCAGAAGCCAAACTAGATCTTCTCAGCAAATTAATGTCAGAGTTCTTGGTTTCAAAGTCAGGATCGTGATCTCATGGGGGTTGGGTCCCGAACCTTGGGCCTCCCCCCCCCGCGTGATTTCCGCTCTGTGCTGTTGTGAGAGAAGCGTTTTTACTCAATGGCTTTCAGACCAGTGACCACGCTGTTGATGTTCTGTATATTTTACGGAGGAGCTGCTGCTTCCTGGTGTACATCTAGTATTGAACAGTTACATATCAATGGTCACAGTCTTCTGAGGACAATAAAGTTTTTACGTCGAGTCTGCAGCGTTTCGTGAATTGCGGTGAAGGTGTCTGTGCGTCCGACAGAAAGACTCAAACCAACCAAATCCATAGCAACTTGTCATGTTTTATTTCAACAGTTCACTTCAGCAATAGATCTATTTGTCTCACACAACTGACATGACCCGACTCCTGTCGTGTGCAACTATTCAGTTGTACATTTTACACCTTTGTCGTCATCAACGTAACGAAATTAAATCCAATTGTAAAACACATGCGCATCCAAAATAATCTGATCACAAACCCTCACACTCCCTCAGAATCTTGGGACTACAGGGTTCTTCCGCATCACCCGTGCAGAAAAAAACAGTTTCAATAACAGTCTGGCAAAATATGCGCAACACAAAAATCATAAAATTCTTTCCATTCTCCCCGTGAGACTCACAGGATTCAAACACAGAAAATAAAAAGGTGGGTTACCAGGGTTACCCGAATTCACAATTGACCTGAAGTTACTGTGGTCATTCATCGCACGGTCATTCAAGCCCGATCCGGCAGAGGGCTTGTGACTGGAACGCATCGAAGGTGAACGTGACCTTCGTCTCCGTGCTCGCCTGACTGATACGTGGGACTGACATGGAGCGACGTGCGCCAGGAGCAGAGCAGTGCAGGACGTCTTGGAATCAGAGCCCTGTTTCACACTGACTTCGTCATACTTGACGTCCTTGAACAGGTAAACATGCCTAGGATCGCAAATGCCCAATGACTTTGAAAGGACCTCAAGGCATGGCGCACCCAGCAAGAAAGAAACCGCGCAAAACTGCAGTCTTGAGTGAGTACTGAACGACCACGGACAGAATACGTTTCCTGATAGCATAAAGAGGTCAGTGGAAAACGACTGGATCACCATTCATCACACGAGAACGGGTAAGGAACGCTTCTCACTGTCGCGTTGCACAAAAGTTGTAAAAACAATCCTTTGGATTTGTAAAGAAACAAATACTTTCAACTGGGGAAAACTGGGTAAACTTGAGCATGCAATTCTTGTTTCAGCACACACAAAAAGATGTGGAGGAGAAGAACAGGATCAAAGGAAGATCAAACACGAAAATCAAAACCCTCAACGGAACTCTCGTTTAAAACGAGAAAACACAAAACAAACTCCACCCCAACCAGGAGCGAGTAGGAATGGATATCTGGGAGTGTAAACGGCTCCGGTGTGGGAATCTCCACCATGGCAACACAACGTGGTTTCCTTGGCAACAAAGAAAAACACAAGTGAGAACAACGGAACTGGTGAATGGGACTGGTTTGAACGGAAGAAAAAACTCGACAAACTCAACTGGGAGACAACTGATTCGACTCAGATTCGACGTCAGAGTTGTTCTGATTTGGGTGGATGTGGAAGGACACGCGTTCAGTGCGAACTCCAGGTTCACCACGTGGGCTTCTAACACTCGCACACGCAACGGACACACCCACTTTTCAACACGGCTTCATAGACTCTTCAATTCGTGGACAAAACAACCAAAACGGATACTTGTCCCAGGCACGGACGGGCTCTCGGCCCTCACAATGCACTCGCTTATGGGAAAAGCGCTTTGGCTTTGACAACTTTGGTTGAAGAAACCACAACTGAGATTTTCCGAGAGAAACACTCTCGTGGCGGCTGATGTGGAAGAGAGCTTCAAACATGAGGCTTTCTTTGGTACTTTGGTTTCCACTGCCCCAATAGAACGTTACTGTGTCAATGGCTCCACAACCCAGATACTGTCTTGCCTCATGTACTGTGGATACACTTTGTGGTACTATACTGCCAGGCTCAACACAGGATGCGTCATGCGTTGCGTCTGTTTCCTGCCAATGGCGCAGCACCATCGCATGTCCCTGCTGACTTGGTTGTGAGACGTAACGCATGACGCACGCGGCTTGAAGCCGGCTTTACACCGATCGACTATCACAACAGACAACACCTGGACCTAGCGACTACTCGCCACACTGAACCAAAGCACTTCAAAATACCCAGGCACCTCAAGCCGGGCGGCTGTCTCACAATTCTCCTTAGCAAGTTGACACGTCAATGCATCCACCATAAATAGCATTGGTGTGGATGCACGTGTTGTACAGATATAGCCATGAAGCATATAGTTTTGGCACGCAAGCATCATTTGTACAATTCACGTCAGTCTCCACAGCAACTATACTTGTGACTCGGATCCAGCGCCGTTACTGTGGACAAGTTGACGCCTGGATCCAGGGGCGTTGTCCCGTTGGTTACCAGGCAACAGCAAGTCTTTCTCGTTGTCACTGAACGAATTGTGCTGATTCGTGCACTGAGCGTCATTGCCTAGCAACGCCTGTTGCTGGGCAGCCTTCCTCACGTCGCTAAGGCCGTTGTGACGAGGGCGGTGGTTGTCATGTACGGTGGCTGTTGTCAAGGTTGCCTTTTGGTGGTCAAGGTTGTTGCTGGTCTTGTGGTTACTGTTACACCTGTTGTCATGGTAATCACAGTGTTGCTGTGCAGGCTCGTCAGGGAGACTCCGCAGGGATGGGCTCAGGGTGTGTCCGTGTCCGTGCACCCCGGGCAGGTCCGCCCCGATATCCTCATGGGAGGACGCGGAGGGTGAGATGTAGCTCCCGTGGGGGTACCCCCGCCCCCCGTGCGAGTAGTGCCCCAGCAGCGGGTCGTACCCGACCTGGTGCCCCTGCTCATCGGGAGAGTGTCTCACATACGACTCGTCCCCAAAGTCCTGAGTCTCCTCAAACATGGAGTCACTGCCTGGGAAAGTCAACTTGTAGTTGTCCGGGGAGGCCATGTTGGAGACTTTCTGCTGGAGCTTGGCTTCTTCCTCAGTGATGTCGAATGAAGGGTGCTCAGCCTCCGGGATTTCGTGGGCGGTGTTGAACTGGGTGGACCCCGGGTGTCCGTTGAAGGTCAGACCGAGGCGGGGCGGTTTGGGCGGCGTGATACTCTTGTCCGCCACAGCCCTCCCGTCTGTAGCGGCCGGCAACAAGTGACCCAACTCCGCCGTCATGGAGTCATCAATGAAGCCAGTGACGTCACCAGGAGTGCGGTCGGGATTGGTGGAGTCGAGGGCGGTGTAGGATGACGTCACCGAGTCGAGGGTCGCGTCTCCTGTCGTGACGTCATCACCTAGACTGGAGGCAGACGCCGAACGTTCAACCTGCAAAAGTTCCGGGGTCAGGTAAATGAACATCTGCGTTTTTGCCAATTTTCGCACTCGTGTCACATGGATGTAGATTCTATCTGTGAGCAGATTCTTTCTTCGCTTCACTGACATGTCGTGGTCTGAGGCTGAATTCCTCACCACATGTGCAAACCGAAGCTCACCACAAAAAAAAACTGGAACAGCTCAAAAGTCAAAGAACGGTGTGGAAACGAAACAATAAACAACCTCTGTCTGTTCAGCTGTGTTCTTCGTGAGTCTGGAGAACAAACGTTCCGCACGTTTTTGACAAGTAGCGCGAGACACCAACATTTGAAATTGGTTTCACCCTGGACGCATGTCTCGCGGCCCTGGTCATGTCAATGGGCGTCATCCAGTGTGAAACAGGCCTCAACAGGCGCCTGCGGTGTTCATCAGTTCAGGGACGCGGCGCAACGCAGTCACACCCTGCGCGCGCAGACCGCGTGGCCCCAGCTGTATGAAACGCCTATTGAAGACGCGTGACGCGGCCTACCTGCGCCTCGGTGGTGTACTTCAGCGGGGTGGACTGCGCCAGCGGGAGCCCGGCGCCGCCGGCGACGCCTCGGACCCCTCCGTGCGGCGGCGGGGCGGCGGCGCGGGGCGGGGGCGCCCCGGCGGCGGCAGCGGCCTCGGCCGGCAGCCCGGTGTACTCCCGCTCCGGACTCTCGTACTCCACCGGACTGGGCGCGCGGATGAAGTAGTGGTACCCCTGCAGAAGACGCTTTCAGATGAACGCAAAATATGCAGGACCTGGGATGGTGAGGCCTATGTCACACTAAGTTGTAAAAGCTCTGCACAAATCACTGCACTCCAGCGGTGATTTGTGGACGAGTTCACGCAGCTCGTGGTGCATCGAGCAAAACAGAATGAAAACGATCGGCGCTTGACTGACTGACCTCTCCCGCCTTGGAGGACTTGAGCGGGCTCTGCTGGATGGGCTCCAGGGGCGGCATGCCTCCGGCGCTGCGCTGTCGCTTCAGTGAGTCCCCGCCGCGCCGCCCCGCCACTGCAACACACACACCGCACGGTCATCACACTGAGAACAGCCGCGTGTGTCGTCCTCCAGCGCTGCGCTGTTCAAAGTGCGTATCCGTTGTGATTTTAGCCTGGGTATTCAAATTACAGACTCTGGTCTGTAAGCTGCTTGACTTCACCAAATGAATTTGCAGGTTGTTAGCGGAAGCGAATACTTGAAAGCAAATACATCAACAAGTTTCCATGACAACCACAACGCACAATGCTGAACTTCCACAGTGTCGCAGAGTATCGAATACAATACGGTGGATGCAAAAGAATAGGAATGGACGGACTGACAAACGTCGCAACTATAACTCCCTTTGAGACGAAAGGCGGTGCCACCGGACACACACTGACAGATGCGCTCACTCACCCAACTCACCCAGCCCAGCCTCACCCACACATCGCCTGAAGCTCCACGATTAGAGCCTCAATTCACAGGCTGGGAAACTCACCTTCAGCAGCTGGCAACATCAGACTTCAGCAAATCGAGTACCCTCCAGGAGTTATGACACACAGGCTCTGCTTGAATCCGCCCCTGACTACCACCCAAGAGGCACGGGGCAAACCCTAAACCCGCCCTGTAACTCAGGAGAGGGTTGGACGACGAAATAACCATTGGAGAAAGTGGATTATGAATTCGCCCAATGACCGACAGTCAGCAGGAGAAACGGGCGGTGAATCTGCTCCTGACTACCCGGCAGCAAGGGAGGGATAGACTAGGGATAGACTATGAATCTGCCTATGACTCCTATTCTACTGGAAAAGGGAAGAAGGGACAGACTATGAATCTGCCTGTAACTCCTACTCTACTGAAGAAGGGAACAGACTACGAATCTGACCCCATGGCTCCTACTCTACTGGAGAAGGGACAGACTATGTATCTGACCCCATGACTCCTACTCTACAGAAGAAGGGACAGACTATGAATCTGCCCATAACTCCTATTCTACTGGAGAAGAGAGAAGAGACAGACCACGAATCTGCCTGTGACTGCTACTCTGCTGAAGAGAGTGGGTGGACTACGAATACACCTCGGGACTCCTTCCACCTCTATGGAAACGGGCGGACCCCCAATCCTCCTCTGTCTGCCACCTTCCAGCAAAGGAGGCCGACCATAAATCCACCCCTGACCCTGACTCTGCTGGAGATGGGGCGGACCGTGAAACTACCCCCGAGCACCGCTCTATTGGACTCCATCCACTCCCACCGTACCTTTCCAGTTCTCCGAGTCGATGCTGGACGCCTCGGACAGGGTCTCCGGAGTAGCGAGCGGCGCGCGGGAGAGGTCCCCGGCGCTGACCCCGACCCCCGCCGCGAGGTCGAGCCGCAGCTCGCCGGGAGGCCGCGGCTTGTCCGCGCGGAAACCGCCGCCTGAAACACACGCAACCAGCAGGGGGCGTTACTCGAGCAGGAGGAGGCGGGGAAGCTATACACAAGCGCCGCCACCACAAATTGATGCTGCTGCAGACACAGAGAGGAGGGGGCTGGGACTGGCCGAACTGACGATCCACCCCCCCCCCGTTCCCATCTGGTATTTGCCCTTCAGCTGAATGGATCAAATCCCAGTCGCCTCCTCATGTGCTGCGCCCATTGGCGCCTTCAGCGTCCAGCGTGCGCGCTGGTTCTGCAGCAGATAGGAATCTTACACCAGGGCCTTGACTCGATCTGACAGACAAAATTCGTTCTTTCGGTGAGTAGATCTATCTTCCTGCCAACTTGACTCAGAAAGTTTCAAAGTCAGTGGATGTCTGTCACCTGCACCACCATCCAGCATTGCAATTCAAACCACGCCTTGGAAAGGTCTTCAAACGGAACAGCCCACTGTTCAGAACTACCACTGGCATAATCTTTAAACTGGAATGCGCACACATCATACCTTCCCTCGGAACTGAACAGCAAACTTCAAGTGCAGAGCTACCCTTGGAATCCCCTTCACACTGGACTGAGCACACATTTCCACACCACCCTGACCTCGTTCTCACGCTCACTCGAGACACCCGGAATTACAGACGGGAACAGCACAACCCAACTGATGCGAATCATACTCAAATCAAAGAGTTTTCAAAGACAACAGCACCAAGGCAGGGAACAAGCTTCACCGTGGGACTCAGTAACAACAGAAACACAATGCAAACTGATTCTTACTGCACTGAGGGCAAGACAAACAACAGCGATCAAAACCCCATCATCATCATCAAAGAGCACAAGGAAACGCTGAATTTTCAATGCACAGAAAGTTGAGCGCTCGCAGCTCCCCCTACCGTGCAGCGGGAAGCTCCGGGTGCGCTGCGCGCGCTCCGCCGCCGACATCTGGTGGTGGTTCCGGTCGAGCTCGACCGGCGACGCGACGTAGTCCCAGCTGAGGCTGTTGGCGCCGCTGGAGTCCAGGCCGCCCTCGTCGGACAAGTCAAGACGCACCTGGCGGAGAAAAACACGTGATCAGATCCGGACACGAAACACGGTCGGTGAAAAGCTGAGGTTCACACTGGAGGCGGCATGTCTTGCGTCCCGGCCCAGTATCCCAGCATCACGCCGCGCCTCTGATGTGCACAGAAACGCGGTCAGCAACACATGTTCACAAAGACAACCATCACGAAGAATGTTCCAATCCTCGAGACCCAAAGAGCAACACATGACCACTTGGGCCCCAACAGATCTGACACCAAGAAGGCAGGCCCCTATGCTTGGGCTCCAACATACAACACATCTCGTAGAAGATGGGTTCCAATGGTTGGGCCTCCACAAACAACAAACCAATCTTGAGGAAGGGCTCCAATCCTTGCCCCCCTCCCCCACAGAACACCATGAAAAAAGAAGAATGGCCCCCATGCCTGGGCCTCTACATCTGGTGAAAGACAGGCCCCAATGCTTGGGCCCCCACACAAACAACATGAAGTATGAAGAATAGCCCTCATGCATGGGCCTCTACTCTGGCAAAAGATGGGCCCCTATGCTTCAGCCCTACGCACAATTTTACACCAAGAAGGTATGCCCCCATGCCTGGGCCTCTGCATCTGGTAAAAGATGGGCCCCTTTGCTTGGACCCTACATACAATTTACACAAGAGGATAAGCCCTTTTAAGAGACTTCTCCATCTGATAAAAGATGGGCCTCTGTGCTTGGGCCCCACACAGAAAACAGCAAGAAGATAGGCCCCATGCTTGGGCCTCTGCATCTGGCAAAAGATAGGCCCCAGTTCTTGGGCCCCACACAGAATACTATTGAGAATGAAGAATAGCAACAATGTCTGGGCCTCTTCTGGTGGTAAGACAGGCCCCTATGCTTGGGCTCTACACACAGAAAACCATGAAGAAAGAAGAATGGCCCCAATGTCTGGGCCTCTATGTCTGGCAAAAGATGGGCTCCTATGTTTGGGCCTCATACACACAATTTTACAACAAGAAGATAGGCCCCCATGCCTGGGCCTCTGCATCTGGTAAAAGATGGGCCCCTATGCTTGGGC
>JAAUXT010050687.1_pt1 | contig 22987 bp, 30 predicted proteins | sample 7278171 | NCBI WGS metagenome assembly JAAUXT01 (sample SAMN14350112, study PRJNA611818) | marine sediment metagenome | isolation source: surface marine sediment (1.8m) | place: French Polynesia: Moorea | collected 2018-08 | reverse complement strand
ATTAGACAGGGAATGGATGTATAATATCAAAATTCTTCTATTTTGCTGGTAATTACCCAGCATTCCCTCCCCCCTGGGGGGATCACGTGACCCCTTGGTTTTCCCTCTCTCTTTCTGTCATGGCATCCAACCAGCCCATCACGGTTGTGGAGTTGGACCTTCTCAGCTTTCTGAGACAAAACATAGCAAGGAAACTCGCAATTGAGGCAAGTGCCCAGGGGCTAGGGAAGACCCACCCCTGGGTTATTAGGGCTGTAATTGCCCATTTTAACCTCAGCCCAGCACTGAACTGGAACTTCGATCAACTCGTCTGGCGCATCGCCAACAACCAGTAGGTGAGTGGTTCTCGAGTCACTCCACAACAGTGCAACACACGTTTCAGCTGTTCAATCAATATTTGGGAAGCTTGGGATGCGTTTCTTTCTCTTCTGACTTTTGGGATTTTTTGTTTTTTGCAGAAATGCAGAAATCAAGGCTGACAAGAGATCCAACAAAGGTTTTTCTCCAAAAAGTTCAGGCCATCTGGAATTGCACTCACCCGTCGCCTAATCTGGAACGTACGTAGAATTTTCGCCCTTCGATAGTTATCGATTCTCTTCCACACACGCAACCCATGCGTAACAATTGTATGAAATCATTCATCAACACCGAAATGTCATAACTTTTGAAAAAAGCCTTCAAAACAAATTTTCTGTCTGCCAGGATTTAGTTGGTTTGGAAATCCATTCGCCATCTGGCAGGATTAGGATCTTCAACACTGGCCAATTTCGGGTATGCAATTTGACACGTGAAAGGATATTTTGAAATAAAATATACAATATCCTGCCAAAATACATAATTTGTTGCAAACAAGCGAAACATGATGCTCATATTTATGAAAGAAAAGTCAAAATACAGCTGAATTTTTCTCCTCGTTCGTAGTCCTGTCAATCACTCTGGTTACCCGAGAAGCGTTTTTCAACTATTCGGCGCGAACCGAGTCGAACCGACTTCCTGTTTCAAGATGGCTGCAGATCCAAAATATGCGAATTTACCAGGGATTGTGAGTCAAATGCATTTTGTAGATCTCCGTTCACATTTACAAATTAAACCGAAAGGTGTTATTATTGCTCAGTCCAATTCCGTTTTGGCAGGAGCTTTGCGCCTGGCTTGTCAAGAAAGTAAACAAAACCTGTCAATAGAATCTGCACTCTATCCCAATCTGTCCAGGGCACTGGGCATTTGAGTGGATCAAGCTGTCGGCACAAAGATCTCTTCGAACTGTGCCGTTTTCAAATTTTTCGCCACTAACTGGTCGCAGTTTTGTCAGATTCTTGATGTCATTGATCTCCATCACAGGACACTGACTCGCCTGACGTTTACGAAACGAGCGACCTTCCAGAAGCGGAACAGCAACAGGATGATACGGTCAGTTGGCTTTCTTGCATCTGTTGTTCCTTTGTGATCCACGTGGAGCTTGGAAATTGCGATTGAAAGCCGGTGTATTTTCACTCTACACACACACACAAAAAAAAAGACTCCCAAGCCAGGACTTGCTGTGGCGTTTTGATTGCGAGAAATTTCGAGGACAGCGTCGACATCCAGGGGTCCAAACTTGGAAAATCTGACGTGGGAAAAGAAAAAAAAGTTACACCTGACGGTTCTCTGTGTGCGTGAGCGTGTGCCTGTGTGTGCGTAGCTTGGGGGCAGGTAGCAAATGGGTAATGGGATCCTTTTCATCGTCACTGGTGACGGGGCACTGCCGTTTGATCGAGTGTTCCTCCCATGGTGTAATGAAGACGCATGGCGTTGACGTTAGCCATATGCATTCAACTCACGAAGTGTCAACATCGTCTGACAATTTCTCTCTGCAGAATGAGTTCCAGTCAGATAACATTGAGAAAGTCAATGTCAATGCTTCGGAGGCGTTCAAAAAGTTCAAAGGGAAGAACTTGGAATCTGAAGGCGTAGATTTTTCTGACCGTATCAGCAAATCTAGACGAACTGGATATGACATTCCGGGAAAAACAGAGTACGAATTGGTAAGTTTCATTCACGATTCGTGCGTATCGCAAAGGTCTTGTTGTGTCCGGTTTGAGTGTCATCACCTATCTTGCAATTGTGGACGGCAGGAATTTTTGATGATTGAAACTCCCGCAATTCACAGCGATTGTGTTTCTCTCTGCCGGCTGGTGCTGATGTTTGCTAGATTTTCTCTGTTGGGTTGATTGAGCGCGCTCGGCTAATTAAGGCTAATTGATGTCTAGGGTTTTGTGTTTAATTTAAGGCTCATGATTTGTCCAATAAAAGAGAAATGATCAGATTATGGTTGAATTAACTCTCTCTCATTTATTCCCCGAAGTACAACATGTTGCTCTAGGAAAAATCAATCATTCTCGCATCTTGGATCATGATGTCATAGAAATCAATAATGTGACGTTTTTTCTCGGTGACAGACATAACAACACTATTTGCAGAAAGTGGAAAGCTGCAACAAGAACTCGATTAGTCAATGAACCGATAAACATTGAAGAGATACGGATAATGTAAGGCGACTCATCATGACAGGGAAATCATATCGAACACACCCTTGGGTGTCGTTCGATGATGCGAAAAATTTAGAGCATCACGTCTACACAATTGTGTCAACCTTTTTCCTTGTCAGGGGGAAGAAGGGAAACAGGAAACACCACAACAGAAATACCAACGACTTCAACTGGAAATTCGTCAACTCGCTGAAGAGGTCACTCAAATCAAGGACGGTGTCAAGGTGAGAAGCTGTGGTGCAAAGCTGCGCTGTTCGTTGTTGCGACCGTCGTCACCCCTGGTTTTCATTTTTCCACCTTTCTTATCCAAGGCTGATGCGTCGACAGAAAAGCTTTCCCCAGTTCAGCTGACGAAACAAGTGGAGTATCTCCAGAAACAACTCACAGATCTGCATCTCGACAAACTCCTTGGACCAAACGGAGAACTGAATCTCGCAGATCCTCACGGAGCTTTACAAAAGTTTGTGTGTTCTTCTGGGAATATTTTCGTTTTTGAAAATAAAAGGACGTTTGTTAGTTCCACAGCAAAGGAAGTTCTAATGCAGAGTGCACACTGAGATGATGGCATGTTTCCCCAACAGGAGGCTCTTGACAGAATTGGAATCCTACAAACCAGGCTCGAGTAAATCAGGGAGCAAGACGGATGCAAAAGCTTCTGGTGACAGTGCGATCACATATCAGCTGTACTATCGACCTGAACAAGCGAAGTTTTCCAGCAACGCTCGGGTGAGAAAGAACTTCTGGACGATTTTTTCCACGTAAATTCTGTGCAGATAATGTAGTTGCTGTGTTCTTTTTCTCGTTTCCAGTTGGCTGATCTGGAGCAGAGACTGGAGCGCCTTGACGCTGTCATCGGACAACACCCTGAAAAACTGGTATCTGCCGAGTTTCTCTGATATAATTTCCAGTTGTTGTTTTATTTTGTCATCCACGAGTCTCACTCTCTCAATTGCAGTCTGCGCTGACAGCAGACACAAACAACAAAAGCCTCGTGGTAAGTATTGCTTGACTTGCGCACCTCGATCTCACAACGGAATCTTTTTGTCTGTCGAATCTGGCCGTTCGACTGGTGTACCTTGGGCAAAAAGTTCTCACTTGCAGTGAGAAACGGTTAGAACAATCTCGAACCATAGTTGTTGACGGCAGGGTGCTATTGCGGTGCTGAGTGCGAAGACGAAGCTGCTGGACCCGTCGCAGCTGGACCAGATCGAAGGCCGGGTTCAGGCGCTCGGCTCCAGACTCAACCAACTCACGGAGAAGAAGGAGGCTGTTGTTGAGGCAGACAAGGACAGCAAAGTGAGGCAAACACCCCTGAGGCCGACACGTGTATTGTATGAACTGAAATGTGTTGGAAAGACACTGAAGGTGCGGGAGGTGGTTTCTCGTTGCGGAGAAGTCACAAAGCAATGTTTCCTTTGCAGGTCAGTGAGCTGTATGACCTGGTAAAGAAGTGGGACGCCGTGGCGGACACGTTGCCGCACATAGTGGAGAGGATGACCGCCCTCAAGGACCTGCATGAGCAGGGTCAGTGCACTGCTTGCTTTTCTACCAATGCACTGTTTTCTGACCACAGCACATTGGGCGCACGCATTGGCCTTTCGCTTTTCGGAATGGGACACCTCTCCCCGCCCCAAGTAATTTCAGGCCTTTCAGTGCGAAAAATTGCCACCGGTGATGTGATTGCTTTCCTATGCAGCCCTGCAGTTCAGCCAGGCATTGACTCACCTCGACACAGCCCAACAGCAAATCCAAGGTCTCTTGAAGACACACGGAACCATGCTTTCAGAGGTGAGAGGAACTGACTTGACATGGTTGAATCTTGGGTAAAAAGTTGCCATTCGCCAGTTGTCAAGTGAAGAGCCAACTCTTCAGCGGCACTACTACTTTGTTGCAGGTGCAAAAGACACTCGGCGAAAACATGACTTCTATCAAGGCCAACTGTGAAAATTTGGACACCCGAATGAAGGCACTGAAGAAGTAGTTTCAGAATCTGGCGAGGACGTCTAGTCAAGTTACAAAAGTTAAAATCTGTTCCGTTTTTGGTCAAATGCAAGATCACGGCAAGCTTTTTTGGTTCAGTGTTGTGTAAACCACGGTGGAAGCTTATTGTGGTGCAGGTTTGACCTTTCTCAAGTTTGCAACGAAGTTGACTGGATGCCAAGTCAAGTTTCATCAGGTATATTTATCCTTTGCTTGGCTTGGTCGTGGTGTTGGCGTAAAAGAACAGGACACGCTGATTTGGAAGTCTTCAGGCTGCAGGGACAACAAGCGCATCAAAATTTTCAGTTTGCTTTGTGCCACCACAACTCACTGGCGAACAAAAGGAACTGCCGAATCAACTCCCAGGTTGAAGTTCGTCACGAAGTTGAACTGTGTTCTTCCCGTACATCTTGGAGAAGGTGCGCACTAAACCAGGTTATGCAAAGTAATTTGTTCTTTATTCATTTCTATTCGCGGACACGAAATGCACGAACCAAGAAAAATCGCAAATGTACAAGCCCTCGCTTCGAAAACAAACAGTGCAGACGAAGCACTAGTGGAGCTTTTTGGTCTTGTCATAAAGTGCGTCGACGACTTTGCCCATGCTCTGGATGGTTTCTAGCGCGTTCTCGTAAGTCTGGTCGACTGGAGTCTCGTCGAACACGATCAGCACTCCCTCGCCCTGATCCAAAATACCTGGGAATGGAAGAGGGAACGTGTTTCATTGTTTTATCCTTGCGATGGACCGAGCCAACACGATTCATTTTGTTGCAAGCCAGCATTTGCCAAACCTGTCACGCTTTGTCTTCACATTGAAACTCACCACTAAACTTCTTGTCGAGAATCATCTGTGACAGCTTCTTTTCGACTGTGTCCTACAATCAAAAACTTTTCGTCAACTTGGGCTTAGATGGCGGTGTCCGAACGGACATCAAAACACGAAGAGGAAAGCGCAGCACAGGAAGCCGTGGTCACCAGAGGCAGTTTGATGAGATGAGCGATGTGTTCCACTTGTACTCTGGAGAAAGGTTCGATGATGCGACAAAGGTTCTGTTCCAGCAGGTTGTCGTACAGCGAGTCCAGATGTGCTCTTACAATTGGGTCGTTCAGCAACTCGACCTTGAAATCCTTCAGTGTCTGTGGAGAGTCGGAGAAAGACCAAAATAGTTATTCTTCCGTGGCGGACTTTCAGCCGGCAAAAATCTGCCTGTCGTGGATCTGGAAGCAGTGGGATTCGAAGCCCTTTCTATTGTCAAGACTTTTCTTGGTACCTTTTGAAAGTCGGCGAGAGATCGCTTTTGACTGGCTTGTGCAATGTCTTTCATGGCCTCAACGTGTCTTCCGCTGTACCGCAGAGCCAACTTCCCGCTCACAATAGACTGCACGTCGTCTGGACTGAAAAAAAATGCCAACGAAAAACGTGCATTGATTTTTGTGCAAAAAGGCAACGAAAGGCGAAGGCCCGCCCCTTCCCTCAAAATATATTCTGGTTCCGCCCCCGACTGTTTCACCACACACAAAAATTGCTTTGCATATGTCAGTCAAACTGTTCAAATGGGTCGGCCCCCTCCCGAAGAGTCGCCCAACCCTTGACCAAATCTCCGATCCGCCCCTGACCCTTCTCAAAATACACAGAGTTCAATTCAGTTCACGAACCTGTTCAACATGATTTTACAGAGCAACATATACTTCAGCGCAGTCACAGCTTTCGGACTGTCAACTGAATCGTAGCCCTCAAAAGCCTCGTAGAAGTAAGAGAAGGCAGTCTTGAAATCTTTCTCGTCCGCCGCGTGAAGAATGCCTGGAGATAATGAAGACGATGGAGATTTTACAGCCTCGAGAATGTAACTTTGCAAACATATCCGCTCTTGCAGACCGCATCTTTGCTTCGTCCTGATTGAGATAGATACCTGATTGCAAGTCCAATGCGGCTTGTAATTTTGGTGGACAGTAGATGCCATTTGCAGTCGTTCTTCCTGATGTGAGAGCAGCTCTGAAATATACCGATAGCACAGGCATCAATGAACCCTTGGTTTGTCTCTTCACACGAAATGGGACCAGAGGAAGTAAGATACTGTCCATACCTTGCCTTTGGAAGATTGCTGAGAGCGTGGTAAACTTTGCTTTCCAACAGCTGGACCTCAACCAAAAGAGCTTTATCATCCAGCTTTTTCAGTTCCCTCAACAAGGTTGACCCTGAGAACAAACAATTCAAAGATGTGAATGAGTTCTGAAAGGCATTAATTGAGAGAGCTCACAGGACCGAGTTGAACGTCACACAAATCACCTAAAGTGAGCGCTTCTTCATACTTCTCCGTCTCGAAATACAACGAGATCAGTCGAGCCTACAAAATCAAGATTTGCTGAACACTAACAAGTGGTTTCTGGACAGATTAAGTCGACACCAAGATCATGTCGAAAAAGCAGGCCTTATTTACAAAATGAAGCACACTGGAAGCCAAGATTCTTTGGGTTGGGTTCATACCTCCAAAGCTTGGCGCAAGAAAGTTCTTTTCTCTTCCTTGGCCCATTCAATACATTCTGTACACAACCCCACCTGCAAAAGTTAAACAGCAACAATGTAGTCAACTGTGTTTCAAATTGTATTTTAGGCCATGATTGACAGGCCAGTTCTCCCAAGACACGACGGGAACTTGTGATATCACCTCTTTCCCGGTTGAGGCTTCCATGTCGAGAAATTGATCCACCAACGATCTCACAAGCTTGGCCGCTTTTGCTTTGCTCACTAAAGTCAGGAATGGTCGAGTAAATTTGATCAATCCTGCCAACTCTGGAATAAAAAGGATTCAAGTTCTTCAAAAAGCAAACATTGTGAACCAAACGAAAGGTCCTGGCGGGTAGGTCTAGCGCACCATTGTTGCGTCTCACAAAACTTCGCTTTCATCAAAGTTCACACACAACTGTCGGCAGACTATTGGTGTACCTTCAGCTTGCTTCGTCTCTGCCAAAAGCTGGCCCAACTCCAAAATGGCTTGCTCCTTCATCTTGATGCCTTCCTCATCTGAGTTGTCAAGCTCGGCTTTGACTGGTCACCATGAAATGACAACAATTTGCATGTATGCATGTATGTCGAACTACGGTCCGACTGAAGCACCACCTCCTCAACGAGAAGCTTTTCTGGAGTTTCAAATGGATCCACAAAATCAAACAAGACCTTCCCACCACAAATCGTAGACTCAATCACAAAGAAAGCAGAATGTATACTGGGCGATAATACACTTTCTTACATGACTCAGCTTTCGCCGAATCCGAACTACGGCAAAACATGAATCCAAACGTCACTTATTCTGACATAAACCCGTTTTGTACGTCTCTTAGTTCTTCTGTACTCACCAATCTTGTGGAAGATACCAATAGAAGTGGTCTTCTCGGTGGATTTAAGTGCAACTGCTTTCTCGAACTCTGCCTGGTCTGCCATTTTATATTTTCTTATCAATCGTAAGCGGCTATAATTGAATGCTGTAGGGGGCGCATTTGCTGCAGAAAAAGATGGCGGCCACAAGAAGTGAATTGTATTTTATTGCTGGGAAGATTGTACGCCTGAAGTGTTGAGCTGTGTGGTTATTAGAGGACAGCCACATGCGTGTCACACTTTAATGTAAGGGAGAATGTTTTTTGTTTGTTACAGAAGGTTGGAGAGACAGGTGGTTTGGCAGGCCAGGGTCACTGAGATCTGATAGCTTCTGGAGATCAAGAAGTCAATTCCAGGGGGTCAAAAGTTGACTGAAATCGAGCACAGAGACATCTGTGTGGAACTTTTTTCTTTGTTGATGTGAACACATATGACTGTGAAACCCTTGAGTTTTCAGTTGTGCAATTTGTGAGACGACAACACCGTCTACAGTCTGGATCTGGACTCTGAAGCTGATGGGACTTCATTTGTTGGTAGATGGCCAGACGCAGGAGAAAGAATCGAACTGCACCGCAAGTGGACACCAAGAGAGACCTCCAGCAGTGCCTTGTGGAGCGTCGAGCTCAATGGAAAATCATCATAGATCAGGTTCGCGTGTTGGTTTCGTTGCGCTGCTGTCTTCAGTTGTTCAACCACAAGTTGAATCGTTGATGGGTGACACTTGTGATTTGCAAGAAAAAACTACACTTGCAGGTCTTCAGAGAACCAGACTTGTTGAGAGACCTGATGATATGGATGGCCTACGCAGAAAGCGGTTGTCCACAGTTGTTCACGCGATGGAAGGCAGATTTGGGTCCTGGACATTTGAAACTGCACGACTCTCTTCACCAACTGGGAGTTGCAAAGGTACCAATAGCAACTTCAGCATTCTCGATGTTGTGTTTGTGCACGAGGATCAACAAATAGACAGTCACCATCTTCCTTGTGATTTCAGGGAAGTGCCGTTGTGGTCATCAATGCCTTTGTTGGCTGGCAAACAACGCCAAAAAGGGAACGGCCCATGTGGTGTAACAGACGATGTTTGAACACCGACAGTCTTCGGAAGATCGACCGAGCTCTGAAGAACATACTGGCTGCTGTCAAAGCACAGACCCACCAGAATTTCGAGTTCAAATGGGAAGAATGTCAGATGACAGAAGAACGACACAAAAAATGGCATCCCGTCCTGCTATGGTGGGGCGGAATCTGGTTTTGTGTGTACCTTGGACACAGCAAGCTTGGATATCTCAACTGTGATTCTGGCACAAAATTTCACATTTCACATGACGACGTACACTTGAATTCGCTGCCGTATCTGCCAAATTACATTGTGCCAATTCCTACGTCCTCCAATCCATCAGAAAATAGAACAGTTCTCAACATGATCGTGGACGATGATCGGGTCATGTTTCTGCAGAAGAGATGGTCCCCAAGACTCATGTTCTGGTTGAACAGTGCAAGCAAGCACGTTGTGGCTCCACTGTCCGTCTCCACAGGGGTCACAGTCATTTATCAACTGCAAAAAACAGATGGCTTTGGGACCCTGGGAAATGAGCTGACCAAAGCTTTCAAGACTCCTGTGTGGGTGGAAATCAACGAGACCAAGAGCGAAATCGTTCTGTACTGCGCCAAAAGAATCCACACCAAAGCTAGCAGTGTTCTGCTGCGACTGATCGAATCGTTGCAAGCCAGCATCGAGTCTCTTCCCACCAAGCTACCATACCCGGAAGGTGAGGCAGACTCTCCTGTGAAGCTACTCATGGGAGCCGGTGCACTCATACACGAGACGGACACCCACGATGGCGTGGAAAATATGGCCATGCTGTACGTGCGAGCCTTCAACAAGAAACGAAAGGAACTGGATGCGTCGCTGACTGAGGATTACGTCATGGCCAGGCTTACTCAAGTGAGTTCTCACTCCTTGGCAACAAAGATGGTGTCTGATAAGTTTGCTGCGTCTGCTCTTAACCCTCTCGCTCGTGTCTTGTCTGGTGACTTTTCGGATTGTGTTGTGACGGAGACATGAGTGGTCAGTGCACAATGAAGTGCCGGTATGTTGCTGCTTTGTTTTCAGGACGGGTTTGACGCATCGCATGTCGTCAAGTCAAACGACTTTCCACGCAGTTCGCACTGGGGTTCCGTGATGTTTGCCGAGTACATCAACCACGCCGCAGTGTCTGAAGAGGTTTGTGCATTTTCAGCAACTCGAATGTAAGTTCGGTCCACCGACCCATCAAATCACTCCTGGTCTCGAAATTTGAGTTTGTTTCGTTTGCTGTGCACCGGTCACTGATTGTATGTTTTCATTGCAGCTGAAGAGCCAGGGTCATCTTCACTGCAAATGGGTTCGGTCGAATGACCTGTATCCAAAGTCCTTGGTCGTGAACTTCTCCGTGGAAAGACGCACGCTGCAGCAGAACGTTGTTTGTGTGAAAGTGGCGACGGACAGACACCTGGAGAAGATGAAAACCGTTGACTGGGCGAAACGTATCAACGCGACGGCTGATTACTGTGGCAAGAAGGAAGTAAGCAAGTTCAACGTGAAATTTGCCGTCTTTGCCATGGCAACCAACCAGATCTATCTGAAGTCAACCACCTTGGTCAAATGTCTGTTCATTGTTCCGTTTCCGTCCTGTGTGCTTCAGGTGAAAATGACATTCAAGACGAGTTACTGGAACTTCCACGGGCTGCGCAAGGACATCGAGAAGTGGTCGGGAGTGCGCGTTGCTGAGATGAAGCACGACTACGCGGCAGCTCAGGCGACCACCGCCGACGATCTCAGAGAAATGGAAGCCAAGGTACTGACTGACGTGACGCCGCGAGATTCAACCTGATCTGAGTTTCTCGAGTGCGTGTTTATTATCCACCCAACCCCATTGTGTGGAACTCTGCTTCCAGATTCGGGAAGCGATCAAGGACCACCTGGACGACTTCAAGAAGACTGAGGTGCGCATTGACGAGCCGGGCGCCGACGACACCGAGTTCAAGGGTCGCATCACGCTGTCGGACGGAAACTCGCGCAACTTCCACGGCTACGATCTGGAGGATGATCTGGAGAATGTGCGCCTCAGAGGTGTGTGGCTCTTGAGAACAACCAAATTTGCTCCAAAATAAACGAAAACACCGTTTCCGGTGTTTGCTCGCCATTTTGTGCTGCTGTCCTCAGAGACATCGTGAAATTTGGTTGCAGGTAAACCTGTGTGGACAGATGGCATTGATGAAGTGTACGAGCTAACAGTGTCGCTGGAGGCGTACAAGGTGAGTCGGGATGCGTTTCGCGTCCCTGTTTCCTGTTTGAGTACTCGTGACCCTTCAATTGTTGCCTTTCTTGAGTTCGCGAAACCACGAAACGTGGCATGTCATCTTGTTTGCTGTTTTCTGTTCTGCGAAACCTAAATCTTCCCTTCTGTGCGTCAGAATGTGAAAAAGAGCTTGGGTGGTGTGTGTTGCAGGTGCTTCAACGAGAGATCAACTCGGAGCTACGCAAAATGACGCGCGACTCCATCTGCCGCGACAACTCCATCACGGAGACGCAGGATTCAGTCGTCATCTCCATCCGCTGGTTCTTCACAGACAACGACCCTCCCAGGGTGGGTCGCAAGTTTCTCTGCGAAAGAATTGTGAAATGGGTCACGCACGATTTGTGGGGGCTCACTTAGCGGTGTGATTTCAGGAGGTAAAGAATTTTGCCGCGTTGCTGGAGCCGTCTGTGGTGGTTGGTGTTGACAGTCGGCTGATCTCTGGACGTGAGAAGCTGGACAGCCTCGTCAAAATTGAACGTTCCACCAAAACCTTCATCGACGTCGACAGAGTCTACAGACAAGCGAGTATCTACGGATCTGACGCGAACAAGAAGAAGGCGAGGGCCAAGCTGACGAAGCTGATGGCGGAAGTGCACAGCTGTAAAAACATGGCTGTCGAGGTGTCGGTTCCTCTCGAAGGTGTGTGGTTGTTCCAAAACGAAAACAGTTCATGGTCTCTGCATTCTGAGGGAACATGTTCTGCTGGTACTTTCAAATTTTTAACACTTGTGTGTCCCTGTCAAATCTGCACGGGTTGTATCACAACTTCGCAAAATGTTCACTGGTGCGATCTCTCAGTTTGTGCACATTCTTCACAGGTGAAATGTTGCCGAAAGGTTTGGCGTTGGAAGTCGTCCGCAGACATGGTGTGGGACTCGAGTTGGCAACGAAAACTGGCTGTGATTCAGTGGAGTTGGACACGAAATGCAGGACGCTCAACTGCAAAGGCAACGTGCCAAACATCGACGCCTTGCTGAGGGAGATAGAAGATTGCAGTCAGCAACTGACACGCCGAGAGTCCAGTTTGTTCGTGAGGAGCTCAGACTGTTGCAGCTGTTTCACCGAGGTGACTGCAGACAGTCTGCGCCTGGAAAACTGTGGACACTTGTTCTGCATGGAGTGCCTCGCGCTTCAGATCCAAACTTACATGGAAGCGAAGAGATTTCCAATCAGCTGCGCAGCCGAGGCGTGTGAAACGTGCATCTCTGTGTGTGATATCCTGACCATATGCAACCGCAACAGTATCGAGCTGGCGAGGCTGATCGCCTGCTCACTCAACTGTCACTTGGCTCGGAACCGCCACCGAGTGCGACCTTGTCCGACGACTGATTGCCCGATGTTCTACAACGTCACTGCCGATCCGGAGGAATTCATCTGCCCCAAGTGCAAGAAGGCTCTGTGTTCAGCCTGCCACGAGGTGAGTGGACGCGCGTTTGTTGTCCTGTGTCGCAAAAACGTCTTGGCCGTGACCCAACGTATGACGATTGCCCATCTTCCTTTCCAGCCTTTCCACACTGGCTTGTCCTGTGACATCAAGCGAGAAATCGAGTGCCTGGAGGACAAGAAGTTGAAGTCCTGGATCCAGGAGCAACCAAAGAAGCGCAAGATGTGTCCCAAGTGCAAGAGCGGCATCGAGAAGCAGATGGGCTGTTCGAACGTGCACTGCGCCTCGTGTCATACCTACATCTGCTGGCTCTGCCTCAAGGTCAGTCCAACTTGCACAAAGTGTGTCTTTTGTTCGTACGCGACAATCACCACTATTGTGTGTGTGTGTGTGTGTGTGTGCGCGCGCGCACACGCACGCACGCACGCGTGCACTGCTACTGTGTGTGTTGGGGGAGGAGTGGGGAGTCTGGCATGGGCACTGTGTCCGCAGGAAAGGTCCAACTCTCCTCTCAAGGGGGAGCAGGGGAGGGGCACCGGCAGTGAATGGAGGGTGGTCAGCACGAAAAGTTTGCTTCAGCCATGACCAGTCAAGCTGCCCCGTTCGACAAGTGGACAAGCTGATTTCCAAGCTGACCTCCCACTGATCGGTCAGATCACTTTTGGTGAAAAATCCGACTTGCCTTGTCGAACGGCTGTTCAGCGCCACTGCGTTCTTGTTTTCGAACGTGTAAGAGATTGTTCAGCGTTGCAACTTTTCGTTTGCACAGACGTTCAAAGAGTCCGGTGACGCGTACGCGCACATCGACGCTCGGCACACGCGACGCGGCGAGAACGACTGGGACGAAATTGACGACGTCATGAACGAGGTTGAGCTCGAGGTCAGCAATGCGATGCTCTGGACGAATGCGTTTTTCTTTGTTCGAAATAAGCAACAATGTCGTGTTGAGTGTGTCATCTGGACCTGCTCAGCATTGTGAAGTTACAGTGATCGGCCTTGTGTGTTCCAGGCTGCGGAGGTGGCTCGTGTTGCGCAGAACCGGGCGGCGGCGGTGGCGGCGGCGGTGCGCGATGCGGCCGGAGGAGGCGCTGGTGGCGCCGCCCTGCTGCAGAACGGCGTCGGCGTCGCGCCCGCTGAGAATAACAACAACCCGATCGATCCGGAACGTCTCCAGGTGACCTCACCAAATTTCAACTTTCGCGGAAAAGCCTTGGTGTGTTTGTTGTCCAGCATTCAAAAGCTGGGCGCACCTTCCCTTGTTGTTGGGATTCTGTGTGCAACAGGCAGAAGGAGGCGACTGATTGACTGACTGACAGACTGTCGACATGGTCTTCAAAATCATTTGTTCCCTTCCACCTTTTTCATTCTTTGATTCGGATTGATAAGACAGACAGTCTACATCAAAGACAGACAGACATGAAAAGTGCTTGTCGTGTTGTAGGAAACCAAATAGTTTGCCATTACTTGTGCCTGTTGTTTTGCTCGCTGTACAACAGTGTTGTGCTCGAAGCTTCGTAAGCCTTGTTCGAGTTCGACGGCAGGTGTTGGTTCTGTGACTGCAGGCGGTGCAGAACCAGATGCAGCGGCTGGAGAATCGGCTGCAGGAGGTGGAGCGCGCGGGCCAAGTGCAGCCGCACCGCCTGCACTTCCTGCGCGCCGAGCTGGAGGACATTCGCGACGACATGCGCGTGCTCGAGGAGCGCGCCGGCGTACAGCAGGGCCACGACCAGAACGAACAGAATGCGCGCGGTGAGTCTTGCCTACGTCTTGCTGTCTTTGACCTGAAAGCGTAGAGCCGAAGAAAGTGGTGGTGGAGCTTGGAGTTCTTTGTGGTTCAGTTGAAGTTGATTTGTTTTCACTTGTGTGCCCGGCAGTCGGGAACTGTTCGAGAGTTGTATTTGCGACTCATCAGCAGCAGTCTTCTGATGTGGACGTAGTGTCACTTTGGTGACAAAAAGGACGTGACCGCCGTCACGCAGACGTCCATCTTCATTTTCGTAATGTATTGTGTTCCGCAGAAAACGCAGAAGCACCAGAAGAGAAACAAATGGCGGGTCAGGCCGAAGGTGGTGACAACGCGAACGCCCCAATCCCAGCTCCTGCTCCGCCCGCCCCGGAGCCCGCCGGTCCGAGGGATCCCCCGGAGGAGGAGCGTCGGGTGCTGCGGCCGCGGCGCGGAGGAGTCGCCGCCGTGGGGCGGCACGCAGCACCGCAGGAGCCCGCGGCGCCAGCGAACGCTACTCCTGCCCAACAGGTCTGTATGTACACTGTGTTTGTTGGTCGGAAGCCCAATTTACGTTGGTTGAGGACAAGTGTTCCATCGGAGCTCCATCCTGCCTGAGATTGTCATCTTGTCCACGACAAGCCGTTTCTTCAAGCTAAATTCACAAATCTTTGTCCTTCAGCCGCAAGAAGTCGACGCAAACAACATTCAAAACCACATTGACAATTACAACGCGACGGTGAGAGCGGAGGCGGAGCTGGAACAGCTGGAGGCGCGGGTGCTACAGGCGGCGCCGCGGGACCTGCGCGGCGGCGAGGGGGGAGACGCAGACGCCGATCTCAACGAGCTGCTCGACCGGCTCAACAACGAGGGGCAGGCGCAGCTGAACGGACTACTCGGGCTGGCGCTGCCGCCGAGACCCCGCGCCAACCCGAATGCACTTGAGCAGCCTCTCCAGCACGTGAGACCGTTCAGGTGAGGAAGGACTCTTGCACATGTCTGTGATGTCTTCGCATCTCATCAAAGAACTTTCAGTCACACTGAAACAATTTCTTTCGCAGACAACTGGGCCCCGGTCAGCTTCAGATGGACGTGAATCATATTGTGGAGGAGCTGGACGACCTGGCGCGCATGATGGAACGAATCGCCGGGGCCGGGGCGGAGGCACCGGCGGCGGGAGCGGGGCGCCGCCCTGAGGCTGAGGCGGATCCCCCGCGGCCACCCCCACTGCCTCCCAGACCTCTCAACATTGGCGCTATTTTTGAACGCCTGCACAGGTGAGCGTACGCAATCTAGCTGTGTGATGGTGCCCTTTGTTGGGACACTGTTCCATCTTCGGTGTTTGGGGAACAAAACATCAACGGATCTGTATTCGCGACGTCGGCCTGCTGTGCTGAACACACAAATATCAGCAATCTGGTATCACCAAAAGAGGTGTCCATGGAGGAACGTTGGGAAAACTGCCGTGAGCAGTTGAGACCAGCCACACAGGCCGTCTAGTGTGGAAACAGAGTCATAACATCGGCGAACTGATGTGCTGCAAGTCCTCGTTATGTCATTTCTATTCACCGCAGGCAAGCGGTGGAGGACGGTGACCCTGAGATTCGTTTGCGTCTGCCTTTCCATCGGCCGCTCAGGCGTCTGATCCACGGCGAGATAGTTCCGCCATTGCCGCCTGCCGATGAGGTGGAGCCCGCGCCGCGGCTGGCGCCGCTGGACCTGGCCGAGCCAAGAGAGCCGCCGTGGATGCTGCGCCGAGTTCTGCGTCCCAGGCGGAATGGGGTGGCTCCAGGCAACATGGAACAAGAGTTCGTGGGAAATGCAAATGAAGGTAAAATGATTGCGTGTTGTAATGAGAAAGCAAAATGCCGTGACAAAAATGTGTTGCTTGATTATTTTTGTTTGAACTTTATGAAGTAAACAAGCGTACTTTGCGCCTGTTTGTCACTGCACGCGTTGGTTGTCGCTGTTGCTTACGTTGAAAATGAACATCTTTCCTGCCTTCATTACCAACACAGACGAAGATGTGATACGAACCCCACTGCCAGCGACAGACGCGGCGTCCACTGAGAAGCCGATGGAGGAACTGACTGTCGATGTGAATCATCCCGATCAAGACAACAATCGCATCAACCCCGATGTACAGGAGATCAACAACATAATGAACCCCGCTCCAGGGCCCTCTGTCAACAACACAGAAGCAGGGGATGGTGATCAGCCAAATAACCCTGAAGAGACGCCAAATATCAATGCTGCCGCTGTTGAAGACAATGCGGCGCCAGCCATCCTGCACGGCGATGTCGTCATCCGCAACGCCAACATCCCGCAGCCGGTGCGCGTCCAGCCGCTTGGGATTCCAGGGCAGCGCTTTAACATGGTGCCCGTTGTCCAGCCGATCATGGTGCAGCTCGGTGAAGGAGACTGGGCCCAGGACAGGGGCGGCAATGCGCACAGGCTCCCAGACATTATGCCAGTGTTTCGTGCGCAGCCCCCAGCGAACCCGCTGATAATTCGCAGAGCTCCCCAGCCACCGGATCTCAATGTGGATGGAGAACTTTTCGTGGGACCTCCAAGGGCCCCTCTACCTCCAATACCTTTCCCCCCTCCGAGGGTCCTTCCCCCTCCAATTCCTTTCCCACGCTTGGAGAGACAGAGGCCTGAGAGAAGGCAACACGCGAAGCAGGACGATTTCGGAACACAGATACAACAAATCATCGCGAGTGTCCAAGCGGAGCACGTTGCTGTTCCGACGCCCGGCAAATGTGCTGACAAGGATTCGAAGCAAGAGGCTGAGCCTCAACCAAGCACCAGCACTGGAGGTGAAACCTCGTCCAGCAGCCGGTCTGGAGAAGCGGACAAGGCGCCTGTGAAAGAAGAATCAGACGTATTGGCTGAAAGGAAAGAAGAAGAGGAACACTCGATTGACTCGATCCTGGAGGTGGTCAGAATGGTCAGGGAAGAAGTGGATATCAGTCAGGATGTGACGATGCGTGTTCAGCAGCTCCAGATCCAAGTGCAGAGCGCCCTCAAGAAGCTGAGCGACCTGCGCGAGAGAATCAACAGCGATAACCTGCGCGATTTGGACGTCGCAAAGATTGAGTTGGAGAGAGAAAAGGTGCTGCTGGAATTGGAGACGCACAAGCGGGATGCTATGCTAGAGTTGAAGCAAACCTTGATTGAGAGAAAGAATAAGAAAATGGACGAGTCCAAGATGGACAGTGAGCCACAGCCGGGAACGTCGGCGCAGACGGCGCACGAAGCGACTCCCCCGAGCGGACACCGCGACGACAGCGCTGACGACGGAACACTCGCTGCCCCAAACGGGACAGGTAAGAAGAGTCACAATCGTTCGGATTTTGTCTGCACACTGGTTTGGCGTGATGTGGCGTTCCGTCTGGATGTTTGAGGCCACCCTCTGGCTGCTTCGATGGGGCGAATGAAGGTTGGGGACCTCAAGGGAGGAGCCAGGATAGCTCACCAAAGATCTCCTTCTTTGGAAAAATGTGAAGGCAGCAAAAATATTTTGTGCCTGCGGAGGGAAATTAGAAGGCGAAAATCGGTTGGATGTGGGGAGGGGGCGAGCACCCGAGTGCGGATACGCTCAGATACGCTTTTTGCTTGAGATCACAAGGCCACGCTTGCATCGCATTTGGTGTGTTTCTGCTCTGACCTCATGTGCACAAGTACGTTTCTGAATGCCACCTATCTGCACTCTGTGTTTAGTGCGGGGCGAAACGGCAGCGCACGGCGCAGGCCAGGAGGCGGCGGTGGCGCGTCGGGCGTGGACCGCGCTGCGTCAGGCGGCGGGAGACGCCGAGCGCGACGGCGACTGGGAGGCGAATGCTGACGGAGTCGGCCACGTTCTGACCACCCGAGACGGGCTGCTGGCAAAGGATCAGATTTCACAGGTGACGTGCGCCTTGTGTTTGCAACAGCGGTGTTATTCAAAAGTTTATCTCTCGGCTGTTGCGAACAGTCAGCTGAAGGTATTTTCATCAGTTTCGTTGTCTGTTCCAGAGGATTGAAGAGATGTTGGGCGAGGAGCCGGAGAAAAGAGAGCCGCAACGCTCTGGGGATGAACCGACAGGGACAACCGCCGCGCGACAGGCCGCCCTGCGAACAGAAGCCGATGCATCCGGTCAGTCAAAGATTCATGGTGTTAAATATTCTCACACGGGCAAGACAGTGGGAACGACATTTTATAAATGTGGTGAAGGGATGTTCAGAACAACTTTGTTCTTTTTGTTGAACGGGTGCGCAACAGTCGAGAGTTGGTTCTTTGGCGAACCTGAAAAATCCACAAATTTCCAGATTGTGGTGAGCTTGTCGCAGCCTTTCACCTGAGGATACTTTGTTGTCGTGTGTTGCACAAACTGAAGGGTGGATCATTTCTGTTTCTCGCGCAGTTCGTGGGGCTGAGGCAGAACCGGGACCGCTGGTACGCAACGCGAACGTGCGCGTGATGCACGATCAGACGCGACAGCAGAGGCTGCTGCAACTGCTCGAAGAGCGGGACGCAGAGATGACAGGTGAGTGACGGACGCTGACGATGCCTCCTTTACCTCATCTCACGGCCCCTTCGAACACTCAACAAAAAAACTTGCTCCAGCCCTCACTCCGTGTTGAAAGAAATGTGTCACGTTTCCCTCTGACGTACCGGTGTTTCTCATGTTTGTGGCATTTGCTTGAAACGTCAATTGACTCGTTCCAGCCATCAAGGCGTACACGAACCAGGTTCTGGACCAGGACGACCTGAGCAGCAGCGACCTGATCGAGATGACGGAGAGCGTGAACCTCATCATCCGCACCCAGGACTTCCAGCAGAGGGAGCTGCTGCACGGCATCTCCGAGATCCTCACTTCCGGCGCCGACGCGGAGCAGGTGCGCGCGCGCATCGAGGAGGCGATGGCGCGGTACTACGAGGAGGAGGAGCGCGCGCTGCACCGGATGCGGGTCATTCTGCAGGGAGAGGCGGAGCCGACAGAGGCGGAGCCGGGGCAAGACTCGGGTCCGGCCAGGGCCTTGAGGCCGAGACGAGGAACCGAGTCCGAGACGACGCCCGGTGGGTCGAGCTCCTCAGACGCGGACCAAGGTGCCGCGACGAAGGAATCTGCTGTAAACCCTCCAGAAGAAACTAATGGACAAAGTACCGACAAGCCCAAGCCCGGGACGTCTTCCGATGAACAAACTGAAGTTGTTTCCACGGTGCTCCCGTTCAGGGAGGGACTGGTGCGCCACCTCAGCCGCCTTGTGCAGCTCAACAGGGAAATGAGGCAGGAGATCTTGGCGTTGAACGTTTCTATGATCGATAACATTCCCATAGATCGCCGGCTCGTGGGGATGCTGTACGTGCCACAGTTCGAAGTTCCAACTCAAGGTCAGAATGAAGAGCGCGAAGCGCCCCATGTCGGGAACCAGGCGATCGCGGGACTTGACGCGTTCCAAGGGTGGCTTGCCGTGAGGACACCTGTTGTAGTTGAACAGCCTCGAGCGACGGCAGCTGAAGCAGCGGCCCCTGGATCCAGTGCCTGGGAAATTCCGATGGGGCCCAGAATGGAGAGAAGAGGTGCGATCGTGGAAGCCGACATGAAACACGATGTGAAGACCCTGCAGACTCAACAGAGCATCACCGAAGATGAGCCACAGCCATCGACCAGCGCTCAGGGACTTGTCTCGAATACACGTGACAGCGGCGACGGACACAGTGCAAATCAGTCCGAGTCCGACAGCGAACCAGAGCCGAAGAGAAGGAAAATTGCGGAGAATCCAGAACCCTCTCCACAACAACTAGTCGTCAAAAGTGAAGTGAATGATCATCAAGCGGAAAACCAGGGTGAAACCGAAGAGAAGATGGACGAAGCCGAAGCCGGAGTGGACGAACCCGAGGTGCAGGTGCGGCAGCTGAGGAACAGGGTGCTCGTGCTCAACGAAGACGCGCAGGACGGCAGGAGGCGGGGCCGCCGCGGCACCGTCCCCGCTGCGCCGGCGGCCCCGGCCGAGGCGCACAGGCGCCGCCCCCGCGCGAGCGACCCGGGACCCCAGCCTCCCAGGCGCGCCAGAAGACACTGATCTCTTCCGCATTTGCGGACCGGTATTTGCCAGACACCAGTGTCAGAGTCAGCCGCCTGAGAATGCCAAGGACCGCGCCTAAATGGTGAGACCAATTCTATATCTGTCAAGTTGTTGATGAAATTTTTTTTTCAATTTGTCACACATGTACTGCCCGCACGAAAAGAAAATTGTAAGAAGACGAAAGTCAGTGGACGGATTGACAGAGCGGTCAGTTTTGACTTGAATTTATCCGAAAAGGTTGGGAAATTCACTTTGGACGACTGGGATGTGATTTTTTTTTTTTTTTTTTCAATACATGTATTTCGTAAGGTTCTTTCAGAAGAATCTCAAAGCACTTGAAGCGTAACGATTGGACACAAAGTCTGTCGAGAGAGACGATTTTGTGGAACAATGCGACCGAATTTCCACAATGATGTCGGACTCTTGACAAGCACTACCGTATTCACCCATGAATAAGTCGCACCCAAGCATAAGACGCACCCCCACTTTCGCCTTGATTTTCTGGTATCAGCTCGCATAAAAATTACAGTAATTTCACACCCATGTTTTTCGACGCACACCTCCTTTTGGTGCTCAATTGTGGGAGAAAAAGGTGCATCTTACACACGGATGGATACGGTACATTGGACATGCGTTGCGCGTGTAAACAAGAACGTTTCTGTTGTAAACCAGACTGTGCTTGTCAGTGTACTATCATGCCAGCATTGGAGAATTTCCATACTGAGAGTGTGACTCAAGTGATGGTGTTTGCACTGTCAGGAAAAAGAACGAGACAAAGCACGCAAACGGTGGATTCTTTGTTTTTGTTTCAAGTCAGTGTGAACTTGGGAGACGAACAGGGCAAACGCAAAATGTCTGTCCGTGCGACGCTATGACAAAGTTTTCACAAGTGTGAGAGCTTCCACGCGCCTCTGCTATGGTTTCAGAATGGTTCCAGTTGTCTTTGAAAGTTAACACGGTTGCGCGTCGGATGACCTGCGTTTGTGCTGACACTACGTTGTTCCTAATAACTGAAAATTTTTGACCAGTGGTTGAAAGGGTAAGCTTTGCACATCTACTCAAGTGTACTGGAATATTGTTGTGGTGACTGTCTGCCAACGCTTCGCGCACTGATGTTTTTCCAGCTTCATTGGTGCGCAGGTGAGATTGGTTGCCAGACTCGCGAATGTCAAGGATTTGCTTGGTGACCTGACGATGCGTGCTGTTCTGATATCCCCTTTGTAATCTCTATTATCCAGTCTGAGAAGGGGTTTCTTGTTTGAACAGGTCAGCGTCTAGCTTTTGAGTCCTCGCTTCGTTTGGAAGCGACAGAAGTATGTCGCAGAAGCTGTGATGTCTCCATTGGATTTGTTCGTTTGAAGTTCAGATGTTTTTTGGATGTGCGAGTAATATGGGTGTTTTGCGACGATATTTTGTGTGTGTCGGCAAAACGACACTTGCGCCAAACACAGCGATTGTTCAATGAACCTTGCGACGTAGTCTGCGTTGCTGATTTGTCGTCGCGTGTGGTTGTGTGGACGTCTCAGCGGTGGAATCAATGGAACGTCGGACCCGACACTATATCTGTGATTCAGTCTGAAATTTCTCATTGTTGATGTCCGTCTGCATTCTTGTGACCCATTCTTCGACTCTCTGCCAGCAACTGAAGGTACGAGTGTATTTTCAGGTGTGGCGTGAGTCCGTTTTTGTGATACGTTGAAAGAATCTTGCGTTTGAAGTTGTTCGTTTGTCACATTTAACCGTTCATTCGTCGTGTGGCAATCAAGGATCGTCAAGATCCGAGTTGCTGTTTGTGAAATGTTCAGTGACGCAGAGAAACGGACTCGTGAGGTTAACTCTAAATTTACTCCACTTCTGGACTCTCACCATAAATTTTGGAAGAAATGGAAGTTCTCCGGTTGCCGCTGTTACTGTGTTTCTTTTGCGCACAGACTTCGCTTCCGATGTCGTTCATGTTATGACCCGTTGGCCGTGTTGAACACCTGTGGGTGTTGTTCATTCAATCAAGATTTGAATTTTGTTCCTTTCGTCAAACCAATGCCGGTTGTTTTGAAGCTGTGTGCTGTCGATTGCTTTGAGTGATAAAAATATGAAAGCACTTACAAGAAGTGTTTGAGGAAAAGTCAGAAATGTTTGAACTTGGAGAACGCCATGTGAAGATCCATAAAAAATATCTTTAGCAGACATGAAAAAGTCTCAGTGATCTCTTGTCTCGTCGTCAATGGCAACAAAATCAAACTGTCACTGATGGAAAATCGAAACAGTTCTTGCGCGATGTAGGAGGCAGAAAATTTAAGTGACCGATTGGCTATCGTATTTCAAGAATGACAAATTTGAGTTGCTCAGGTCTTTGTGTGATGAAAGACCAACAGTAACACAACATTCTTACATGAAAGTTTTTAGGAGAAATTATTGCAAGTGTGTAACAAACAAAGTACAACTTTGATTTGTCTCTCTCTGTGGCTGAGAAATGAGTTGTCTCCTTGAGGTCATTTTCAAGATTTTTTACTCTCAATAATAATCAACTTCAGCAGGACTTATTGAAAAAGTCTTAAAACTAAAGGAATAAGCAAAATTTCATCAAAGTTT
>JAAUXT010029279.1_pt1 | contig 22989 bp, 27 predicted proteins | sample 7278171 | NCBI WGS metagenome assembly JAAUXT01 (sample SAMN14350112, study PRJNA611818) | marine sediment metagenome | isolation source: surface marine sediment (1.8m) | place: French Polynesia: Moorea | collected 2018-08 | reverse complement strand
TTTTTACTGATGGTTGTTGAGGACAGAATCACAACAATACAATGGTTCAGTTCTGGCAAAGCCAGGTCTTGTGTGGAAGGTTTGATCTTATTGTTCACAGACTGCCTATCAGGGGTCACAGTTTTCTCCCATGCAATCGTGAGTTTGGGGTCATTGAAAGAGACCAAAGAAAGAACAAAATGGTAGAGTCATTCACAGGTTGGGAAGAGATGATCCGTGAAAGATTTGATCTGACTTCAATGAAGGGTTCTGACATGCGAAACTACAAAGAGCACCTTGGGCACTTCTACAAAAAAGTGCAACAAAAAGGAATGAGAAGTTTCAGGTGTCAAAGTACAAGATCTTTGAGTTCTCAAAGGACAGAAAGTATGATGTTGTTGTGTCTGAAACCATGTCTGGTGGAACGAGTCAAACTTTCCAACTGCTGAAACGGAATGTCACTGCTGTTTCAGTGCCGCAGGAGCCCTTGTACAATGAGTTGTTGCCTGTGAAAGAAGCAAAACTGAACGATGTCATGAAACTGTCAGAATACCTGTCGCCTGATGCGCAAGAGTACCTGTCAAAGCTAACAGCAACAGGCACAAGGCAGGAAGATGAGTCTGACTACAAGTAAAGCATGTAACTTGTATTCCATAAGTGCAGGAATAAAAAAGAACACATTTGGTAGGTCAGAAAAGAACAATTTTGTGCTTTCTTTGTTCCGAAAATATGCGACAAGGGCCCAATTCCATCAACTTCCTTTCACTGTAGAAGGATGACAGGACAGAACTGAGTACTCAAAGTCACTGGTAGAGATGAGTTCTCTTGCCAAAAACAACAAATTGCATGGGTGCGAATTTGTTGTCATTTGAGAAAAAAAAACCTGTTTTTCTCAAAACTGCTGTCGGCAAAATTGGGCCCTTCTAGTATTCACCTATTCAATTACTTTTTTGATGATGCTAGTCTCACTCACAAAGTTTTGTTCTGTCGCCCCTCTGTCCTCACAAGAGCAGACCACATGTGAATTGCGTTCGTGTTGTTCGTGCTCGTACATTGCTGTGAGGAACACAGAACCACATGGAATTAAGAAACACAACATGGCAGGGAGGATCAACATCTGCAACACTGACACGCAGACCTCACAGAAATATTCCACCTTCATCAAGGACGCCTGTCCCCTGTACCCCTCAACCGATTTCTGAGTCGTTTCTTGTTCTCGTGCAGATCAAGAGACGTTTTCTGGAGACCAGATCTTCCAGCACTGGCCGACACCTGTTGGCATCCTGCCCAATGTTTTGTCAGTTTACATGCATGTACTACAATTGAGTGCTCAGTTTAGGGCCGTGTTGATTCTGTATCTGTTTTGACGACGTGTTGCATTTTCTGCAGGTTTCAATGTTGTACGTGTACGTATCAAGTTTTCATTTTGAGACAAGACTGCAAAAACATAAGTACAATGAATACTCAACTGTACACATCTTGTATCTTGTTGGAGTTTCTGCAAATCTGGATGCTGTTCTTAGGTGGTTAAACAACAGTACGTTCATGCGTGTATCTTGGTAACTGCCAGCACATTTGTCACATTTGTCCAGCATAATTCTTTGACCCTTGTTTGGTGGGCATGCCGTAAAACATAAATCTGCTGTTTTGACGAGGTTCAGCCGTTGATATTGTCATGACAATGGTTCTACTTCCAAAACGAAACCCGCAGTTTGCTTCAAGAAAACGAGACAAGGTGTCTCTTTTACAATCACCAAACTTGCAGTCTTTTTGGGCCTTTTACACCGACATGCGACACACACAAAGAAAGCGAAAATTGTTACGTTGGTGAAATATATTGTGTACAGAATAGTCGACAGTGTGTTGTTGAGTTTTCTGCAGGCCTCCAGAATTCATTTGTCTTACTTCTTTCCATTTTGTCGGAAACCCCAGTCTTCAGGAAGCTCTTCATGAAAAGTTCTTGATGTTTTTTCTCTCAGAGACCCGCAATGAACAACTTGACATCTTCACATTTTGAAACCTACCCTCATGAAAGGGGACCCCTTGTGTCGACACTCTTTCGGAGCAAGAAGAATGCGTCTTTTTCACGGGTGAACACGGTGCGTCTCACGAAAGTCAGGATTCTCCCTCAAGACAGAAGAAGAAATTTGTCAAGTGCTTTAACTCGCTCAACACGCGGCTTCAATCAAGTCGATTTCTAATTAGACTGAGTACAGCTGTCTGATTGCTGCATTCCCGTCAGACTTCCTGTGTTCGTTGTACCAAACCCCCAAAGTCTGCCATTCACCGAGACTCTTTTCTGTGAATCGCTCCAATTTCACGTGAATTCAGCAAAAAAATCAGAAAATTCGAAGTCCGTCTGATTTTGAGAATTGCAGTCGGAGTCTGGAGTTCAGTGTTGTTCTGCGCGTGAAATTCATGGTCAAAGTTCTGGTGAGGAATCAGTCAGAATACAAGAACATGACAGCACTGTGGGAACAAGAAACTTGTGATAAACGTTTAAGATATGCTCAAGGAAATCCCACGAAGAACACTTCATGCGCCACACGCAACAGATCCGCCCTTAGATGACACATGAGCAACTCCACGGCTTACAAGGAAATGAACCACCCAAACAGATTAATGAGCTTGTGAAGGCAATCAAGACAATGTACTTCAAATTAGATTGGCCTAATCAAAGTGTAATTACTCCCAGAACCAAAATAAATCACCCTTGTTCTTGACTCTTCTGGCTCTGCACATGACCTCAGCCTTTCTCGTTGCGCTCTGCTGAAAATTTGATTCGTGCTGAACAGCCCCTTCTGGGATCAAAGCGAACTGTCGCACGGGTGGTGAATCTCCAATCCGCTTCTCTCCCCAAAACCACACCAGAATCAGAAATGCTTTCAAATGACTGCTCCACATCGAGCAGGTGCCTCGTGAAGGTCCACCACAGTTGAACCAACCTCTCTATTTCCTGTGACCTTCTTGAACTGCCTGGAAAGAAAAGCTGTTGGAGAGCAATGAATACCATTTGCCAAATTTGAGTCACACGCAATGAATCTTCGTGGCAGTTGGCACTCATGCAAATACAACTCGTAACTTCTCAGAACTGGGTCACACATGTTCCTGTCTCGCAATTTTTGAAAATATATTGCTTGAAAAAAAAAAAAACGAACGTTGTCATTTTCATCTTGTAGCATGGGGTTGAATCCGTTGTTTGAATCTGCTTGCCCGTTTTTGTGCCAAAAGGAACAATTTGGTCTCGGGTTTGTAATCTGACAGAGCCATCTGACCCTCTGCGGGCGATCGTTGTCAGATGTCATTTATTTGATCCGTATCTTGGTTGTTTAACCTGACATGGTTGGGGTATCTTGGTCTGTTCTATTTGACAAAGAACGTTGCTGCATGGACTTGCCGATCTTCAAACACCGAGGTTCTGCATGCGCCTCGTTGAGCGGTGCTCGCACCTGACGTTGCACCGGAGCTGTAATGTCTGCAGAAGAATCAGCACCCTGTGTGTTTTCGTGGAACAAGCACGAAAATATTGTCAATATTCCGAGGCCGACATTTATTGCTTGCAACCCCCTGCAACAACCACCCAATGACGAGGGCGAACAACCAAGCCAGAACTCCCCACGCGCGTGCACCCACGCACGGCACCGTAAAAATTGTTCAGAGGTGTGATTACACCGCATGCACGAATTCCAGCGGCGCCATTACCCCAGAATTCCAGTGGGAAAGGGAGCAGTGAGCATGAACTGGAAACCTCCGCTGGATTTATGGGGTCCCGGGGCCAGCGAAGGAGAAGTTTGTTGTGGAGCCTTGGTTTTCACAACACCGTATGGCTGGCTTCACATAGAAGTTGGAGGAAAGCTTGTGGACACGGATGACTTTCGCAGTGGACTCGTGTGTCGATTGTTTGAAGACTTTTTTCTTCGTTTTCTACATTCGGTTGTGAACACTGAGTCTGACCCGGGAAGAGGGCCCTGAAAGAAAAGTCAGCCTTCAAGTACCTGTCAGGCAGGTTCTGAAATCCTGTAGTCGAAAAGTTTTCTTCTGATGAATTTTTGCAAATTAATTATCACTCGCAACATAGTCTGTAGGGAGACGAAATTGTCTGAGAAAGCTCTTGCTAGCCGGTGATCAGCAAACCATAATTTTCTCCTCCATCGGAACGCCGCGCCTCAAATGAGACAGGTCTTTGGGTGGTTCCCTCCAGCGGAAACAAGAAATATGTCACTCACCAAGGCCAAAACATTCAAAAGAGGCGCGGCTTTCTCCAGAGTCTTGAGCAACTCTGATCCGCAACTCACCCCCATGGCACACGAAACCCCAGGAGCTCTCGTGCTCTGGCATCTCCCAAGCCATTCGGCCCCATCTCCAGATGGACTGAGTGCACCACGACGGAGCCCGGAGGTCGCGCGAAGCTGTCCATCTCTTTTGGTTTTCCATTCAGAGCGCACTGTCAGACCCTGGGCAGCATCGCATGTTGACAGGCTCATTTCATTAAGGTCATTTACAACGACAAGCCAAGGAAAGAAACTTTCAGGGGAACACAAGGTCGTACTCGTGCAATCTTGGGAAAGGAATGTCGGCACACAAGGCAAACATCAGGAGCTGATGTAAATCTGTGGATCTTTCTTCACAATACTCTTTGTGTCACAGGTGCAATTTAAAAATCTCCCTTTGGCGTGTCAAATTTTCAACTGCAGGACCCGCCACTTGCAGTTCTCTTCCTCAAGCAGATAGACGGTGATTTAGGGAGGAGAGACCCAAACACCAACACCCTGAAGCAGGTTTGACATACCCTGAGCTTGTGCTCAGTCAAACTCAATTTCCCAGTCTTGAGCTTGCGTGACGTGGATTTTCCCGCTTTTGGCTCCTGAATCCACTCGAGATTCATGAATGTTCTTCAGCGTGCTTTTTGTTCGCAGCTCAACAAGTTTTTTGTTGAAATGGTCACGAATGATAATGCTCTGCTTCATTGCACTCAAGAAATGACCTTTTCGTCCACAGGTCCAGTGCTGTTCTGGAGAGCAAGACTCTTAATTGTGATGCGGTGCTCTAGAGAGCAGCAAAGGTGGTGCCGATGTAATTCCACAGGATAATCCTCTCTTTCCCTCTGCGGAACACGATAATCGCCTGAGCATGTCACACTTCTCTGGCAAGGAAGACTGTTCACGTTGGGGAGTTTCAGCACAACGTTGGGGAGATGCAGCACAACGGGAAGATTCTGCTCATTGAGGACAGTGCTTTTGCCTTTCAGTGGATCGAAAGCCTCACAGACCTCTTTGCATCCATGCTGCAAGGAGTTCGGCAAAAACAACCCCAGACCCATTTACACGTTCTGAGGTCGTCTGTCTCTTCCTGTGATCTCTGGGTTCCAGGTAATCATCATCAATGTGTATTACCCTGAGTCTCCGAGATGTTGTTACGCCCTAAAACAGAGCTTTGCTGTCCCAAAGGGTCCGCTTCAACCAGATTAGATTGGCACTTTCGAGATACTTGAGGGAATTAAGGGGCAAGACTTGTCTCAGGACCCCAATCTCTGCCTGCTATTTTTGCGCTTATTTGCAAGCATCATTAAATGTTCCCATTTTGTCGTATATTTGGAATTTGGTTGTCCTGTTGACAGTTTTACCAAGGCGATGGCATTGCTCGCGGGGGTTGTCATGCACACTGGGAATTTCTCGGCGGGTTTTGACATGACCTCATTTTGCGTGTAGCAACTGAACCAGTTTCAAATCCTTCCAAAAAGATTTGTTCGTGGTTTATCGTGAATGAACACAGTGGCTGAAAATATCTTATAGATTCTTTGTCCCAGGACGAAAACATTTCCAAGTGTGTTCGTGCTGTCCCAACTCCCAAAACGCGAAAAAGCAACACCCGCATGACTCTCCAAACTTTCCGTGAAGTTTGCCCCGAGAATCAACTTGCGTGGGAGTGCACAAGAGATCCCTGACTCTGAACAAAAGGTTACTGTTGATAAGATCTGTTGAATTTCTCAAAGAAGCACTGGGCTCAGTGAAGCTTTGCTCATACCCAGCAAACTGAAGGTTTCAATGTCAGGCTCCAGCTTGGTGCTGGAGAAGCAGCATCTGGTCGGACAGAGGCACCACCAACCACGAAAAGCAGTTGTTGTCTGCGCGTGCATGAGGTGAAAAGAATTGAATCGAAATAAACAGGAACAAACACAAGTTTTGAGTGAAGACAATTCTGTCACATGTTGTGAGATTTGGTTTTGTTGGGTCATGAGTCCTGGGTGTCTCCCGATTTTGCCACATATCATCGAGACTTCAATCCATCAAAGGGGTCTCAGCGGAAAATGCATTATTAATCCGCCAAGTGAGATTCTGTCAGAGGCGTGCCTCAGAAGAGCTGATGTGTTTCTGTCACTGTTGGAAGTCAGGACTCCTGAAAGTGACATCCCTCTGGGGGTCTGTGAGATCCGGCGAGTTTTCCTTGAAGGAAACTTAATGAATGGGCCTCGTGGCATTTCCTCTTAATCAAACCTGCAGCCACATTGAAAATGTCATTCATTTCTTGCAGCGTTCATTCATGAAGAATAACATCACAGAACATGACACAACTCGAGACTGTATGTTCTTCTTTTGGAACAATGATTTGCACAGACACTTCTCAAGACACACTCTTCTTTTCGTCTGCCACCGAAACTGACAAAAGGGGGGCATTTTCTGTTCCACAAAACTCAAGTTACACGTGACATTCGTCTCAAACGCCCCTTTCTCCTCGAATTTTGATCCCAAGTGAAATTTCTGTGATGTGAATGTGATCAAAATGATTGCTGACTCGCTTCCGTCTGATGAACGGCTGATGGCAAGCACATTCTCGAAGCGCACAAGAACGCGGCGCCGAGAAAGCGCGCGCACTCGACACTCCACAACTTGTTTCGTGTTCAAAAAGGTAAAAATGCCAGGAATCATTCCTGATCATTTGGAGAATTTTAAAGTCAGTTGAAAGTGTGCATGTGTGTGTGTGTGGGCAAACCCCACTTTCTCAAAACTGTCGGAATCAATTTTTCTCAATTCAGTTCCAACTAATTGAAGTTGGCTCCAGTGCATCATTGGGTTTTACAGACGATTTGGCACAGAAACAGCACACAAAGTGGCACAGGAAATTAGTTACATTGCGCTTGACGTGCCTCTGCAGCCATGCACTAAAAAAGTGTACGCCAGCTGCGTGCGGCCCATTGCAGCCCTGATGACGAACAAGTTGCAGACGTCTGTGCAGTTGAAGTTCACAAGAAACAACCACAAGAACAACAATGGTCCTGATCAAGCCCGAATCACTGGGAGTCGGATTGGCTCTCTTGTCCAACAAGCTTTGATAAGCCCGAATCACTGGGAGTCGGATTGGCTCTCTTGTCCAACAAAGCCCAAGTTACTGCGCACGAAGCAAGAATAAAAACACTGTGATTCTGTCGTGACTTGTATTGACATACAGTTTCATCTGTTCGATTTTTTGAAACAAATAACACATCTAGAAAATAAATTTCCAGTCAATAGACATGGAACCGAACCTTTTTTTTTTCAGACACAAAAATGTTTCAGGCAGAAAGAATTTAAAGCAGCAAAGAAAACAGGATATTGTGACGAAAGAGCCACAAGCAAATCTGAGAAAGAACCCCGCAGTCCGACCCGCTGCAAAACTCGAAAAGAAATAGATTCCAACTTTGCCTCGTCTGGTGCACAGCAGTTTTCAAAATTTGGTTTCAAACTGTCACTCAGGTCACAATCAAACAAATGTTTTGTGCACCTGTGTGGGCCTTGTACGTTCCACGACGCAGAAATGCTTTGTCCAACACCAGTAACAATTCTGACAAGAAGCCTGGTTGGATTCGAAGTCGTTTGCTCCTGTTCGCGACACTGTGACAACACTCGCATGAAGACAGCAGATTGCTTTGAAAAGTAAGTGCAAGGACAAGCAGAAACAGGAACACCCAACACGGTACGGACAAAGACGACCCATGCTTACAGCCTGGACAGCTGCGACCATCTGGTCTGATTCGCAAGACCCGTTTGGGTGCAAAAGGAATTGGAAATATTCCCAGCGCAGGGCGTTCTCCCTTTTCTTGTTCGAGATGAAATTTCCTTCATTGGAGTGAAACTTTTTGACCCCACTTTTCTCTTCCCCAGGGACGGAGGCCCCCGGAGACGGGAGGAACATGTTTGTTCAGAAAGTTGGCAAAGCCCCGTCTGAAGCCAACAGGAGTGTGACACGCGAATACTTTTGCAGTCGGCACGTGTAAAAAACAGTTTCGAATCAGAACAGAAGGCAGCACGAAACCAACAACGCCGTGACGGCTGTGCGACGCGACAACGAAGGTCAACAACAGGCAACAGCCTGCAGCGTTTCATCTGTGACCGTCGTCTGGTGTGATTAAAACGTTTTTGACAAGGTGAACCACACAAAGATTACATGAAGAAAGGCACAATTATCAAAACGAACGCACGAGGGGCCCCCAAGTTATGATGCTTACAAATGTTCTTCGGCGAACGCAGTAGCAATCGACCAAACAATTTGATGATATGGGACAACACTACGACCACTTCGGACCTAAATCGCAACAGCGCAGGGCCTGTATGAGCATCAGGATTCGGATCCCCCTCTGGATTCACTCCCACGATTTGCAACTTCAGGCTTCCACTTCTCGGAACGTCCACAACCTGGACGTGCCAATTGTGCGTCTGAAAGTCCTCTTCTCATCAAGCAAGGAACATAGCACAAAACAAGACTTTTCAGACCAGATCGTCCCAGGGGGATCTGGTCCAGTCGGTTGCCGGCTGCACAACGACTGGAGCCAGTCGTTGTTGGGTTTCACCAACTTGCAATTAAGGTCAATTTCCATCACAATCAGCCATTTGAAATCACAATCCGCAGTCCGCAATCCCCACACATCCGAGAACCCTTGTCCACCAAGACTTTCCGGAATGTGCACAACACGGACACTGAGAAGAATCCACACAAACTACCCCGCAAAGTACTCTACACAAATACGACGCGCCGGCCTTCACTGTCCTTGGGTTTGAAGCAAACTTCTTTGGTCAACATCGAGGCGACCCAGGGTACCACGTGTCTGCGGTGCATGACGCGCCTGGACGGCGTGTTGCTTTCGAACTGCACTGCCACCTGGTGGTTGACTCGTGTGAGCAGTGACATGACGTCCAGCTCTCCGCCGTACATCTGCAGCATCTGACACAACGACGTGATGAACCAGGAGCCGGAGCTGCGCCGAAACGAATAGAAACCTGAAATATCGGGAAAACTGTGTGTGCAAACAGCAAACAACTTTTCAAACGGCCTCGTCTGTTTCGTGCCAGCTATGTGTGAGGACCCTCAGGGCAGAGCGCTTGTGATGTACGCCATCTCGATTTCTGCAGGAAAGGCCAAATTGTCTCTTGCTGCCTGTCCCATCTGTCTCCCCGAGGGTCAAAAAAGAATCGGTGCTCCAAACTCTCCAACCGGCAGCGCAGGCCACAAATCCTTGTCCTAGCTGTCTCATCCAGCTGTCACATGACCCCCACCACACCCCGTCCTGTGAGGACTTGGCCTGACGTGGCTCCGAATCATGATACAAGTTATATTTTTCAGCATTGGATTCCAAAAGCCGAGTGCTTGCATTCAAGATGGCTGCCAAGCCTTCCAGGGCCAAATAACCCATCCCTTCGATGTTCTGCATTGGAATCAACGAAGATCGACGATGTAGGGATCGTATCCCTTTGTCTCATCCCATTGTTGGGAAGCAAATTTGTTGCTGGCGAAAATATATTCCAGAACATCTTAAAATACAGCTTCGCATTGGGACTGACTGGAATCCAGACATGTTGTTGTTGTCCGTTTGCCTCACAGAAGAATGTTGTTGCTTTGTCAAATTTTGTGTTTAAAAATCCACTGCAACACTTGTTTTGTTCTGGAAACAGCAGGCCAATGAAAGGGGACACAGACATTGAAGAAATGTGTGACGCCATTGGTCGTCATGTGTGCAGTGAACATTCCCCATTGCCCCAAGGTCCAACTTGCTTTTCGAGTTTGCATTGAAAGCAAACGACAATGCCACCGTGGGACATCACACCAGGAGTTACCCCTGGCACTGCTTTTGTTTCAACGGTGCAAACAGAACCGGGAGAGCCAAATTCCTTCAGCTTCGTCGCCACAAACTCAGATTCGCCCGTCCACGTTTCTGTGCGGTTGACTGCAAACAGGCCAAATGTTTTACCCGGTGGCGCAGAGTAGGCGAGCAAGGCGTCCTTGTAAATCGGAATGTCCTGCGTCATGACGTAATCGCCGTCGACCGCATCTTCGGAGTCGCCACCGTCCGGCACCTCCACCGTCTCTGACAAGTCCTGACCACGACACGCCTGAAAACAGACACACCAAAAGTCTCACAGAAAGTTCGGCAAGATCAGAAGAAACACATCTGAGGGACTCGCCCCAAATGCACCAGAAGCAAGATGCGGCAAACAAACAGGTCAAAAAATGACACAACTCCGTCATGAATCTTCGATTGCAGCAAACAGGTGGTTGCAGTAGATCTGATGTTTCTTTCGACTGAAACAGGTTGATTTTTGTGCTTCAAACATGTCAAGGGAGTCCACAACAAGTCGGTTGGCACATCAGTACCTGAATGAAGAAAAGCTTTGGCTTTCCTTGTAAACTCGGACATTTTGTTTCACTGAAGAGTTCTGTGATGAGACGAATGTACAGAACGCCATCGATTCCGTAGACTAGATCAGCCTTCGTGTATTTGTGTGTTGTTGTCCCAGGCGGCTGTACGTCTTGGTCTCCGTGGCTACACACGCAACACACAAGGCAGTCACTGTTGGTGTGATCCTGATTAGCAACTGAAAACGAACGGACAATGAAAATCAATTCAACTCCGTCATGTTCACAAAAAAGTTGAACTCCGATGATATCATCTGCTTCTGGACTCCCCTGATTCGAAACTCCACTCACCATTTTTGAGCTCCTTCAGCATTTGCGTCGTTGTAAGATTTATGAACAATTTGACTTCAAATCCAAGAAACTTGAAAGTGTCATGTAAGTTTTGAGCATCATTATCCGCTCCCTTCCTGTCTTCTTGTCTTGTTTTTGGATCAAACTTTGTGTTGTTGATGATGATGGCAGTCCCTCTCTGTGCGTGAGAAAAGTCGTAGACATCCGAGGTGTATTCCTCGTTCAAGTCCCGTCCTCCGGGAAGAGGGTTAGCTCCCGACATTCCTTTCTTCATCTGAAAAAAACAACAGGGCAACCTCAATTCAGTGAAGCAAACAAGGAAGTTGCATGAGGAAGTGGAGGTGCTGAGTCTGTTCGTTCTGTGATGTTCCACGTTCTGTGATGTTCCACTTTTGAAACCATACAATGACACGCCTTTGCGGAATGTCACAGAAATTTCACCGGTCAGCGTCGCAATGAATTTGTCAACCCGTTGTCTTGCGTGTCTTTCGTTGTTTGAAGTTGCTTTCAGACTGCAACAGGTCTGCTGCTGGAACGCAGGCAGTCAATTTCAACTTCACTTCCTCTGTTGCGAGCATTGGATTGGGGGCCACACCCTGAACGCGTGGGCGTTGCGTGCCCACTATTCAAAATTGTGACATGACATCTGTTCGTTGGAGACCACCAGGCAACTGCTGTGTCAAATGACCAAAAGATACGAATCACATTGTTCCCAGACAGCCACATCTCTCTTGTTTGTTGTTGAAGCAGACTGGATAGTTGGGAAATTCCCGTCATCACAATCCACTCAAAAAACCTTTTCAACAAGTGCTTGTGTCGACCTCAAAAGACCACAATTCATTTAAATTCATGACGCAGAACTCACCACACCAGTTCAATTGTCATAAACGTTTTGTGAATGAAACTATACACCTATTTTTCTTATTTTTCCAATCCCATGTCGAGGATTCATTCTCTCCGCTTTTTCGCGCGGGTCTTTTGCGTAAAAACTCTCTCCCGTCGGAAGCAAAATTTCGAAGTGAAATTTATTCCGGAAAATGTGCTACTTGCTGGATCACACCTGTCTCAGTAGCAAAGCATTTATAACAAGCTTTATTTAAAGCTACTCTATATCAGAAAACAGGGTCTGTGTGAAAGTTATTGCCCAAAATATATTTGGCCTACGCGTGCAGGAATACATCACACGAACGACTGGAAAAGGAAGTACGAGAACTCGAAGAGAAACTTTCGAGTTTCAGAAGTTCGATATTTTTGCAGGAGTTTCATGTTGGCACAGACAGGCCTTGGCATGCTACAGCAATGTCTGGAAACCCTAAGAGAGCCGTGCAACTCAACTTGAACCAGAGAACGGGGTCTGCAGACCAGCTGGAACAGGTAAACTCACCTGTGTCGAGATTATCCCAAAGCAAAATGATGACTCAGATGCAATCTTCACTGTTGTGTGGAGTCTAGATCTTCGCCGCACCGTGAAAGTAGATCTGCGATTGCAATAGTCCAGATCCAGGGTGGTAGGACGATTCTTTGATTTTCACTGAGGATGCTTGTCGAATTCTCAGCTCACCTGAGATGTCAACTAGTGCTCTGCCAGGGGGAAAAGTGTGGAAAAGGTCGATTCTAATTTGGACTTACCTGCAGTCTTCAAGTGGGTTGTTGTTGGCAGGGCCTGATGGAAATCGAGTCGACATTTGGAATGGACCCTCGTCGAATGACAGCTTTTTCATCCAGCCTGAAACGAGGTGAGAACCCACCGTGTGCCTTGTTTGAAGGAACACGTTGCGTCAATGTTCTTGCCGAGGGGCGAGGGACATTTTGTTTCAATGCATATTCCAGGGGAACAGGACGACACGTCCAGCGAGGAAGGGGTTCCCGTGCAGAGTGGAACGGTATCGACCGCTGACAGCGGGCTCGGCAGTGTGGCCAATGAGGTGAACTCGTTTTCCAATCCTCATAAAGTCACATTTCTAACACTGGTACATTGCGTAGCGGGCGCCCCTGTGTTGTGTGGGGTGACATGAAGCAAAAACCACGAAACTCACCTTAAAATAAATGGGCTAATTGGTGCACGAGGTTGTTCAGCAGCCCATGCAGGCTCAGCCTCAGATTGAAGTGTGAGATGACAGCAGCAATTACATCTGGATGAGTTTTATCCTTAGCCTGTTTTGAGGCCTCTTCACACAATTTCCTAATGATATTCTGTTTTAAAATGCTGATCAATTCAATTTCGGCAGGAGTTATGTATCATTGGTTAGACACCATCTTGCAAAAGGAAAACCTCCAGGGGTTATGTGATCACATGATACCCCTGTGGGGGGGGAGGAATACAGGCTAAAAAGCCAGCAAAATAGTGATATTGTGCTATTATGTGTCTATTTTCTATCTAATTGATTGTTGTAAAAATATTCAGAATATTAAAAATTGTCAGGCGTTGCCAACACCCCCTACAGGGGAGGAGTGTGGTGTGACACACTAGCTGTAAAATTGTAGTTAGAACCACCACTCACCAGATGGCGTGATCGAATGAAGGTTAATAAATATGGAGGTTCCCACCCAGTCTCTCCTGAGATACCAACCTGTGTGTTTGTGTGATATCACTAGAACTACATTGCGCACTGGCAACAGCTGAGACTGTGCCGTCCCCTGTGAATGACATTTCTCAAACCAGCAAGAAAGATTGAAAGATTTCGAGTGTTTGTCAGCCTGACAGTAATCTGAATGCGGACATCTACATCTTTGGCTGTTCGTCATCCAGCCCACTCCACCATGATCCTAGTGACAAGAAACATTTTGATGCTCCCTTGGGTAAAAGACATGATACGAGTGACAGAAATGTGGACGTTTTGTCCCGCCCCCTGAAGGACATTGTGCTCTTGGAGACGCTGCGTTCAGCATTTCTTGGAAAATGTTTGACCTTGAAACCAAGCCTTGACCTGACACGCATGAGCACACACAAAATGCACAGCAACACGCAAAGAGTTCAAGTGCGTTCTTTCTGTTTGACGACGTTGGCAGGTGATGATGTCTGGAGGCTCTCCTCACAGTAGTGTCATCATTGCCCAGGCTCCCTCCAGCGCCCCGCCGATACGCGCTGCCGGCGCCGCTCAGGTCGCGCATCCGCCGAGGCGATCTCCTTCCGGTCCCGTGGGAACACACGCGCCACCGCCTCCAGGAGGTACGTGGAAAATCAAGCAAGATCGTGATGGAAACGAAATGTCAATTCTGTGACAGAAGGCGCACGACATTGACACAACCGCTTGCCAAAGGGTCTTCTCTCCTAACACGGCTGAAAGCAAGGAAGATGTCCATTGCATTGCAAAGTAGCAAGCGACAGGGGCTTCTCTGTTGTCTCTCAGTTGGTGCGGTCAACACGGCGAGCTTTGGCACCAAACCTGTCCGTTCTTCCCACTCCTCGTCAGACGTGTCTCGGTCTCAGTCGGCCGGTTCAAACAAGGCGTCCAACCTCTCGTTCGGCAGTAGCAACAGCAGCCCGGCCGAGGAGGAAGATGTCAGTGAAGTTTGCCTTGCATGCTGCTTTAGAACTATGAAAATAACATGATACTATGTGTTGCCAGGTGCATATCAAGGCTTCTTCTTTGCAGGACATGGTGCTGTTTGTTGATCCACCCAACAAGAAGCTCTACTGTCCACTCTGCAAATCTGTGTTCACTGATCCCGTCATTGTTTCTTGCGGGGTATGCACTTTCGATTTTGTCGTGGTCACCTGAACATTGACTTTGTAACGGACAAATATTCGTGATCAGTTTACACCAGAACACTTTGTTGCTTGCAGCACACGTTCTGTCGCCGTTGCGTCGACAACAAGGCGGATGGTGAGGTCTTTTCTTTGCTTTTAGTGTGCATGAGGTATTTGTACGTGCTTGTGTGCGTGTACGCTGCCACAAGGCGTGCGTGGCTCTTCAGGTAATCATGTGCAGAAGACCAGAGGGCACATAATGGGAATGACACCTTCAACTTATTTCAGGTTTGTGCCCGACGGACAACATCAAGTTGACGATCGTGGTGGCTAACCTGGCAGTGGGTGAGCAGATCGGGGAGCTCTTCGTACACTGCCGCTTCGGCATCAAACCGGACGGCGACGGGCTGTGCGTCGATCCGACCGGGTGTCCACAAACCGTGCGACTCAACAGCAAAAGGTGCGTGCGATTGAAGGGTGGACAACCCTAAGAGGAGCGCCAATAGTTGTGAAAACATGAACAGCCTCGTCAAATAATCTTGCCTGACCGCATAAAATTACGAAAACAATTTTTTGAATCAGGGGACGAAACCACTGTTCGAGGAAACTGAAAACACTCTGGGGACCAAGTGACTGAACGTTGTTCAATCAGATTTTCTGTTTCACACAGGGTTCACGAATCGGAGTGCGACTACACACCCACTCATTGTCCCAACAACCCAAACTGTCCTGAGCTGCTCAAAAAGGTACGGCCCTTGTCTGTGATCTGACTTGCCACCATTTTTGTTTTGTTCGTTTGGCGTTGTGCAAGAAGAAGTTGTGCCATTCCTGTAGGTGATCCTTTGAAACCCGAAATTCGAACAGAAAACTTGAGCCAGTCAGAGGGAAAAAAAATCGTGGGAAAACGACGTCAGTGACGAACTTATTTTCGTCATCACAAGCATCAAAATGTGCACAAAGAACCTTTGTCTTGATATCCAGATGTTAGATTTGTGGTAAACACGTGCTTGTTCATTCCACTGATTGTAGGATTTAGAAGAGCACTTGAGAAATTGTCAGCATTTAAAATGCGAACACCACAGGCACGGGTAGGTCAACACGTTTTTCTTTGTTTCATGTGTCCATATGTCCCAGATCGCTCAGAATAGTTTCATGACGTGGAGTCTCAATGGTCGTGTGACTGTTGCATGCATTACAAATGCCGTTTGACATGTAGACAAGGAACAGGCGTCTGAGGCTTTCATTGCCCACCTCATGCACACAGAACTTTGGTTGATGATCACATGTCATGTCAAGAAATGTTGCTTTGTCTTCGCGTCTCGCAGACAAAAAATCTTGCCCGCAGTATTCATTTGCCCCATATTCTCGCTTTGGCAGAAACCTTTCCAAAAAGGTAAGATTATCACAAGAATTCAGTTGCGATGCCTGTCACTGCGTGCTTGCAGGAACCCCCCCCCCCCCATTTGCAATCCTTGTGAAGATCACGCGTCCTCGGTGTGGCAGTGTTCTTGTTCAGTGTTTCAGGAGTAACTAGTTTGTTTGCGGAAATGTGCATGACACATTTCCAAGTCGTCTGGACTGAACAAAGTGGTTTCCAAGTCGCAGGGCCTCTGTCTCTCTTGTTTCAGGTGCGAGTTTCACGGCACGGCGGAGGAGCTGGAGGCGCACCTCACGTCCTGCCACTACGAGGGGCTCAAGGATTACCTGCGCGCGGCCGAGGCGCGCATGGACGCGCTGCAGACGGCGGTCGACGACAAGGAGAGCCGCCTCCGCTTCTTCACCAACATGCTCGAGGCGCTGAGCAAGCGCGTCGAGACGCTCGAGAGAACCATGGAGGAAAAACTCGGTGCGAAACCGAAGTCAGAGCATTTTTGCTTGCAAGTCAGGGCATTTTTGCTGGGAAATCGTTCACATTGAAGTTTTACATTGGTCAAAGACGGCGCCTGCCTGAATCAGATCGAAACGAAAGGCCTTTTGCTGAAGCAGTGGCGGTTGGTCTTCGCTTCATGTTTCTATTTGTTGTTGCAGAATGTGTGGAGAGCAAGTGTGACGTTGTGCGAGAGGACTTGTACGATATGAGAAGCTCGCACACTCAATTTCGCGTAAGTTTCTGGTGTTGACATTTTTGCTTGTGATGGTGATATGGAAGTTGCACTGAAAAGAACATCCGGATGAGCAGGACACGAAATGAGCATTCTGCTCGGTCACATGATGTTTTCATCATCTTCTTCAGGACGAAATCGCCAACCTGCAGCGGAGCCAGCCAGGTCAGGTGGGAGGTACGTGGAATCACGTCTGTAGCAGAATACAGAATGAAGTGCCTGTCTCTCACATGAGTCGAAGTGTCCATTGGCGTCGCGGTTTCCTTTGAACGAAGCTCGTCCAGTGTTCAAATCTCGAAATGCACACTGGTATCCGTCATTGTCACTTTCAGCGTACGACCCACAACAAATCTTCAAATGCAAAGGAACGTTTGTTGGGCATCAGGGTCCCGTGTGGTGCCTCACTGTGTACGGAGATCTGCTGCTAAGCGGCTCCTCCGACAAAACCATCAAGGTAACGGCGCAGCAAAGCAACGTCGACTTGTGAAAGTTCTTCCAAAACCAGCAAAATGACACGGGTGACAGGCGTCTGTCGTGAATCGTGAAAGCTTGATTGATTATTTTCAGGTTTGGGACACATTGTCGAGTATGAAGTGTTTGCAAACGCTGGAAGCACACGAAGGCATTGTGCTGGCCATGTGCGTGTCGGGCAACAAGCTCTACAGCGGCTCACAGGACTGCAAAATCATAGTGAGTTGTTTGGAATACTGGGGCTCGTGGCACGTCCCGTTCGTTCACTACGTATGTCTTTCTGCCAGTGAGATTGCATGTCGTCAGGCCGCCCGACATCCGCTTGGAGAGTTTTGCTCATTCTGTGTCCTGTGAAACGCGAACACAATCGTGTACTTATGTAACTGTCACTTTTGCAGAAAACGATGTGGTAAAAAAACGTTCGGTGTTTTTGTTTTCTGGTTGTGTTGTGGACTTCCCTGGATTGTGTGATTTGTTCGATTTGGTGGTTTCTTTGCACCAAGTTTTCGAGAGAGATTGATTGAGTTCAGCAAAATTCTGAACAGGACCCGGTGGACGTTGCAGGTGAATTGGCCTCTCTGAATTGTAGGTGTGGAACTGGGTGGAGATGGACAAGTTTGTGATGGAGAAGGAAATCGAGGCTCACGACAATCCGGTGTGCACCCTGGTGTGCGCCAGGGGGCGACTCTTCAGCGGCTCGCTCAAGGTCATCAAGGTTCGTCCCCTTCACTTCTTCTTGGGTGACTGAGGCGCGAGTGCACATCTTGTTTGGAAAGGTGTTGTAGATGTTACACTCTTGTCACTTGTTGCTTTTCTTGAAAGTTCTGAAAAACTGCAAGAAAGGGTGTGGTGTGCGTTCTTTGTATGCTTCTGGTGAACGTCTTCATTGGTCAATCTGAACAGTTCTCTCCTGCTGACAAACGGGCAACGATCACATGAAGTTGTCAGATTCGCGCTTCTCTCATAGTCTCAGAACGAACCTGAAGTGAGAGCCGAAGGACAACGGCAACTCAAATATTTTGCCTCTTTGTTGTAAGTTACTCTCAAGGAGGGCAGAGAAGTTGCTGAAAATAATTTTTCTTGTCAAAATTTGTGCTTTCCAAAAAGTTTTCATATCTCAGGATTGAAAATCAGACTTGTTTCTGACATCCCGGTACTTTCACGTGGAGATAACCGTGTACATTGGATTTCTCCTTGCAAAAAAATGTCAGGAAATCAGGGGAAAATCAAGGAGAATTCAGAAAAAATTGATTGGCCTGGCAAATAAGAACCTGTGAGTCCTGAGGCATCGCCGAAACTCTAAATCCGTCAACCTGGAGTGACAAAACTCAGTTCTCGTTTCAAGCCAGAAGCCACTTGGTGCCGAACAAACACACAGGATTCGAGCTCCATAGCGAGGAAAGGCGAGTCATCATAACAGCGGGTGATATTTGAAATATAGAAAGCACATTTTGATGCAATTAACGAGTCTTTGATGCGTGATTGTTTTTTGTGCCGAGTACACAAACGCGGAGCTGGTGAGTTTCCTTTCAAAGCAAGAAGCACGGTCCTTTGATCAGTTAAACCACAGCTCGTGAAAAGATAGGCTTTGCTGATGACGAAGGTTTGATAGATGCTGTGACGAAACGAACGCTCAACAGATGCTGCTTCAAAAATAGATGCTGTTTTTTGCTTCGCAAATCGTCATCTTTTGTTCTGTCCCTGTCAATTACAACTATCCGTTGTTGTTCGTATGAAATCTCGGGAAAGCCTCATTGCTGCACGCAAAGCTACTTTTCATGACCTGTTGGTCTGCAATGCTCTTTCTACGGATCCTAAAGGCGAGTTTTCTTGGTCAGGACAAACTGCTGGTGTTTGCTGATCACGGCGGGCAGAGTCGAACGGTCCATTGCTCTCCAATTGTCTTCAGAATGTTGAACATTCTTTGCCCGCGTGACATGTGCGGTTGTTCCTTCTTCTGGCATGTCAAAAGTTTATTCCAGCGCTGTTGCGTTTTCACAAGCACAGCAAATCAATCACTGCGTGCGCTCTTGCTTCACACGAAAAGAGTAATTTTTGGTTGTCGGCTGTTTGTTGCGTGGCCTGGTCAACGCCCTGTGGTCGCAAACATCCTCTTTCGTGGCGTTGTGTGTGTGTGGCGTGACACCTGTGTGTTTTGTCCCGCTGTGTGGTTAATGTATCGTGAGTGAAGGGAGTAGGAGAACTGCCCAAGTGTTCGTCCTAATTCCTTCTTGGCATGACACGGCTGGATTTATGATTGAGAAACGCAGAGTTGCTCCTGCTGCTGCAGAGACAGGTAAATCCCCCTCTTTTTGGGCCTTGACGCAGGCAGTTCATGTGAAATTGGCTCCCGCTCCAGTGGCGGTCCAGAAATATCCATCAAGAAGACTTCAAGCTTGAAAATCACTGGAAACAGTTCATGCCCTGAAAGGGGGACGCTTGGCAAGCTTGTTTCACTTGGTGCTCCTGTGGTAGACACATTGATTCTTGTGGCCTGAACTCGTTGCAGAAAGTTGCATCCGTCCAACAGTGCATTTGAAAAGCTTGAGAGCTTGCTGCGAAGCAGAGCCTCCTCGCTGTTCCACAATCGACAAACTTTTGGGAAAGGAAAATGCTTGTCACTTTTACGCGTTGAAAACCTTTTGTGGACTGCAAGTGGATGCCACTGTGATCACAAGCGGAAAAGCAAGTTTTGATGATAATTCAACTCGGGACACCAACTCGGACAAACGAGACTGCCCCATCAATTTACACGCCTCATGCAACTGCTGCAGCTCACATCGTCACTCTGGGGTGTTGTTTGTCGAGCTGCAGGACCCAGGGGAATTTTGTTGTCTGACTCCTTGGCCTTCCGATCTGTATTTCTTATCCACCCGAGTTTTCGCGAAACCAAATCAGAACGTGCTGTGTTTGGCCGTATCCTGAATGTTCGTTGTTTTCCCCACCAGCACACACTTTTGTGAACTTATGTCGACAACAACAGTCTCGTGTGTGACTGAGAGATCGCAGCCGTGTTGAGTATCGTGGGCAGTGTCAGAGTGGCGATCGGCATTTTGTTGCTGACAAGCCAAGGTGGCCACCACTGCCCGTTCGACATGGCGTGTGTCTGTACCGATCGGTGTTCAAATATTTCCAGTTCTTTGTGCACAACTTTGTGAAGAAAACAAATTTCGCTGTAATCTGACAACCTTATTTTGTTGCAGGTGTGGGATTTGAAGACGATGGAACTGAAGCAGGAGAAGAAGGAGACCCCGGGACTCAACCACTGGGTGCGCGCCCTCGTCGCCTTCGAGAAGCACCTCTACAGCGGGTCCTACCAGACAGTCAAGGTGAGGCGTCTTCAGCAGGTCCAGCCAGAAAACGAAGTGGGGTGGGGTGTTCCTATCCTTTGGTGAGGCGGGCACTGAACTTCTACTTGATCTTGGAGTGAGTTTGTTCGTCCTTGCGAAAAATGGAAGTGAGGAATGGCAAACCTATTCTCACATGAAACGATAATTTCTTGCTTGGTTACGAGACACTCTCGTGCAGCGGTGCAGGCGAACTCGAATGACTTTTGACGTTTGTGTGAACATTTTTCGCGAATGCAGGAATATACGTGTGTGATTTTAGCAAACATGATCAGATGATGTCTTCCGTTTGACTTGAACCAATTTTGGTTTGGTGTGTTCAATGGAAGGCTGAAATCACTTTCTCTTGCCAATCATAAATCATGACGCGCTTGAATTCAATTATTGCTGAATCAGGACTCTCGACAGCTGAAATTAATCTGCAATATTTTGCCATTCTGCAGGTAATTTGCAGTCCCTTGAGACTACCACATTCTCTGATCATTCGTCAGTCAATAACCCTCCAATATTTCCCTTGCTACGCTGTACCACACCTCCACCTCTTCTCCCGAACTCTCCTGCAGTCACAGCAAGTTCAACTTTCTGCCACCAGCGGATACTGTTCCAAAACGAGTTCGCTCCACACTGGCAACCGGAACATTGCCACCAATGTACAAGTACAGAGTATGTGCTGTCAAAATTTTACTGTGCAGATGGAATCCGAAATATCCAGTAATTTGCCAATGGACTGATTCAAAACGATGTGCTCGGAGAGATTTTTATGTCACCATGAGCAGAAATGATGGGGCGACCAGTTTTGGACGCGTTCTAACCCCGACAGTCAATTGATGAGTGGAGAAACAGGCAAGGAAAGGTGAACAATGAGGCTGAGCCTCACACTGTTTCACAACTTTGATCAAGGCAGAAGGATTTGTGGTCTCTTCTTGATAGGGTGGGGCTGTGGTTGCACTATTTTGAGCTTGGGCAGTCAAGTGTAGACAATTGCGAATGCAGACACTGGCTTCAGATTGTCTATTAATTTTCATCTTGTTTGTTGTCAAGAAGAACGGACACAACCGTCCGCAGTTCTGAAGCCTGATGATGGTCGGTTTTGCCTGAAACGTGATAAAAGATGAAAAGGCAGGTGGCCTGTGTGGGCGCCGCAGTGTGGATGTGGATGAAACGGGAATCCAAGAATGTGAAAATTAGGGGCAGATCTATTTTGGTTTTCGTGCCTGAGATCTCTCACACGAAGTGAAAATTTCTTGCATATTTCATCGTGGGCGTTCGTGTGGGTGGGTGGGTCTGAAATGACGTTGGAGGGTGGGCTGTTGCGTCGCCAATTTCAAACCAAATCACACGTTTCGTCCCAGAGACAGTCACCTGGCATTGCAAAGGAAGCGAATCGAAGACACTGCGTCAATTAACATGTGGATAGACTGTCACCTAAATGCACAAAGACGCATTCAGTTGAAACGTGGACTCGTTTGCGGATGTTCTGTGACCGGGTTTTCTCTTCACCTGTTCGCTGCCCCGGAGCGCTTCCATTTATCCAGCGGATTAGGCATCTCGTTTCTCAAACTGTGCAACATTCTCGGCAGATCTGTTTGGATTGATGACACCTAATCTCACTAATTCCTGCGTGTTCCCTTTGGGAAGATGTAGTTTTGAAACAGGTGTACGTCTGGAGGGCGCTGTGACTGTTTCAGCAGCTGCGCACCTCGTGTGATCAGCTGATCAGCGTTTCCTTTCGGGTCGGAATTGCTGTTCGGCGCACATCACAGTGTGATGCCGCACATGTGATGATCAGCCGCTTGCGGTTTCTTGGACCGCGTTTGAGTCTCCTCGGGTTGGACAGGTTTCTGGGTGACCCCCTTCCCCAACCACCACCACCCCTGAATATTGGACTATTGGAATATTGGAGTTTTTGCGGACCTTCCAAGTTTCCAGGTTCCCCCCTTACTTTTGGACTTTGTTGGTGTTTGTGGACCTTCTCACTTCCTGGGTTTCTGGGTTACACTCCCTACCTCCCCACGAACCCTAACTGTTGAAGTTTGTCAGCTCCTGCAGACCTTCTGACTTTCCGGGTGATACCCTCCTGCCCCAACCACCCCAAATTGTTGGACGTCGTTAGTTTTTGCGGATCTTCCGGCTTTCGGGGTTTCTCAACACAACCACCATCCTTGACTTACACTTGGACAAACAGGAATGCGCGTTGGCATGAACTACGGCTGACGCTTTACTTGAATGTCCAGGTACAGTTTTGTTCCCTTTCAACTGCCTTCTTGATACAGCGGTGCATTTTTAAGCGTGTGGTCCCGAAGGGTCATTACCACACGCTTAGTGCAATCACCAACAGTCTGTATGGGTAAATTGGGGGGGGGGGGTAACTCAACACTGTGAAATTTGACCAGGATCATTTTTTGGCCATTTTAAGCATTTTTGATTTTTTTTGTCCATGTTG
>JAAUXT010067965.1_pt1 | contig 23001 bp, 30 predicted proteins | sample 7278171 | NCBI WGS metagenome assembly JAAUXT01 (sample SAMN14350112, study PRJNA611818) | marine sediment metagenome | isolation source: surface marine sediment (1.8m) | place: French Polynesia: Moorea | collected 2018-08 | reverse complement strand
GTCTCAACCGATCACCCCAGAAGAGATTGACCTTCTTAGTTTCCTGCGCCAGAACATTGCCAGGAAACTCGCCATTGAGGCACACACCCAGGGGCTGGCTAAGATGCACCCTCGAGAGCCGTGATAGACCACTTCAATTTGGGCGCAGCCAGCAACAGGAATTTCGACAGGCTCGTGTGGCGCATCGCACACGGCCAACAGTAGGTGAGTGGTTCACAAGTCACTCCACACACAAGTCACTCCACAACACACACACACACACACACACGCCCCACCCATACGCGGGTGTCGCTCTTGTGCGCCCAATCGAGACTCTGTTGATCGATTGACCTGTCAACCAGACTTTTCTGTGCACAGACGACTCAACCACACTCTGAGGCAGGGTCACTCTGAGGGTGGGGTGGGGTTGCGGCCTTTTCAGTCTCTTGGAAACTTGACACGAATCTAGATATCCTGGATCTAGATATCTAGTCAAAGCGTGAAAGCTCTGTTGCTTGTAGACCACGAAAACACACATCTTGACCTACTCAGAGCCTGACCAAACTCTGTTGCTTGCTAAACACAGATTTCTTCTTTGCTATGTTTGTGTTCCATTGAAACCGGTCCGATCCGTCAAAGAAAGTCCGGTGAAATTTGCAAAATCTAGACCACCCCTTCGTTGCAATTTGCTCTCTGCAAGCTCACGCAGCTTTACTTACCAAACCGCCACGACATTTTCAGTTTTTTTCTTCTTTCCTCCGGAGAAAACACAGATAAACTGACGCCCAAACCACTCTGAGCCTCTGCTTTCGTCCACGTTTATTTTCGTGGCTGAATCTGATTCGTCCACAACATTTCCGGGAGAATCGGTTCCACTTCCGGCGGCAAAATCGAAAACGCTCGTTTGTTTTCATCACGAAAACTGCGCCAAAATCATGCTGTGGATAACATGAGGTTATCTCTCACACTGCAAATTCAGACGTGAACAGTGTTCAGTGAAATGATATTGAAATAATGCCACCAATTTTCACGTAAATCAAGAAAAGGGATAAAATCTGTATTATCGCCCACAGTGCATGGTATTGTCAACAGTGACTTCACGCTTGACAGGACACTCGCAACGATGAAGCTGGTGAGAATAACGTTCCAATTCACTGTTGGTCGAAATTTTTCGCATGTGCTGGGGTTGAATTTCTGATCCAGAGCGTGGTGCACGGATCAGCGTGCTGTTTGTGTCTTGGTGCGGTGTGGATGAACAATTTTCAAGTCCCCCCCCCCACACACACACACCAAGTTCCAAGTTTTCACGCCTGTCTTGCTTGGTGTCTTCCCATGTGGCGAGGGGTCTCTCCGAAAAATGAATGGTGTGTGTGCTGCCCGATCCCCACTGGGGAAAAACGTTTCGTGGCGATTGCGTGTTTTGCAGGTGTTTGGCTTAAACCGTCTGGTCCATGGCAGCTTCACACCGCAGGAACTGTCTGAAGCAAAATGTGTTCGCACGAATTTCAGTATTGTTTGTCCGGGGACCCGAACCGCCCGTGTTTCGTGCTGCGCTTCAAGCAGACGACCATCATGCTGGACTGTGCGCTGGACGTGACGAGCCTCCTCCACTTCCTGCCGCTCAACGTCATCAACAGGTCAGGGCTGCAGCGGATCCAGGGGAGAGGGAAGAGGGAGACCCAGTCCTGATCGGGGTCAAGGTCTCGGGCTGGAGGGGAAGCTCGAGTACGAAAGTTTACCGTGTGAAAGGAAGAGGTGATGACAGCGCGCGTCCAACGGGACGAACGTGTGTTGTGTTGTGTGTTCTGGCCCAAGAGGGAGACCCTGTACATCAGGGTCCAACCGCGGCGGTAGGGGGCAGCTCCATCGGAAGTTTACCGTGTGAAAGGAAGGGGTGATGACAATGTGTGCCCAAAAGTATAAAGGGTGAACGCGTGTTCTATCGTTTTGCCCCATGCTGTCCACATGTGAGTACGGTTTGGTGGGCACTACTGCATTGACCAGTGAGCAATAGCCCTGTGAACAATGAAGCCGGGACTGGGAATATTTTTGGTCAGAGTCTAAGAGCTGATACGCGGGTCACCATCAGAGTGAGACTCATTGCTGTCTTTTTTTTTTTTTCAGTCCCAAATTCTCCAAGGCATCTGGGTGGTCGCCGAGGGATACCCCGGGTGGCATCAAACTGGACGACGTGAGTACACCACTCATCTTCCAGTTGAGACGTGGTCACGTGGCGCAAGCGTGAACAGACGTCGGTCATTTCATCCCTGTGTGGTTTGTTTGGCTGCAGAAACATATCAGATTTCAAGCTGCACCAAAAAAGCACCGAGCTGTGAGAGTTCATGCACCAAGTGGTCCAAAGTTCTACACACGAAAAGTGTTCACTGTCTGAGTTTTCGTTGTCATGGTACATTACTGGTGAGAAAAGTACGATTGGCAGCTCAATGTTTTCAACTCGTTGCAGGAGCTGAAGGAGGTCGAATCGAAAATCTTCGTGGCCAGTGAACCGGAGTTCTGCGTTCCTGAGGTGAGTGAGAAAATTATTCCGCTCGTCTGTTTCGCCAAAACTGCCGTTCAGTTCCGGAATTGTCCCGCACAGCTGCAAATCTGAGTTGAGTTCAGTGATTTTGACTGATCAATTTGATTGATTGTTGGTGATTGATTTTCAGCTGAGTTCGATCGACATGTCGGAGGTGGACGTGATTCTGTTGAGTAATTTTCGGAACGTGCTCGCGCTGCCCTACATCACTGAGTTCACGGACTTCTGCGGCGCGGTGTACGCCACGGAACCCACAATGCACCTGGGGAGGTGAGTGTACGCCACGAAGCTCGCCGTGCACTCGAAAATGATCTTGATCTCTGCAGATAAGTGAACACCCTGTCGTCTGGAAGAGCGACAAACCAATCAAAAGAGCGCAATGTCTGTTGCCGCGAAACTTGACCGTCCTGACGACGTCGTCTCTGCGCGTGTGCGTCGAAGGGAACTCTCCAGAACAGACCAGCTTTTTGTGTGTGGTGGACTCCCGGTCCAGTATTCAGAGATGCCGCATTGCTGCGGAGTGACTTCCCCGCCCCCCTCAACTCCCAGGCTGCACTTTTTCTCTGGCACAACCACACTGCAGTTGGTGCTACCTGCTGACTGCAGACTGCATTGGCACGGGGTACCTTGGTACTTGCAGGTTGTACATGGAGGAGCTGATCGAGTACATCGAGCGTTCCCCGCGTCCGGGGCGAGCCTTCAAGTGGAAGACGCCGTCCGTGTTGGCGTTCCTCCCGACGCCGCTCAAGGACGCGACGTCCCCGGCGATGTGGCGCAACGTGTACAGCAAACAGAACCTCAGCGACGCCCTGGCAACCATACAGCCAGTCGCGTTCAACGTCAAACAGGTCACTATGGCAACCGTGGCAGCGGTTCTCAAAACAGTACACAAAACCTGAAAGAACCCTCGAGACTATCTTGGACACGTTTTAACTTTTGTTTCCAACCACGCGACCCTTTTTTGCTGCTGCAGGATATTTTTGGCGCACTGACAGCGATGGCCGTGAGCTCGGGCTACTGCATCGGCAGCGCTAACTGGGTCATCCAGTCGGACTACGAGAAGGTCACCAGCCTCGTTTTCGTGAAATTGTCAATCAGTCTCTGAGCCACGTTCACGGAGAAATTTTGTGACACACGCGTCAAAAGAAACTACTTTGGGTCGCTGTCATTGCGACACTTTGAAGCTTGATCACACTTTCGAGTAAAAGCGGTCTTCAGTTTTTGTCTGTGTGTGTGTGTGTTGGGTGGGTGTGCGTGTGCACGCTATTATACCGGTGTGTGTTTGTTCATCCGTCCGCTTCTATCCAATCTCAAGTGCGTACTTTGTGTGTGTGTGTGTGTGTGTGTGTGTGTGTTCACAAGTGTTGTGTGTGTGCGCGTGTGTGCGCCTGTTGTGTGTGGCTGGGGGGGGGCAGCATCTGAGTTGACACGTCGCGTCGTCGTTGCAGGTCACGTACGTGAGCGGCACGTCGACGCTTACGACGCACCCGAAGCCGATGGAGCAGGGTCCGCTGAAGCAGAGCGACGTGCTCATCCTGAGTTCGCTCACACAGACGCCCACGTCGAACCCCGACGCCATGATCGGGGACTTCTGCATCAATACAGGTGACACAGGTGGATCGTGCGTGTGGGTCGTGTGTGTGTGTGTGTGTGTGTGTGTGTGTGAGCGAGCGAGCGAGAGACAGTCTGTATGTGTGCGTGTGGATGTATGTAGACGCAGACTGATCAGGCGACAGAGGGAGGGTCACAGCGGGTGCGTCAGCGATCGTGTGTGTGTGTGTGTGTGTGTGTGTGTGTGTGTGTGTGTGTGGGAGGGGAGGGGGTTTCCCAGGTTTGACTGCAAAGATGGAGACATGGGGAGTGCAAACGCGTGGATTGAATCGAATTGGTGAACTTTACAGGTTTGGTGTTGGTCGGGAGCAGGACACCCTGTAAAGTAACATTGTTTTGCCTTGCGGCGAGGGAATGGAAAGGGGGGAAAGAAGTGTGTTTTTGTCCCCAGGACCCGCCTCCGGGACTGACACCCGCTTCTTTCTTGTCTTAGCGGTGACGCTGCGTAACGGAGGAAATGTCCTGGTACCCGTCTACCCGTCCGGGGTCACGTACGACCTGTTCGAATGTTTGTCCAATCACCTGGAGAGCTGTGGAATCAATAACGTTCAGATGTACTTCATCTCACCCGTAGCCAAGAGTTCGCTCGCCTATTCCAACATCTACGCAGAGTGGTGAGTGTTTTGGGCATGTTCGATTTGGCACACGAGTCAAGCGCGTTCGCAGATTTCCCTTTCCTCAAATGAAAATACCATCAGTGCACTCTTTCCGTTTTGAAGCGCACGGCCCCCGTGCACTTTGGGTCAGTCACATGATGCAGCTTGGTATCTGACGTCTCGAAATTGAAGAATCTTTCCAACCGCCACAGTGACGTGTTTTTGCTTCCAGGTTATCGTCGGGAAAGCAGTCCAAGGTCTACTTGCCCGAACACCCGTTCCCCCACGCAGAGGTATGCAATGGAGGGGATCATGACCCCAATATCTTGTCCTGTTTGCCCAGCGCAAAGCGTGCGCGCAGGTGAAGGTTGAAGGTCGCAGGAAATCTGCACCAAAGATGTGTTGGTCACTTGTAAATTCAAGATTCTGTGATGTCACAGGTGAAGAAGTGCACGCGCGAACATTATGCGTTGGTTGATGGTCTTCATCCCTCTTGCGTCTTGAAACCAATCATTTTGCATTCACCCACGAGGTTATCAGAACATTCTGACCTTGACCTACGAGTGCGCTGGTTGGTTTCCCGCGTCATCAGGTTCCCGTGTCTTTTCAGCTGATCAACAGCATGAGGCTGCGTCACTACCCGAGTCTACACGGTGAGTGTCGATCGTTTTCCACACGCCTCAGCGGACTCAGGATATCCAAGTTGCGAACGACACAGAGAAGAAACCCTTCCCCTCTGAACATAGATCAAAGATAGACTTTCAGCAACGCGGGAAAGTTCATTCATTCTGATTCAGCCATCAAAGCCAGTTTGTTGACAGTTTGATGAAAGCCACCACTGCGCGCATTGGCGCCATGTTTCCTGTTGGCGCATGCGCGTTTGCCCGTATGTCATCTTCAGCTCCAGTCAGCGCTTGGTTCCCGGTTCTTTCCCCCACAGAGCGGTTCTCCATGGAGATGAAGACGCCGTGCGTCGTCTTCACCGGGCACCCGTCCCTGCGTCTCGGGGACGCCGTTCACTTCCTCAAACTGTGGGGACGCGACGCCAGAAACACACTCATATTCACAGGTACAGCACTCATCACACTCAGAGGTACTGCACTCATCACACGCAGACACGACACTCATTACATCCATATTTATAGGTACTGCACTCATCACACTCACGAGAGCGAGTACAGCACTCAACACACTCGTATCCCCATTCGCCACACTCAGAAATTGTGAGAATCTTCATCTTCTTTTGCCACGCGCGCGTTGCTTCAAACCACCGTGGCAACACAGGTTCCATTGAAACGTGCAGGTCTACCTGTACCTCTCACAATGGCTTCAGTAGTGGGTGTGAACCTGGCAGCCATATGCGAATGCACCAGTCAGAACCATTCGCAGCTGTTTCGAGATTTTCCTGAGAGACTCTCTATCCATGTTGCAGAGCCGGACTTCAACTACCTCGAGGCCCTGGCCCCTTTTCAGCCATTGGCCATGAAGGTCTCGTACTGTCCAATCGACACGGGGCTCAGCTTCACGCAGGCGCACAAGCTCATCCGGGAACTGCGGCCGCGTTGCATGGTGGTCTCCGAGCGCTACACGCGTCCGCCAATCACAGCGCCGCACAGCGGAGGCGACTTCGTCGTTGACTATGTGAGTGGTTCCATCTGGTGTTGAGTGTGTGGCTGTAAGCTCAGTCCTCAAACTGTGGTTGAGAGAGGGTACATGAGTCTGTGGGTTGTGCGTGCCTTTGTTCGTCGTGGGGACACTGGAGTCAAAAAGTCCTCTGCTGTTTTGCGTTGTGTGAGGTTGGGCGCGTATCTAACTGAACCAAAGCAAAATGCGCGCTGAAGTCAAAGCAAGGGATTCTTGAGCTGAAGCTGTTCTTTGATTGGACGTTACTTGTGTCCTCGTTGTTCGTGTTCCATCGTGAATTTTTGAGCCAATCAGCTTTCTTCGCGCAGGAGCCGAAGCCGCTCGTGTACCGTCGCGGTGACGTCATCACGCTCCCTACGCGCAGGAAGTACGAGCGCGTCGAGATGGATCCCGAGGTGAGAGAGAGACCTTCCCTGATTGTGCAGCAAGGAACAGAAACCACAGTGAAGTTTCATTCTCAGCTCGAAGCGTGGTATCTTTGGCAATTCTGGCGAGTTTCTGGCGCTTGTGAGATGCCGATTGTCCAAGTGTGTGTGTGTGTGTGTGTGTGTGTGTGTGTGTTTGTCGTGTGTGTTGTGTGTGCGTGTGTGTATTGGTGTGTACGTGATGTCAACGCTCCAAGCGACCACACCCATTTCGAACGTATCACCATCTGCAAACAAGTTATCTGTTCTTGTGCGCAGCTGGCCGAGTCACTGACGCCAGTCGAGGTTCGGCCCGGCGTTGCCGTGACAACCATCAACGCCGAGCTGGTCACCAAGGACAACCGCTATACCATCCGGGTAATCACGCCACGTTGCATAGCAACCTCGGTCTTGTTGGCAAGTGCGCGCACGTTTACCGTGCAAAGACATACACACACAGCACACACACTGTGTTTTCTTGCTTCAGCCATGCGTGAAGCGCGAACCAGAGAAGTCCAGGGAGTCTCCCTCTGGTGACGGCACTGAGCCTCCGGCTGCCAAGAGACACAAATCCGACTCACCGCCGCTGCTCACCGAGGGAACACAACCACACTTCTACACGCGGGGCGCGCTGGATGTACAGGAATTCGTGCAGCAGTTAGTGAAGGTCAGAAACGTAAAATTCTCACTCGTATATCAACGCAGGGACTCCTGCCCTGCATCTCACCTCCTCCTTTTTATGCAGTTCTTTGACCGAGGCAAAGAACTTTCTTGTCAGTGTGGACAGTGGTCCTCAGTTTTTGTAAGGTTCCTCGCCTGTCACAGTCTGGGGTCTTCTCGCAGGACCTTGACCCCCGGTGACCTTGACCCCCGGTGACCTTTCTGTCCTTGCAGCACGGCATCACGGACGTGAAGGTGGAGCCGAGTCCGACAGGGGGCAGCATCATCAACCTCGTGAGTATTCGTGCGTTCTTGTTTGAGTGAAGACGCGCGGACTGGGTAGACGCGTGTCTTGTTGCAGTTTGCTTGATTGGTTGATTTGACCGTGGATGGGTTTACTCTGAAGCACATTGAGTTCATCAAGATCAGGTGAGTCTCGATTTCAATTTTGCGCAGTCAACATGTATTGTGTTTCTGTCTTGTGAAGACACTTTTTTTCAAAACTGGACCCTTGTTTGAGTGTTACGGGACTGTTTGATATTGATTGATTGATTGATTGATCGCAGCCGAGTGAGGAGGCGCTGATCCAGATGGACGACGGCTCGACGCACATCATCTGCGAAGGGAACGAGACGCTGCGCGTCAAGCTGCGCGACGTCCTCCTCAAGTGCCTCGACAAGTTCTGATGACGTCACCGCAGCGTCTCACAGCGGCGCTGACGTCATTGCTGACGTCATGCAGAAGGATGTGTCGTTACTGGTACAGACATGAATGGCCGTCAAAGACGTTGCCAGTTCAGACGAATGAGAATTGCCAAATTCTGCCGTCGTGATGTCATCAGTGAGGACATCGTGAGTGCTGGAGTCAAGACTGAAACGAGCCAGACCCCTCAATGCGGGAAATTTTTGGTGTTTTTAGACTGCGCTCAGGAGGGTTCTCTCGTGTGTGACGAGCTCGTGTGAACCAGGCAAGTCCTGTCCTGTTTAAACAACGGAACTGCCGTTTCTATGGTGTCACAGGCATTGTGTGGGTGGATGGCTGCCCTGCGTGTTGCTCACGGACTAAACTCACCCCCAATCCACACCGCGTGCACCAGCGCACGACGCACCCACTTTTATGACATTCTGCTCGCGAATGGGGTTGAAACCCATTTGCAATCACAGTGACATGTGGAACTGTTGGTGTGAACACTCTCACTGCCCATATACTTTGCCTTTTGCACTCTGATACCTATTTTTGGTGTGCTGTGACCTTGGTGTGCATATCCGTGGATGCGCTTGGTGTGAATTGGGGGGCAGGAGAACTGATCCGGTGTGAACTCCGGCCTGAGGAGTTTTTGTGTCGGACTCTGCTGCACCCGAACACAGGCGCAGAGCACTGTCGAACTTTGGTTCCGGAACCTGGTCAGTGCACCAGATCTTGGTGTGGTAGAGACGGTTTGGACGTTGCGTCCCAATTGTCGTCACGCTGTGCATCTGAGACATTCGATGTAGACATGGACACGACGAAAATTTTGTGCAAAAAAATCACAGCCTATTTGTTTATCATTGGTGAAACATCTCACATTTTCGCGTTCGCTCAAGAGGCCATCATCACTGAACCACGAGTTTGTGCGGAAGGGTTCAGGCTGGACGCGTTGTGCGTTGCGTCCTTGTCCCATGCAAGTCCCACAGAATCCCCACGTTGTTGACGTCGCAGCGTCGTGCTCTGTGTAATGACGTCACCTTGGACCCGTCCCTGTGATTAGGAACGCGCTTTGTCAATGGGCGTCACACTGGCCACGTGTTGACTCGTTTCCTTTTATGTGGGACACGCGTCAATTCAGTGTTTCAACCCCCTGTTGCTCCAGCTGCCATTGACTTTGCCCAGGAAAAGTATCTCACAAAAACATATTCTCTGACGCTGCGTCAACTGAGTTGACGCGTGGCCAGTGTGGCCGCCCTCGTCAGTTCAATTTCACACACGAAAGACGCAGCTCGACTTTGACGTTGGTAGTCTATCGATACGCCAAACTGACGGCAAACTGTTTCTTTCCTCAGGGGGAAAACTTCGCTTCGATCCGAGTCGTTCTTTTCCAGCGACAGTGCTGCTCCCTTGCGATTCTGCAGTAGTCGCCCTGTGCTAATCTGGTCGCTTGAGAACTCATAACGTCCTCAAGGTGTCGTGTGTACTCTGCAAGGCGCAACGTGAACATTGTGGATCTCCTTCGATTCCTCCCCGAAAGCTCACAGTTCCGTCAGCAGACGTCCTGTCATGTCACGCTGTTCACGTCATCACTTGACGTGATTCACGTTCACGGTGATCACGTCGCCAGGTTCGTGTCACGTCACATTAACGTGATCGCGTCGCCGTTACCTCTCGACGCACCAGCGCTCCTCCCACAATCCCTCGCGCCGCTTGGCGAGCGTCACCTTGACGACGCTGCGTCCCTGACGACGCTTGACGCGCCCCACGTGACTCTGCGCAGCCTCGATCTCGTCCGGAAGAGGCTCGTCGAAGTAGATGACGTCTCCGACCCTGACCACCAGGTGTTCTGACCTTGAACAAAACGTAAAGAGGTCACAGGCGTGAAGAGGTGCTGTTCATAGCAAACTTGTGCGTGTTCATGTGAGTGGTGATATGTTTCCGTTTTTAAAAATTGCAGAAAAGACCGTCCGAATTTGTCCCCATGGTTACAGGTGGGTCACCCCCACAGGTACACGCTGAAGGAGTGAGTACTCACACGTTGTCAGGATACGCCACTGTGACGTCACGCTTCCTCACGCGAAGATCTGGGACGAAGATTTTAACGCGTGCGCGCTGCGGGCCTTTGTCCTTCTTGGACACTGTGAAAGAACAAAAAAAAAAAGGCTGGTTTTTGTCGATTGCGTGGAAAACGTCACAAGGCGTGTTTTCTTCCCATGGTGGATCCAGAGTTCAGGTCATGAGCCCAAACTTTGGGATGGGAAAAATCCAACTTCGTAAGCACAGATCTGAAAGCAAAATTTATCCATCTGTGCATGCCTGCACACGACAACGAAGAAAGATGAGCCATTTTTGTCGGGGGGGGGGGGCTCAGGATCCCGGAACCAATGCAGTCTTCATCCCATGCAGCAAGTGTAAACTTTCATGGATTTGAAAATGATCTGTGGCAAAAAAAAATTAGAACAAAATGAACGCAGCTTTGATTGCACACACACACACACACACACACACACACCTGCGAACCATGCAATTGGATCTTTGTGTTTGATGGCGAAAACGGAAACTGGACTTTTGCAGTTGGATGCGACAGGTTGAAAAATTGGTGAAACGACCGTCCGTTCTTTTACGAAGACTTCATTCAGAAATGCATCTGACGGAACGTGCAACACGCGCATGCGGGTGACATACATGCAGTGTGTGGCTCCAAGCAGCCGAGCACTGCAGCCACCCCGCACACCAGCCAAACCCACCCGCATAAAAACCTGCAAAACTGAGACAAAGCCCTGCAAACCGAGCCATTGTCAACAAAAATCAATAGCCGGCCCCGTTTGCTGCATTAAAGTTTCATTTTGACCTAAATTTGCCCTCAAATCAGCTGGATTTCGTTTCTCCAAAAAGCGTCCTTTTCCCTGCAGGAAGGGACGCCATCGCCGCCATCTTGGAATTTTGTGTCCGAAGCTGCCGAATGTTGCGAAATTTTGTTTTTCGCGACAGTTCAAGAATATTTTGGTCCTGTCAATTCCTATAATTTCGGAAACGAAAAAATTCCCTGCATGTTCGATGCAATCGCTGTAAAAAGAAGGGTTTTTTACCACTTGTCCTCGCAGCTTTGGAGACAGGTTTGGCCGTCTCGTTCTCAGCCATGTCTGCTACAAATATCCCTTATCTTATGACACACAAAATTTTCAAACTATATTTCTTGTCTTGCTTGTCCATTTTATCCCTGCTTTGTCTTGTCACAGTTGCAGAAATACGAGAGAACAACATCGCATTGTGTCCACTTCGATTCATGGGTGCAGATTGCAAACTGAAAGCTCCATGTCTCATTCTGCAGAACACACCGCTTGGTGCAAAGATTTCAAACCCACCTCAAAATCTCACTGAAAAATTGTTCATCTTTTTATCGTGTGCGCCACTGACGAATTTAGAGTCTTTTGATCAGTGCGTTGAGAATTTGACAGCGCGATTTTTGGGGAACATTTCCATCACAGTAGCAGCTGCGCCATTGTTGGAGAAGCTGTCTCCTCATTGGCTGATCGCGACCAATGATGCGCGCGCTGCAGCTGTGGTGGATCCAGGACACACGTGGACTGTGCTGCCTGGAAAACCACCGAAACCTCAACTGGTTTGAACTTCGCAGCTGTGCACAATGTGTGAGATCGACATGCAAGACAGGGTTGGCCGATTTGGGGGGGAAGGGCTCAGTCTCTGCTATTGGAGTCTGTCCCTGCAGGAAAGGCTCAAAATTTTTGAAGGGAATTATTTTGGAAGTGGGGGTGGGGGCAGCCCCACCTTCCATTTGAACATTTTCACTCAAAACAAGATGAATCCAAAAAGCAAATGGGGGTCCTCAATTTGGACTTGTCTCGTTCTATGCATGCGAAAAGGTAGGTCTACGTATACAATGAGCAGAACAAACCAAGTTGTGCGTGCGTTGCATGCACGCATCAATTCCAATCCGTTTTCGCGTCTTGTTGCTTCAAATGCGTCCACAAGTCCACAATTATTTCGTGCACAAAACCTCTGTGCTGCACACGAATGGCTCAATGTGGGACGCGCACCAAAGGTGAACGAGCGTCTGCACGTTTCACCTCCTTTCTGGCCAAATTTGGATCTCCGCCGTACACAAAGGCTTGACATGCAGATTTGCGATGGTGGAATAATGGCCACACAACAATGTCGGGGACACAACGCAAGGAATGGAGGTTGATTCCTGACTCAGAGGGGTTGACCCCAGCGTCGCAACACTATCAAAAAAAGACTCAGGTGGCACGAAATTCGGCAGAAAGAATTCCGCGGGGGGGGGGGTGTAGGGGGAGTGTTGTTGCCTGTGATTCTGGTTTCGGTGGATCCACCCTCTTGGATCCCAGGAGACGGGCCCCAGGGTCCTTCAGTGAGAATGTGCAACAAAGCAGCTTTCAATGTTAAAAATCTTCTATTATTCATTGTGAAAGCAACAAACACTCGACCTGTTTCTGAAAACAACATCAGATCAGCACGAGTACTACAAAAAAAGAAACCGACACAAGATTGCGGGCCAACTCAGAATGACTCAAGCCTAAAATTCCACAAATCTGGATTCCCAACGCTGGCAAAGGCCCAGTTACACTGTCCTCTGTTGATAAAAGCGTTTCTGAAGTGAGCATGCATGAATTTTCATCGTCACAAGCAAAGCACCTGCGATCCATTCCCCTCTCGGGGAAAATAGAATCCTTTTTGTGATCTGGTACTTTCAGTCAGTGTGTCTGCAGCGTTGAAGTTTGTTCGCATGACGTCGCACTTACGGGGGTGCGTGGCTGTCTCTCCACGGGGAGGGGCAGTCAATGGGCCTGAGCCTGAAGGGCCCCGAGGGCTGGAGGACCCAGAGGGCTGGAGGACCCAGAGGGCTGGAGGACCCAGAGGGATGGAGGACCCAGAGGGATGGAGGACCCAGAGGGCCCAGCTCCCGCATAAATGAGTGTTAGGGTTTTCACACAGATGACGCGGCGTCAAAATTTTGACGCGAGGCCAGGAACAGACTGCACCATATTTTTGACGCTCGCCATTGGGCGCGATGCCTGCGCGTCAAAATTTTGATGCGCGCGTCAAAAATTCTGACACCGCCCAGCCTGTGTGAAAACCCTTTGTCCCACGAATTTGCGACGCAGAAGGGAAAAGTTGGAATTTGGGACCATGGCTCAGGCCACCAACTCAAAGACCATTTTTTCTCACATGTACGCGGGCCTCCTTTTGGAATTGTCTTTGGCATCAACGTGTCAGCAAGCGCGGTTCCAGTGTTCCCTTCAGCAAAGAACACACGGGGGCCCAAGTGTGCGTCAATTTTCCTTGCGTGTGCGTCGATCACACACGCACAGAGTGGGTCAGACTGCACGTCAGCGTAGTATTGTTGAACGTGACTGTTTCATGACGCGATGGCCCTGACAGTCGTGGTATCTGTGACGTCACACGTGACGTCCTCAATCACGATGGGTGACGTCGGGTTTGGTGACGCCGCTTCACATTGTGGCACGGCGTGCTCCAGATTGAGGCCACGTGTGGTGGAGAGTATTTCATCCGAGGGCCTGCGTGACCTGGAGTCTATCTGGATCACCTGTTCCACTCCGTACACCGCCTGCAAGAAAAAATGACCCTCTGAACAACCCGACCTTGCTAACGTGTTCGCAGGTCTGAAGGAACCTGGCGAGCATGCAGACCCAGAATCTGACCAGTCAGCAGAACCAGTTTGTTTTAACTTGAGTGAGGGCCATCGAGAATCTGGCCCCCCTTGGCTGATTGATATGACAAGGACGTTCAACCTTAGACTTGGCGGGGATTGGCTGCTGCTGCTCTCGTGTGTGTATGTGTGTGTGTGTGAGAGAGAGAGAGAGAGAGAAAGAGAGAGAGAGAGAGAGAGAGAGAGAGAGAGAGAAAGAAAGAAAGAATGACAGATGCACCAACACGACGCACCTTGCACGTCCCCTCGGTCACTATAGTGACGGTCCCAGGGTCGCTGTCGTCGTACCGGAAGTTGGGCCTCGGCTTCTCCGACCCGTCGTCCCGCAGCGCCACCTGCCGTGAACGGTGCCGAGTTGAAAAGAGCACAAAACCCCCGACCTTGACCACAGCATACAACACGCACATTGTGCACGGAAATATAGATCTACTCACGCGATCACTCACACACACACACACACACGTATACACGCACAGACAGGCACACACATGCACATGCATGCACACACACACACACAGAGGCACACACAGAGGCACTCACAGACACAGACACAGACACAGACACACACACACACACACACACACACACACACACACACACACAGAGGCACACACAGAGGCACTCACAGACACAGACACAGACACACACACACACACACACACACACACACACACACACACACACACGGACTCGTATGAGTAGACGTCTACGTAGCGCGCGTTCTTACTCGTGCATCCGACCCCCGCTGCATGCACTCGGACTGACCTCGGCGCACGGCACGTCGATGACCTCCAGCAGTCCCCGGTCCTTCCTCCTCCGAACCAGCACTGGGATCTTCTGGTTCTTCAGCCGACTCTTCATCACTGTCTCCAGCTGGAAAACGGAACCGCGAGACTCGATTCCGCCCATGATGACGTGCATGACGCAACGCTTCTTGATTCACGACTCAAGCCAAACTGATTTGGCCCAACTTGCGTGACGTCACCCAACCTGACTCAACCAGTCGAACACAACCTTGTACTCGCACAATCCTGCCTGCCCCGACCCCCACCCCACCCTGCTCATTCATCCTGCCCCAACCCACCTCACCCAGCCCTGCCTCACCCTGTCCCACCCTGCCCTGCCCCACCCCCCCCCATCCCACCCCACCGTGCCCCACCCCACCCCACCCCGCCCTACCCCGCCCCCTGGTGGCCTCACCTCGAACTCGGCGTCCAGCGTCTCCTCGAGCACGACGAGCGCGGCCCAGGCGGTGCTCTGTGCCTTGACCTGCACCTGGCTGTCGACGCTCCACGTCAGCACCTCCTCGTGCGTCTCTCCGCGCGTCTTGCTCCACGACAGCTGCCCGCTGAGGCCGCCCGAGATCTTACACGGGTCCACCTACCAACAGCAAGGTTTTGAGCTCAAAAGCGGTTCGTTTTGACAGTAAAACGTTGCTTGTGACCTGAGGTTTAGGTTTAGAACTGGATACAAGATTGCAATGGCATACGCAGAATGCAACGTTCTGACAAGATATGATATGAAAGCAAGGTTTCTGAGGTTGAGTTTCTTCACTGCAACTCTTTTGCATGTGTCACGCCAGGTTCAGTTGTTCTTTTGAAACATGCAGGTTGTTGCTCTTTCGAGCTGGAAGACGCATTCACGGCTCATGATCTGTTCCCCAGCTGTGACTGCGGGAGTTCTCTTCTGATCATCGCTTTGAGAACTTCACAAGTTCCTGCATGGAAGCATCCAGCTCGCACCAAGCGCGCGATGGACACGCACCCCTGGGGTGGCTGGAGCGTTCTCCGCCGTGGGCAGAGCGAACTCCAGGTTGAGGGTCCCGCCCAGTGTGAAGCCCTTCTGCACAGTCAAGCTGCATGTGGATTTGGTCTGCCGCTCCGTCCTGCAAACAGAACACGTACACTCGGATTCAGTGGAACACACAGAAGAATGCGCTCGGTGGGTCCACAGTGGAACCAACACCTGGGTTCACCAAGCCTGGTCGCATCAGATTCTGACACAACTCCGTGAGGCCAACAGGTCTTCGTTCACGAGATCTGGGTACATGTACTCGGGACCTGGGTCTTTGAGACCTGGGTCCATGAAACCTGGGTCCACAAAACCTGGGTCCACGGGACTTGGGTCTGCAATATTTGGGTCCACGAGACCTTGGTCCACGAGACCAGGGTCCATCATTCCTCGATTATCCAGATCTATATCTGCCAGACGGGGCTGCACCAGACCCTGCCGTGGTCCGTCAAGATGCAACCAGGTCTGCTTGGGTCCACCAAACGTAAATCAAACGCATGGATCTGGGTCCACTGAATAGGTCTGTCTGATGTACATGAATTGGGATCAAGGTTTGCATGTCAGTCCATCAGACTTGAGGCCACAGATTCCCAGTTGAGCAGAATCGGACCTGCAAACCGGATTCGTGTTGGGATTGGGACTCACCTGAACGTGTAGTGTTGGGAGGTTCTACTGTTGTTGACAAACTTGGTTCTGAACAACGTCACGTTGCGGAAGTCGGCAGGAATCCGGTCCGCAGGGGCCGAGAACCGGACAAGGTTGTGCTTGAAGTCCACGTGGTTCCAACCAACCTGCCAAACAACAGGAAGTGGTACCCGCGTGGTCAGTTGGTCATGCACACATCCCATGCACAGAACACACACACACACACACACACACACACACACACACACACACAAATGCCTCAGGTCAAGGGAAGCAAACTCCTTTGACGCATCTCACTTCGATGCCGACAGAAAATGTGCCTGATAGCAAACATGATGAGATCAGGAGACTTCAGGAACCAAGGACCCAGACCCTCCCCTTTCCCGAACCCCTGCGAGAGTACCCAAAACAGCAACAAAGAGCCTGGAACACCGACCTCGAAATAGACGCTCTTCTCCAGACAGAGCCTCTCGGCCACACTCAGGTCCCCCGTCGACAGGTTCTTCCGAGCGATGCCGACGACGATCCGCTCAAGGTCAACGATCTCCTCCGGACGCGCGCGCCGTCCGCTCGCGCAGTTTCCCATGACAACCGCAGTGTCACCCTAGCAACCTGCACGAAAGTGGAGCAGATGCAAGTTTGCGCGTTGAACTTGTATTTTATAGACGTTTGGAAGTTTTGCAGAGCACCTGGGACCTTCACATGAGACGTGGGAATTTCCAAATGCCCTATCGGTGTTGATACAACGTTGCTCCAGATCTAGTGTTTCAGTGAGAAAAGAACAAAGCGCATAGTAAACCTGGAGTGGAGACTAATCTCTGGGACAAAGTTTCGTTTTGTCAATGAATGGGAGGAAGAATTCGCCAGGCTCTGCAGTGGTCTGTGTTAGACTCAGGTCCTGTCCCCGACCCTCGCATTCGCAGATTCAACAGCCATTCAGCACAACTGGAGTCTTGCAGCGAAGGCAAACGGGTCGTACAGTAATTCTCCACCTACTCACAACCCCTCTTCTTCCCAACCAGCCTGTGTCTGTTTTGCCACAGAGTCCTCAGAAAGGAAAACAATATCACGCGCAATGGAACGAAGAGAAAACTGACTCACCTGCAGCTAAAGATCACTTCATTTGTGTGAAATTAGCCAGCAATCCTCAGAAAACATCGTCAGAACCTTGGCTGTTCCGAAGAACCTTCCCACAGAAGGGACTTCCGGTTGAAAAGTAGGTCAAGTTGGCGCCGCGCGCCGCGGCTTCATTGATCGCACGTGGCGGCAGCAGCAGCTTTGTTTACATTTCCATATTTGGTGTGTGCACGTGAAGCTGCTTCTCGATTTGTCCTCGTGGTTGAAAGTTCTGTGTTCTCATTCATTCTTCTATCACAGGAGAACTTTGGAAGCACCTGAGCACGTGCGTGTTTTTGGCATTCTTCCTTACGCAGGTGCGTGTGCCAATTCAGTCCACTTTTTTGTCTTTTTCGCAGCTGTGTTGGAAGGATACTGCAAGTACAAAAAAGTTCAAAATGTGAATATTTTGGATCTTGCTTTCATAATTTTTAAACCTGGAAAACTTACTCAATGGCCTGGGCTTCACCTAGATCCATTCGTACAAGTGTGAACCAACTCTTGTAGCAAACCAGAAGACATGACGCAACCCGGGGACTACGCGGCGGCGTGGCGCGCATATAACGCGCGCATGGACGCCGCGAAGTACGCCAAGTTCGCGTCGTGCTTCGCGACGTTGACCCGCGCGACGTCGGCGTCGAACGCGACGAGCCTCGTTTCTGTTGGAGTCGGTGAGTGGGACTCCTCCAGCTGAACCAGGATAGAGGTTAGCGATTGGGTCAAATTTACGGAAAGGGGGGGGGAGGGCAAACATCTTGAAAACGTGGCGTACGAGAAGTGCACCTGAGGGGGAGGGGGAGGGGACCAGAAAGATGCAGGTTCCTTGGTCCCTCAATGTGCTTTGGCCCCCTCCCTTCCTACATCCATTGGAGCGTGTCACATTGTGCTTGAAAGAATCGCATTGTTGCAGGAGGGTGTGAGTTTGAGGAGCTCGTTCTGAGGGACGCACTGCGCGCTGTGGAGTGGGTCACAGTCGTCGAGCCCGACGCCCAGTTCAACAGCGTCATCCGAGACAGGATCCACGGGACCCGCAGGGACAATTCACTGCAGGTGAGTTTGGGGAACCACGGAACCGCTGGGAAGGGGACAGGGCCCACTTCCAGTTCCAGGGTTGACGGAGGAGGAAGGAAGAGGGTGGAGAATGGGCTGGATTCCTGGGGCCTGGGCCGCAAAAGGCTTCTTGACATCCAGGTCAGGGGATTCAACTCGAGGGGATTCACAACTGTTGACATCAGAAAGTTACATCCCTTGATCCGGGACCTCTGGCTGCAGGAAACCTGCGGATGTGACCCCCTGCAGACCCCGTACATCACTGTGTGTGGAGCCAGCGGAACGGGGAACGGGGAACGTGGCCAGAGGACCTCGGTTCTGAAACTCGGTTCTTACAAAATTTGGCTCTGAAAAACAAACCACATTTGTGATCAATTCTGTCTTCTCAGCTGGACATCATCAACAGCCGTCTTCAGGACTACATGGGCCCGTGTCAGCAAGTGGACCTGGTTTTCCTGGCCAATATGATGTCTTACATCACGGACTGCGCAGAGGCTCAGGTCCGGAAGTGCCTGGAGTGGCTGAGGCCTGGGGGACACCTGCTGGTCGTGGCCTGCACCTGGCCCAACGAGGACTCAGCTACAGGTGGGACTAATGAATATCCTTGCAGCTGCCTGTTTATGTGTGGGTGTTGTGCATAAGGCCAAGACTGAAACAAAATTTATCGAAAACATAAGGATTTGTGAGCCAAGGCTGCTTAATGTGACACGGGATCTCTGGAGGATCCAGGACAGGGATCAGAAGGGCCTACCTTAGTCTGAGATGTCACTCTGCCAATGGGGTTCAAAATCAGGGGTTTTTCAGGGGGTTGTGGGGCCCTGGATTCGCTTGTCGTCACTACACCACACCCTCTTTGCAATGCCTATGTGTGTCCTGCAGTGGGGCTCTCCGCTCCGGGACACAGCTTCGTCACCCACGAAAGGAAACTTCTCAGCGACCTGAACCTGAAGTACACAGGTACGTTCTGTGGGAAGAAACTCAAGTGCAGATGGGAGCATTTGAGTCATTGGTTGATTTTGATCGGGGGGAATCCACAATTTAGTTGAGGGAGGTCCAACCCCTGGTGGACCCAAGATCAAAGGTGCAAACGTCACAGGAAGATGAAAAGGTTGGGCTTTGCAGTGCATAAGTTGAGAGATGGACGGGAACCAGGAGTCGGACCTCGGGTTCCGCCCCCTGGTGTCCAAACGAGCGAAAAATCCTGATGATTTGATTAAAGTTGCGCCCAACCAAACTGCTCACTGTCATGCAGGTGCAAAGTGTCTCATTTTTCGTGCAAAATGAAAAATTGTTTTTCCAAACTTGGTTGTCCCCCCCCTCCGATCTTGGTGGCACGAACCTAGATCCGCCAGGAAACCATTGATTTTCTGTTTCTCGCAGCAGTGGCGGAAACATCGGTGACGTTCGATCTGGATCCCGAAAACCTACGCGACGCCATGTTCATCCTCCTCAACAGGGTTCCCACACAAGAAGAGGTGCGTGCGTGCATGTGCGTGTGTTTGTGTGCGTGTGTGTGTGTGTGTGTGTGTGTGTGTGTGTCTTTGACCACACCACGCTTGGACAGAGAGCAGACCAACACACTCGCAAAGTCACGTTTTGTGTCTCATTCCAGGTGGACACATTTCTGACGCGCATGCAGAGTCACCTCATCCCAGGAACCTCCAAGATTGACCTCGTCTACAAATTCTACCTCATCCAGAAATAAAAGCGAAGCTGTGTCAAAATGCAATTTGTTCGATGTTCCGGCTTGCTGTTCCAGGGTGTGTGTTTGTGTGTGTGTGTATGTGTGTGTGTGTGTGTGTGTGTGTGTGTGTGCGCGCTATTTGCGTGCGTGCGTGTCTGTGTTTGTGCCCAGGGGGTGTGACCCAAACCCCACAGATTTTGAGACCAAAGTTCATCCCCTTGCAGGTCACTTGCAGGTGCACAATAGACTCCAGCTCTGGATTCTATTTGCTCGTGTTCGAGGCCTCCTGGGTGGGGACCATGTCAGCCTCTTCATGCAAATCCTTGACCCAGCAGAGAAATGCGCGCGTGCGTGTGTGTGTGTGTGTGTGTGTGTTTGTTGTTTCGCGTCACGTGTGCGTGTGTCGAGTGTGTGTGTGCGTGTGTCATGCGTGCGTGTGTGCTCGTGAATGAAACTCACCGGTCAATTTCTTGTCTGCAGCGCAACGTCCCAAATTTGACGCCAGAATCGGACGTCTTGACGTCATGACGTCTGTGATGTCCCAACTCTGAATTGTGATGTAGAGCCTTAACAAGTGCTGACTTGTGGGTTCCTCACGACAAAAAGTCATGTTGGACAACTTTCTTCCGAAACGAAATAAATTCTGCGTTTTTCTTGAACATTTCGTACCGAACCGAGTGGCGGGAAAATCTACGGGCGGCACTGAGCGGAAACGTTGCGACGGGTTCAGCGGATGTTTCGCTGTTTCTCAAGCAGAACTTACGTGTCGGCTCCTGACAGCACAATGTGGATTCCAGTCAAAAACAGCATGAATCTCCAAACTTTGTGCCTCGTTTTCCTCGCCATTTTACAGCAGATCACCGGATCAAGTAAGTACGACACAGCCAGTTGCGTTTTTACGTTTGGATGGCATGGAAAACTTTGGAGTTGTGAAAAGCTACCGTGTCAATTTTCCTCATTGTGGCACAGTTGATTCTGGATGATCTTGACGGGTGAAGCTTTCCAATCGGCCCCAAACTGACGCCCATGCTGATCCTAATATTTGTCGCGGTTTGCCCTGATCTGGAGAGGGGCGAGCGGTGTCAGACCCAGCGCACCTGCAGCCACCTGAGACAGACCGTCGGTCCCTGCTCAGGCTGTAGAATTGCTTCCTCACCCCATTCAGCCCAGTCCAGGATCCTTGTGTGATTTGCCTCAATTGCTGTGCGTTTTGCAGGGCTGTTGTACGACTACGTGACGTGCGGCTCGGTGCTCAAACTGTGGAACACGGCCAACGGCGTCAGGCTGCACTCCCATGACGTCAAGTACGGGTCGGGCAGCGGGCAACAGGTACGTGGTGCATGCAGCGACGGCGGCGGCGTCTCCATAACAACGCGAGCTGAAGTGACTGAACAGATCTGTATCTGTTGTAGCATGCGAGTTGTATGAGGATCTATCATTTATTTCTGAGACTGGTCATGGTCGGAACCCTCTGTGACTGTTGGGCAATGCAACCAATTTGTAGCCAAGCAGACTGCAAAACAAAACAGTGGAAACTGTGTCAAAGAGCTTCAACATGTGTAAATGTTCCGACCACGACCATTCTCAGAATTAAATGATAGATCCTCGTAAATATAGTTGCTGCGTTGAAAGAACCTGCAGGACAACGCTTCAAGTTTGCGTGCACTGTTGTCGTTGTTTTTTCAGTCGGTGACGGCCGTGGAGACAGCGGAGGACAACAACAGTTACTGGCGGGTCAGAGGCAAGATGGGCGAGCCCTGCGAGAGGGGGTGAGTACTCACGAGGGCAGTGTGAAAGGGGCGTGTGTTGCTCCCTCAAAGAAGATGTCAATGTTGTTCACGCGTCTTGGAATTGGTGATGGAATTGGTGATAGTGATGGATCCATTTTTTGGGCAAAAATGCTCGAGAGTTTGTGGTTGTTGGGTTTTGCCACGGGTTTAGCGCGCGATTGTTGCCAAGGAAAGTTTCTGTTTCCGTTGCCAGGAAACCAGTCAAGTGCGGCGCGACGATCCGACTGACGCACACGACGACGGGGAAAAACCTGCACAGCCACCACTTCAAGTCACCGCTCTCCCACAACATTGAGGTGAGAGGTGACGGGGTCCACAGGGCGAAGCAGGGAACGTGGGCGTGGCTTGGGCGGGGAGGAGTGGGCTTGGGCGGGGAGGAGTGGGCGGGGACGAGTGCGCGTGGGCGGGGAGGAGTGCGCGTGTGTCAAGGATGAGCCTCAGGCTTGGAGTGGGAACAGGTGGAAGGGAAGAATGTGGAGGGGCAGTAGCGCTGAGCCTCACGGCGGCGTGGTCATCCGCCGAGGTACCAGAAGAAAAGAACTGAATTGCAAGCGTTTTTTTCAAGGCGGTTGGGGGGTTGTGCCCCTCAACCAAACGCTGTCCCCCCACCCACCCACCCACACACCATCACACACACACACACACACACACACACACACACACGCACACACACGAATAAGCCGTCTGTGTTGGCATCGCAGGTGTCAGCATTCGGGGACGACGGGTTCGGAGACGAGGGTGACCACTGGGCGCTGCAGTGCAGCAGCGGACACTGGATGAGGGGAGACAACGTGCGATTCAAACACGTCGTCACCGAGAAGTGAGTCGTGTGTGTGTGTGTGTGTGTGTGTGTGTGTGTGTGTGTGTGTGTGTGTGTGTGTTGTGTGTGTGTGTATGTCTCAGTGTGTTGTGTGTGTGTGTGTGTGTGTGTGTATCTGTGCGTGTGTGTGTGTGTTTGCTGTGTGTGTGTCTTTATGTTTGTGTGTGGCTGCGCTTGTGTGTGTGTGATGTGGGTGGTTTTTTGTTTTTGGGGTGTGTGTGTCTGATGTTGGTGTGTTCGGTTCTGATGTGTGTGTGTGTGTGTGTGTGTTTGGT
>JAAUXT010142235.1_pt1 | contig 23006 bp, 22 predicted proteins | sample 7278171 | NCBI WGS metagenome assembly JAAUXT01 (sample SAMN14350112, study PRJNA611818) | marine sediment metagenome | isolation source: surface marine sediment (1.8m) | place: French Polynesia: Moorea | collected 2018-08 | reverse complement strand
CACCCCATCCTTACCCCCTTACCTTCTCATACCATCTATGATATTTCAGATTTGGACTCTACCTTTTCAAACTTTATCCTTACTAGCAACCTGAGAAAACACTTGTAAATTGATGACCAAACTTTTGGAACATTTCCAGTAGATTTCTGGCAATGGCAGCTGTGTCTAGACTGACGCGCGACCATCAGGTCCGATTACCGGACTTCCTTGTTCCTACTGCACAGCTGTCCCCCGAAAGAGATCTATACTGGAAGACTGAAGAGTGAAGAGTCTTCCTGAACGTACATTCTGTTCACTCCAGCCGGTCGTATTTGGTGGGGAAGGAGCAAAGATGTTGAACGTTTGATGTTTGGCGTTGATGTTCTATCGAGCCCGTGTCAAAACACCGATGTTGCACAGGAACCTTGCTGCGCTGACGATCCAACATCAGGAGCCAGCGTGGCCATGGACCGTTGAACTCTTGTGGTGGTGCAGAAACCGTGCACAGGGATGTCAGTGTAAGACAGTCATCACACAAAATCGAGATTTGCCGTCCGGTTGCACCTGGATGTGCGAGTGTTCCCGTGTCAAGTTGAGCTGGGTCAGTTTCTGCTCCATGGTGCAAACTCGTGCGTCCCTGCCCGACATAGATGCCAATTTTAAGTGCACAGATGAGAACATGGCCATGTCCTTGGTGTGTGGTGTTGAGTCTGCAGGGTTTGACTTCTGAAGGCCATCGGGGAAATTTGACTCTGGGAAACGTAGATCTACTGAAGTTTAGCTCGATGGACTTGTGTCCAGCAGAGACGGCAACAAAATGAGTCCACTTTCGTCAAGGAGGTGGGGCGAGGGGGCGATTTCTATTTGAAAACAACAACATGCATGTGCGCCTGTAGCATTGACAAATAACTTCATTGGGGGTCAGGGGGCCGGCCCCTTGCCCACCTGGCTTTGTTCCCGGCGTGTGTGGCTGCGCTTGCAAGCGTACTTGTTTGTTCCTGTTTCCTCCGGCTTGTCGGTATTGTGACGAAGGGCACCAGGTCTGTGGTTCCTGTACTCGTATTCCACCAACACTCTCGTTCTTGCGATTCTGCGGGCACACAAATGATCTGCAATTGTCCGGAAATGGGGAAAGCAAACAATTGCGACAGAATCAGTATTCTATCAACACTTCTGTGCAATTTGGGCAAAAATTCACGCATTCTTGCTGGGTGGTCCTGATTCGTTGGTAAATGGGATCAAAACCATTTTCTGTGGAGCAAACAAAGGTCCAGATCTTGTTTTTATTGAGAAGTTCCTGTTGCAAATGATGGACACGAAGTTTCAAAATGACACAAAGAAACTGTCAGGAGTTTTCTTCAGCAAACAACAGAGGCCTTCCCAAACTTCCTGCAGCCCTTTGGTGCATGGGTGCTGGAGCAGGAATTAGAATGACCTGCAAAGATATTTTGGTTCAAATTCAAGCAAACACATCGTTCCTGTTGGTTCGGGCCCAAGCACTCGTGTGCTGCAGGTGTGTGTGTGTGTGTGTGTGTGTGTGTGTGTGTGTGTGTGTGTGTGTATGTGTGTGTGTCCAATCTTGTGTGGGAAACAACACTCGCAATCCTGTCTTGTTCCCGTGGCCAGATGCTGTTGACCTCTGGTCTCCAAACTCTGCCGTTTGTCAGAACCCTCGCTTCGATGGCAGCATGGCGACAGGTGGAGAAGTACTCTGTTATGTCAAGTTTTCCTTGAACAGGTGACCAGGCTCTAAACAGGACGCGCGACACAACCCCGCGAAGTGTTCTGGTTTGTTTAGGTGACACAACGCTCGCACAGTTGTGGGTTCCCTCGCCTGAATTTCAGGACGCACAAAAGCACTTGGAGATTCGGACGTTCCGGATCAGCTGTGCTTTAGCTCGGGCATAAATTTACATGTAGATGCCATGCAAAGTGGACATAAAATATTCATACTTCCCAGGGCTTCCGCACAATACAATTCGCACGTCTGGAGGCAGCTTCCCCGTCTGCAGCCGACGAATGGGATCAACAATGAAAATGAATGAATGAATCAATGAATGGACACTGATGAGGGTTTGACCTGTTTTCTCTTGTGTGCGGAGCGGTTTATCAAAGCGGAATTCTGTGATTCTGTGGGAGGGAAGTTGTATCAGAAGTGCAGTGCATGTGCTCCACGAATTGATTTGGGATCGGTTGTTTGCGTTTGTGCAGGCGAATTGGAGAGGGCGCTTGCTGATTGCACTGCAGCATACGAGGGAGATCCGCAAAGTCCAGTTCATCCCTTCGTCATTTCAAAACAGTTCAGCAAAATTAAACAAAAATATGTCTGCAAGTACTTTGCATCATGATCTTCATACCTGGAATAAATAACTTAATCAAATAATAATTAAAATCATCAAAATTATGGTCTAAAATGTCTTTGTATTCTACAGTTGGCTATTGATTTTGTACAGCAATTAACCTCAGTGCAGAGAAGACAATGCAAATTCAATAGCTGAAAGGACAATTAATGCTAATTTAAATGCTTAATTGCTAAGTAGTTAGAGACTATTTAATTTTGATAAATGATTGAAATGATCTTTAGTGCCTTTTCTTTCTGATGGTTTGGGTAAATGGGACTCAAAACTTGAGGAACATACTCAAAATTGGTGACGAACCGGACTTTGCGGATCTCCCTCGTATGTGCAAATGGAAGACAATGTTGTATACAGTTGGCTCAATGGTTGCGTACGAACCTGGGGGGTACTCTTCTGAAAGCGAACTCCACGGACTGCAAAATATTTTGCAAAACACATGCGTATGGGACAGGGTGTGACCAACGCTCACAAGGCGCAGTGCGAATGCACTCGTCCAGCATTTGCCACAAAGATGCATTGCGTGTTTCAACAGGGACAGCTTTTTGCACAGCATGCAGAGCAGCCCACGGGTGAGTGAGTACAAAGGGATAGAGCAGTTTGTCAGACTTATTTTTTCCCGTCAGCCAGGAATTGCACACATCTGTCGTGGCAGTTCTTTCAGACCCGAGTCTGGTGTCCACTGAACTCCACCGAGAGGATTTCCTTCGCTCGTACATCACGTGGCTCTGGTTTGCCCAGGTTCTTCACCTCGGGGATCTGAAGCGCCGGGTATGAAGGAGGTGCCTGTTGTGCAAGATCAGCCAGGGACGTGTCACACATGGTGGACCTGGTCTGCAGATTGACACGTCGTGGTGCATTTCTTGGGGGCAGCAGATGATTTTTTTCAAGCTGGTCGGGGTCGTCGCAGACGGTAGAGCTTCAGTCCTTTGTGCTGCCAAAACAACACACACGTACACGCAAACCATAGTTTCAACGAATCTTCTTCAAATTGTGTCGGTTACCCAGAGACAGTATTGGTTGTGACAGGCTGAGAGGATTGAACTGAGGCAGCGACGGGTCCGGGGAGAAGAAGCCTCCTCCCCGCGGGGCGCGTGTGGACTCGAATTCTCAACTGGTTCGTCAATCTGTTGGTGCATTGTACGCAGAACATGTGTCTCCATCCAGATCCATTCATATCTTTTGATGCGAAAGCTTGTCATCTTGGGGTGACGGAGTGACAGACTCTCTTCTGCAGCATTGCAAGGGTTGTCTCACTTGGATTATCAGCAAGAGGTACGGTATACGAAACAAGTAATATTGAAGATTTTTTTCCAAGCAGCCATGATCGACTCGCGTTGTGCTGAACTGTGACACCCAGTTCACAAAAATCAAAGCAGCTCCAATGCTGCAGTTCATCGTGAGTTGTAACGATGTCGCACTGCTCAAAGTGATTGCACGCGTACAGATCTGTATCTGATGCTATCATTGTGTGCGAAACACTGTTGTCTCGCTTGATGCTTGATACAATTTTCATTGCGATATACGAGTCGCTGGATGCACACCGCGAGCAGATTCAGAGAGAGAGTCGTCCCGTGCTGCATGTCAGTCGCCCATTCGATTTGAGCTGCGTCAGGGATCGAACGGTTCGTGTTCTACTGGAATTCAGGCCTTCAAGCGTGAACAGCAAGATTCTGGTGCTGGTGCCAGCGAAGGGTCCAGTCATGCAAAGTGAAATTGTTCTGTCAGAAAGAAAGTTAAGCTCGTGAGTGCAGGCACAAAATGTGTCAAAGACCCTCAAAAAATGAAACTGCTGCAGCTTTGCACACGACAGGTTGTGGCAGCGAGTGTAGGATTTGAGACCACTGCAAATTTCGACGGACAGACAAGGATTTGAACACGAGGCTGAGCTGGGAGTGTGCAGCGTCAGAGCACTGCGCCTGTGGGTGCGGAGCCTTGCGCACGCGGATGCGGTGGAGTCCGCAGATCAAGGGCTCTTCACTCGAGAGTCGCTGTTCACACGGCGCGTTGTCGCTCAGTCCGGCGGTGGCAGCGCAGTTATCGACAGCGAACAGCGATAAAACCCGTGTTTGAATGGAGTAGCCGTCAACTGCGGAGTGAGTACGTGCTGCATGTTGCAGTTTGGGTTTGTCTTGATGCGATTGTGGATAAGAAAGTAGTTTTATTGTATTTGAATGGAATAAGAGACACCGCGAAACACACTGAAAGTCCCCGGTGATGATCTTGCTTTTGTCAATGAACTGCCGAAGGGGTGAATGTTCTGGAATCCTCAAGGGAGTTTCGGCGGGTTGACACCAGATATGTTTGTAAAGTGACCAAACATCGGTTCTGAGACAAGTGGTCAATGAAACCAGTTTTGATGGAGTGAATTGTTGTGCGAGTCTTGCTCTTGTAATCTGGGTGGAGTGTTGGTAAAAACTGTTTTGGAAGTGGCATTCTCTCGGGTCGTCTCCATTTGCCATTCAACCCAATTGGAGTCAGAGTTCGACCAGATCATCCCTATTCCGTCATTCCGGATTCAGCGACACTACAGACGCTGATGGCTGACAGAGCAGGCAGATTTCAAGTCAACAAGACGGGATTGCACCGATCCAGGCAGGCCCCCGAGTGACAATCGCACCGTCCTGGCCTGCATGTGAAGAGACCCGTAAATAAGTTGCACCTTTGGTGTCGATTTGCATGTACGAAACTCAGGTTGCGTCTTTTGGGCCCTTTCGCGTGTGAATTATGGTTCTTGCCCAAGGTTTTGCACAGGCGTTTCCTTTGTGTGGTGCACTGGCAAAAGAATGAGACTTTGCGTCCTGGGTGAAAAAAAAAACAAACCACTTTTCTCCTGTCAGGTGGAAAGGTCCTGCCCGACCTGAAAATGAGGCAGGTCTGCCCCCAGGACCTTCCAACCTAGTGGACAGGTCCGACCTCAGACCAACCTGAAAATGAAGGTACTGTATAAGACCCTGGACCAACTTGCCTGGCAGGCTGGTCCCACCGGACAGACCCAAAAATGTAGAAGGTCCAACCCCCAGGACCCACAAGGCAGGTAGTTGCCACCCAAAAATAAGATGGGTCCTACTGCCCCAAGGACCTCCCACTGGGCAGGTAGGTCGTGGGCTTGCGATGCTTCCTTGTTGCTGGACTTCAAGATGGTCCAGTACTCAGGTTGTGGCGTGTTGGCTGAAGATTCCATGAATAGCGTGAAAGGGCGATTTGCCTTGCTTTGAGGGAGGTCCATAGAATCCGAGCAGAAGGACAGCGCAACATGTACATCTACAGCGTGTCTTCTGTCTGTGTATTTGATCTGCCACGATCTCCAAGATTTTCGCAGCGAAATTTTGTCTGAAATGAACAAAGTTGTGCGTCTTTCACAGAAATCCTTGTTGACACACAGAAAACATTTGAGCCAGACTGCGATGGGGGCATTGTTCAGTCTGCACACAACTGCAGCTCCTCTTACGCATTCTGGGGAACTGTGTTGATGCTTCGGTGAAGGGCCCTCCAGACAACCTGGGAATGTGTGGCAGAACATGCACAGACACAAATATTTTGTGTGCAAGAGCATACATTGCCCCATTTGAGCACAGCTCGCAAAGAAACGAATTGTATCTGTTTCAAACAGGTTTGTTTCGTGTCTGCTTTTCTGTGCCCCTTGATATGTGCAACGTTGGCAAAAATAATTTGCTTTCAAGCACATGCGCGTCTGGAGAACTGCGTCGCCCAGTCATTCGCCTTTTGAGCTTGCACAGCTGCAGATGCTTGCACCTGGATATGTGTTGATTCAGAGAGATACTTGAAGCAGTGTTGCAAAGCGACATTTGCCCTTTGCCAATTCAGGCGAGCCACATCAAGGTGTTCCATCTACAGAAACAATCTGTGTGTGGACCTTTCACGCCGAGTGCTACGAGTGGCCACAATTTTGAGTTCTACCGGTCTTTTCTCGCAATGAAACGAGACTCTCAGGGTTTGGGCAACAAGACATCCTGGTCTTCACATTCAGGGGCCAGAGTAGGGTCTGCAGAACTTTTGTTCCCCTGTTCTCGTGCACGCTCTTCTCTCACGTGCTATTGTTTGAAGGGAATCTGTCATAGTTCAGGAGGATGTACTGTGCGGGATAAAAACACAACCTTTGCCTTCACTTCATTGCACGTAGTCACAAAATTGTCCCGGAACATGGGGAGAAGTGGACGAGGGTCAAATGTCACTGCCAAGGCACAGGACTCTGTCTTTTATTGAATCACGCACAAGTTGCAGTTTACTAGATATGACATGCATGTGCTAGTGACGACATTTGCGTAAAGTATTTGTTTTGCACATATTCAGTACAACAGCGCTGTTGGATTGAGTAGCTCTCATGTACCTCAAGAACCACGGTTTATCTTCGAGTGGCAATAGTCTCGAGAACTCTATGTTCCCTTCCGAGGAGCAAGTGGAGATACGTGTGCATTTTTCTTTCACTAAGAAGTTCGTGATTGGTGATTCCTGCATGTTTTTCGAAGACACGTGTTTTCTTGGGTGTTCAGTGGCAGCAGCAGTATATTATGAAACAATTGAATGTGGTTCCAGGTCAGGCAAAACGTTGTCGATGAAGGGGAGAGAGAGACAACACATTTCCTGGCATTCTGACCCAACAGGGGTGACAATTCTCTCTGTGAACGCCGGTTCACTTCCCTGGATTCGCACTTGTACGAGGCATTCAAATTAAGTTCCCGATCGGTCCGGATTGAAGACAAACGGTGACTTTTGAATGAATTTTTTTTTTTGAAAGACTTCTTCTAAGACATGCCAAGCATCAAATAAAATAACATTTTCATGCAAAAATGGAACTGCTCAACATGAAAATCAACACCAAAAAATAGCTGCTAAGAGTCCGTCGGCAGAACAAACATGGTCAAACAGCAAATGTTCAGAACTCATCAGACGAGTAATTTTCCGTATCCAGCCGCTCAAAAAGCAGGTCAACTTGCACCCCATCTCCTTCAAAGTACTCTCCATTCATGGCTGAGCATTTCTGCCAGCGCAGAACCATTTCGTGGATGGAGTCAGAGAACACAGATTTGTCAATTTCATCTCGGAGAACTCTTCTGGTTTCCTTCTGCAGCTTGTCAATGTTCTTGAATTTGCATCCTTTTAGGTGCTTCTTCATGGCAGGGAACACTTTGAAATCACAGGGCACACAGTCTGGGGAATTGGGAGGGTGTGGCAAAACTTTCAAACCCCATTCCTTGAGTTTGCCTGTGGTGAAATCTGAGGTGTGAGGGCTGGCATTGTCATGATGAATCCAGAAATTCCAGTCCTTCCACAAATGCAGCCTTTTCTTGCGCACAGCTTCCTTCAAGTTTCATAATTCACATAATGTTCGGACTTGATTTTCTCCTTTTGCCCAAGAAATTCACATAAAATGATGCCCTTGCAGTCAAAGAATAAAGTCATCATGCACTTGGAAGAAGATGTCAAAGTCCTGGCCTTCTTCAAGCGTAGCCCCCCCTTTTCTGACCAAAGTGTTGAAGCCTGCTTCCCAAATGCTTCATAAGTTGACACCCATGTTTCGTCACCAGTTATGATTCTTTGGATGAAGTCTTCTGGGTCTGGCTGGTCACACAAGAACTGGATGTTGTCGTCACACATGGTTTTCCGAGTCCATTTCTGGGCTTCTGACAGGTCCTTGGGGATGAACTTTGAGCATTTGCGGCTGAGATTCAAGTCCACTCTGAGAATCTTGGCGATGATGGGCTCCGAGATCCCTGTCCTCTGTGACATCTCCCTCATGCTCAAGCTGCTGTCACCTTGGACCATGCCAGAAATGATGGCAATGTTCTCAGGAGATCGGGCAGAATGCAGGCGACCACTTCTGGGTGCATCTCGAACATTGTCCTGTCCCTCCTTGAAATGTTTGTACCAAACTCGCACTTGTGTCTTTGACATTGTGCGATCACCCCAAACCTCCTTCAGTTTGGACCAACATTGGATGGGTGTGGCACTGGTCTTCATCAAAAACTTGATTGTCACACGTTGCTCGCATCTCACATTGATGTCTGGGTTCACCATAAAAAGGAAAAATCGGACAACAACCCACCAGAAGGAAAACATTTCTGCTGCAGATTGAGCACACTCTTTATCCTATGTGCTTCCACCAACCACTGAAAGTTCACGCACTTTAATTGGGTCACAGAGATTGGCCAGTGATTGTCTGACATCGATCATTGCACAGTAGTGAAGATCAAGGACTTGTCTTCCATCACAGAAAAAAACAAAAGTTCAGAATTCCCCGTTGCGGAGAAAAAGGAACCGATCGGGAACTTAATTTGAATGCCTCGTACTTGTTTGAAAAGAAAGAGGGAATCGACCGAAACAAAATGTGTTCCACTTTCACGTGGTCCTGTTTCGCTTTTCAGATGGAGACGGACGACTTTGAGAAGCCCCCTGTCGAGGCTGCACTGAACAACCACCAGGGGGCCAACGGTGTCGACGCCAGCCACCAGATGGCTGACACAGCGGTCACACCAAACTCCCACCCCACAACACCCAGCATCGAAAACCACAGCGAGACGACCCAGCCTCCAGACCACGTCAGCGGAACAGCAACAGAAAATGACCACCAGAGGGCTGCGGGCGGCGGCGCGGACGGCGCCATCTCGAGCCACGCGACGGTGGAGGAGTCGCTGGTGCCAGTGCCCCCTGACGGCGGGTTCGGCTGGGTGATCATGGTGGCGTCTTTCTTCTGCAACGTCATCGTCGACGGCGTCTGCTTCAGGTCGGGAAAAGTTTTCAACTCATGCGCCATCTCTGACTTTAACTCTCGTGAGTGTTTTTCCTCTGGGCCCACACGAGTAAAAATCCTCCTTCCTTTGCGGCTGCAGTTTCGGGATCTTCTACCTGGAGTTCCTCGACTACTTCGGCGCGAGCGCGAGCAAAACGTCCGTCGTTGGGTCGGTGCTCAACGGCATGTACCTTTCTATGGGTGAGTCTCTTGGAGTCTGTGCTCTCATGCAGCTGAATCTCTGGAGTGTGGACTGAGTTTGCAGTGTGTACCTCTCCACGGGTGAGTGATATGTATCTCTGTGAGTGAGTGTCTGTATGGTGTGCAGCAGTTCACGGTGGGTCAGTACCTTTCAGTGGAATGAGTGTGTTCTCAGCCTTGTACACACACACACACACACACACACATAAACGTTTACTTTCACGACCGTTTCTTGGGTCCCCAAACTGATACACCGTTTGGTGCGCAGACATGACTCAACCTCTGCAACTCTGCCTCTTGACTCTTTGCCAGTTTGGTGGGTCTTTGACACCTGAAAATCAGTGTGTTGACGGTCCAGTTCCTTCAAAGACATCTATCTGAGCGAGGATTTCTTTACGCTACGGAACGACCGAGAACTACAGAAAAGCCGTGTTGAGACACCAGCACGGCAGCGACGCACGGTACGGAGTGAGCAATTGTGATCGTCTGATCTCTGTCAATGTTGCACGCACGTGCCATCTGGATCGGTTTTCAATGCGGAAAAAAGGCTGAAAATTCACTTAGTGCTGTCAATTAGGTGTGTCGGAATCACTTGTCTCGCTGTCATCGTCTCTCCATGAATTAGTGTTTCAATCAAGACAGCGTCCGTAACCCGTCACCACCGGCTTTTCAGTGCAGCCATCACTGTCACAAAAAAACGACAAAAAAGACAACACACTTTTTCTGTTGAGCTGACTCGCACGTCATCCATTGATATCTGTGCACTCACCGCACTTTTGCAAGTTTTGCTTTGTTTACACTCTGTGTTCCTTGTCCAGGTTGTGTGAGTGGTCAGGGTCAAGTTTGGACATCGTTGGTCAGAAACGTCCACTGACACACGCAGACAGACAGACAGACAGACAGACACACACACACGCACACACACACGCACATGATGTGTGTCTATCAGTCTCTGTGTGTACGCACACAGAGTTGGGGTTCCCGGTGACTGGAGACACGATTTTCTCGGTTCGCCGGACTCTGCGCAGCTTTTCTCAGTTCAGTGCCTGATGCGTCTGGACAGAACCTGCGTGCAGCGGTAGATGCGAGTGCTTCACTGTCTCGGGAGGACAAAGATTTCTGGACACAATTTTCAAACGAAAACAGGTCTTTTTTCTTGAGGTGCCCTGAGGTTGGCATCGTTCCCCAGCAATTGACGAGTTTGATTCCTCATGAATGTCTGCACGCGCGCACGCACACAAGCACACACACGCACTCACACAAGGTTTGAACGAAAGGATACGAAAATTGCAAGCTTATGCCCACGGACCAAGACAAAAGACTTTGGGCAACACGCTCGTTCTTCAGATCTATTTTCGAGGAAATTTCCAGCTTGGTGTGTTTTTCCCCCGTCTTCGTTTTGTGCAACTTCGGTCAAAACATCTTCCGAAATTGTTTTATGTTTGAGAGGCAGAAACAGTTGATGGCCTTTGAGTACTCTCAGGTTGCTTTGGTGAAAGTAGCACTTCAGAGGATGGGCTCAAACATGTGAGATTCTCGTGACTAAAATCGCTGTCGAATTGTGGTTGTTTTCGAATTGTTTTTCGTCTTGTTTTGTCACCACTCTGAAGTGGTTCGATTTCTGGTGTTGTTCTACTCTTTGCCCCGGATCGTTTCCCTGCACGTTGGTCGTTCGTGTTCAAGTGAACAGGGGATGGTGTTCCGATGGAAAAAGGCTGGCTCTGTTCTGGAGACCTGGTCAAAACACGTTGGGGGAGATTCGTCTGGGAAGAGATTATTGGGACAGGCGGAATCTACCTGAGAGTCCCGCGTCGGTTCTGGTGTGTCAGGCGACAAAACAGACTGGTCCGTAGCTTGCTGTAGCAAAAGCCGAATGGACTTCAAATAAGCAAGGACAAGAAAGACACACCTTCCCAGAGGGACTTCAGCTTTGATCAATGGACAAAAAAGTTCAGTATCTCTCAGATTTATGTGCTCGAATTGTCGGAGGTTTGAAATCAAAGTCAGGGTCACTTTTTGTTTCCTCTCAAAGTTTGCAAACACACCATAAAAACCTGATGACTGTCATCCTGTTCCAATTCTCCAAATGCTACACATCTCCTCTGATTTCCAGACGACTCCAAACTCCACTCCAAAACCACTTCCAGTGTCGTAGAACAACCTCTTCACCCAAGTTTTATGGCTATAATTAGAGTTTAATGTGAACAGGTCATTCGTGTTCAAATGATTGGTGAGTCCTTTGTTGAATTTGTTTGACAATCTTCAGTTGTTTTGGTTTGATTGATTCTGCGCCAAACAGGGTCCATTGACGCGAACATGCTTGAGTGTGTGTGTGTGTGTGTGTGTGTGTGTGTGTGTGTGTGTGTGTGTGTGAGTGCGTGGGGTGTGCGTGCACGCGTGTGTGTATGCATTTTCGCACCCTTTTCAAATTTGGAAACCTCACTCTAAGCCAACTTTTCTTTGTTTCCACCGCAGGTCCGATTGTGTCTGCGCTCGCGAACAAGTTCGGCTGCAAGGCGGTGACGATCACGGGGTCGATCCTGGCGTGCGCCTCCTACTTCCTGTCCACGTACTCCACGGACGTGAACGTGCTCATCCTCACGTACGGCGCGCTCGGAGGTTCGTACAGTCCAAAGTGAACATGCACAGCATCAACCACCTCTGTGATGTCAACCCAACGGGAAAGCGTGCACCTGCTGGTGCAGACTCATGTAGCCCCATGAATGAGAACAGGAGTTTCTTGCTTGAGCTCACAAAACTTCTTTTCTTGACTGGCGTGCAATTACGGACATGCCACAAAAATTGTCGGTGAGAGAGGTCAAGAAAACAGGTTGTGTCTGCGGACGTGCAACGTGAGCGTTTGATTGCAAGCGATTGCCACAGACAGCCATGACTCCAGGCCTCTCCTGACAGCTTTTCTGCACCATGTTTCAGGGATAGGATTCGGGCTGATGTATCTCCCGGCCATCGTCATGGTCGGGTTTTATTTCGAGAAGCGCCGCGCCTTCGCTACGGGCGTCGCCGTGTGCGGCTCGGGCATCGGCGCCTTCGTGTTCGCGCCGCTCTGCGAGCGCCTCCTCACCGTCTACAGCTGGAAGGGCGCAACGTGGATCATCGCGGGCATCACGCTCAACGGCGTCGTCATGGGGGCGCTGTTCCGCCCCCTGGAGCTCAGGAAGCCCAGGAGGGTGGTCCTGTCACGTGGCAGCCAGTGCGAAGAGGTGTGCAACAGCGAGAAGCAGGTGGGGGATAAGGAGGACAATGGAGTCGCGGTAGCCATTGTGGAAAATGGCTCCGCCGGTGGAGCGAGCGGAAAGGCACCTGTGATGCCAGTTCGAGGCACGAGGAGCGATACGCAACCCAGGGACTTTCTCAAAGCGAGGCTCAAGGGAGAGTTGTCAGCCAATCACGAAGCAGACTCGCCAGGCAACAGCCTGTCACTACAATCCATGCACAACTTGTCTCCCACTGGTCTTGGAGACCTGGAAAAAGCGGCGTATTCCGCCAGCTGTGACTGTATTTACACCTCAGACGCTGAGAAAGAGGCTCTTGAAAGACGTGTCCGCAACTATAGGCGCCCTCTGTACAGGAAAGACATATTTTACAGCGGAAGTGTGGCCAACTTGAAGGAATTCCAGGACAATAACCAAGACGTGACGTCATACGTGGCGAGCGTGACGTCAGTGCCTCTTGACACCGCGGGGAGTGGGGACGGGTGTCTGGGGAGGTGCTCGCGCATGTGCAAGTCGCTGACGGACACGTTTCGCGAGATGATGGATTTTGGCCTGATGCTGAATCCGGTGTTCGCAGTCTACGGTCTGTCCTGCTTCCTTTGCATGGCAGGTGAGCAAAGATTGCTGTTGTCCTTGACCCGCGAAGAGGAATTTGTTGGCCTTCCAACGCGAAATAGGTGACCCTTCTGTTGTTTGTTGTCGTCGTCCATCGTCCTGTCGTCAGAACGTCAGAGTGACGTCATTGTCATGAAACTGGTTGAAGAATGGTTTCGAGAACTGAACAGTTCCCTGGTGGGCCATTTGAACATTGATTGTTCACGTGAAGTGCGTTTTGCATTCAGGTTTCTTCGTTCCGTTCACCTACCTGCCGAAGGCTGCGATAGAGCAGGGAATCAGCCGGGAGAGGGCTGCCTTTCTCCTCTCCATCATTGGTGAGTCCCTTCCGCGCCGTGCATCATTTGGAAGCGGAGAACGATGTGTGCCTGAAAACCCGTGAGTTCACTCGGGACACCAGGTGGTTTGAAAGAAACGCTGAAGGTGGCTTTTCTCGCTGCAGGCATTGCGAACACGATTGGGCGGGTGTTGTGCGGCTGGGTGTCGGACCGCCCGTGGGCGGACGCCCTGCTCATCAACAACGTGGCGCTCATGGTGGCCGGCGCCGCCACCGTCGTGTCGCCCTTCTGCGTCAACTACACCATGTTCGGCTTCTACGGCGCCATCTTCGGGCTCGGCATCGGTGAGTTCGTTCACCGGAAGTGATCGGCACCGGAAGTGGCTGGAACTGGAACCAACGGAAGCAAAGCTCTTGGCATGGTCACTCCGTTTCTTGGATAAGAGTTTTGCTCCTAGTGCACTCGCCTTCAGTTTCGCATTTGGCGTATCTCTATCCGCAGCTGTGTTCGTGTCGCTGCGCTCCATCCTCATGGTCGAGCTGATCGGACTGGACAAACTGACCAACGCCTTCGGTCTGGTCACCATGTGTCAGGGGTTGTCCGCCTTCATCGGCGCGCCCATCGCAGGTCAGTACAACTTGGATTGACGTTCCAGGCTTCTCAGAATTAACTAACAATTGAGCAGCTTGATGTGGGCTCCATGACGTGAACTGGGCCTGGAAGATCGTGTGGCCTGTCGTTGTCAAGATTCTGAAGCGTCGTGTTTGTGTTGGCAGGAGGTAAAAGGGCGGCTTGGTTCCGTAGTCTGTTGCGAAAGCTGAGAGAACACACCAGATGTTTCAGGTGCCGTCTGGTTAGAAAAAAAATGACCTTGTTTGGAGCGCCAACGGTCTGCACGCTCAATCTGCTTCATTGATGAATCAAGACTCAATTGAATCTGTGCTCTCTTCCACAGGGAAACTCTACGACGTGACTGGTTCCTTCCACTGGTCCTTCTACTCTGCGGGAGCCATGTTGTTTTTCGCCGGCTTCATCTGTCTGCCACTGCGCAGAATCGCGCGCTGGAAGGAGCGGCGCGACGCGCAGGGTGACGCCGCCAACCGGAAGTACAAACTGATGGCGTCGCACAGCAACGAGGACAACAAGAACAGCTGAGGTTCCGACTGTAGGTCTGTTTCACACCGGATGCATCGTGTGCTGCGTCGCTGCTTTATGATCGGGTGCTGCGTGGAAAGCTTCGACGCAGGACACGTTGACTTGAACATAGCGCAATGCCTGACGCATCTGGCGTGCAGAAGACTGCAGGATGTATGTTGTTTGTGATGCGCAAAACCTTGTTACACAGTTGCAAGCATGTAATTTGTGAAATGCACCATTGACGCGAAGAGACTTATCTTTGTGATAACTCCTGGGCAAAAAACTCTTTTTATGTTCCCGAAAAATGTTCCCACCAGTGTCCAGTGTCAAAGGCCGAGCGAGAGCGCACGAGTCTTCAGACCGTATCACCAAACGTACATTGTGTTTTTCACCTGTTTGCTACAATGTAAAATATCTGAGTATTCGTTTATCTGTCAAGTGGCATTTTGCTTCTCAGTGTTGATGGTTTCTTGTGTCAAATTGTACGAGAAAGGGGACACACTCATTGCCTTCACACACACACACACACACACACACACACACACACACACACACACACACACACACAAGCGCGCCTGCAGTGTGTGTTGCTCACTGTAGGACTGCAGGTTTTCCGTCTCCAGGACACTTCCAAAGGACTTTGTTTGATTGAACCTGCAACGCAAAAGACAAAAAGAGTGCGTTGTTGAAATCTGGGAAAACAGTGCGGTGTGGATTGGGCTTGAAAATGCTTCAGGCTATCAAGAAAAACCCTCAAACTTTCAGCCGAACAGCCCCTTCCATATTTTGTTTTCTGACACCTTCTCTTGTGAACTCAGACACGAATTACGAACGAAAATTGCTCGGTCGCGCCCAATATGAACCAACCAAAAGCGTGCGGAATTTGGCAGACATGTGCATCTCGCAAATCTTTTTCTTCCAATTGGAATCTTGGATGATGTGATCTTACGAGTATTTCACCATCAAAATTAAGTTTTTGAATTTGATGAGACCAAGTGTAGACCAACAGCACATGTTTGCTCGAATCAGGTTCAGCTGGCTAAACCTGCTTGAAATTTGAACACTTGAAATTTGCCTTGGCACTTTTGTTATTGGATTTGTTGCGCGTTCGGCGTTGTCAAAAGATACGAGCTTCGTCTCAATTCACTGAAAACTGTTCATGTTACAAGACAATTGTTGCTACAGATCCAAGTGTATTTTATGAATGGTTGTCTTCGAAGAGTTTTTCATTGACAGATCTTTAAAAATATTGTTGTTCTTGCGCAGATGTTTGTGAGGAGGTTTTATTCATCGGTATTGTTTTTTTTCTCACTGAAAACGCGAACAGTGATTTTCTTCGGACTATGCAGTGTGTGCACGTGTACGCGCAAAGCAGTTCTAGTTGAATCAGCACCATGCTCTTTCCGAGATACGAGTATCTTCGTTGGCGATACACAATGAACTTTGACACATATCAAGAGCTTTTCAGTGGTGAGCGCTTTTGTCGTCTTGCAGAACAACGAAGTGTGCACAAACAACGAAACGTATTTTTCGGATGTTTTTGGACTGTCTGAACACTTTTGCACGGAATAAAAATTCTTGCAAACGAACAGTTGCTTTGGGCTTGGGCTTGAATTCTTGGTTCGCGAATTGAAAGTCCCCGTTGAGTACGTTATTCTTTTCGTGAAGTCTCCAAACCAATGCACTTCAACTTTTCGTGTCTCTGCACTCGCAACTCGGCAATTGAGGAGACTGAATCACAAACTGCGAGGTGTTGTCATTTGAGCTTGTGTCAAATGGGACCTTAAGATGCACGTTTCTGCAAACGTGGTCTTTGAAGTTTCCACGTGAACATGCTTCAAACGTGGCTTTGCTGCCAAACAACCAAAATTGGCTAATTTTTGAGGTCACCACAACTGTAATTCTAAACAAAATATTCTTATATCTTTTCCCACTACACTTCAAGGTCTTGTGTGCACATGGGTATGAATTTTTTTTAATTTTGTGGAATTTTTGTCTATCTATTTTGAGTACATTTGTCCAAACATGGAAAATGCAAATTCAACGTTTGAGAATCGTGAAATTCGACGTTCGCGGAAACGTGCATCTTAAAATCCCTCGTGTCGCAATTCTCTCTCTCCAGCTGTGTCTTGAGATGCGAGACCAGCACGAGAACGCCACTGCAGTGTCGTTTCTCTTGTCGGAACGTTATACAGTCTCATGACAATTTGGAACGTGGTGGACCTGTCATCTGGAAATGATGATGAGGCAAGCGTAACGCTCTGACGACAACGACAAGTAATGCGGTTTGTGCTGTGTCCGAATCCGCGAAAAAGTTATCTTATGAACGCAAAGGCGCAAGCAAAAACATCTAAAATTTGCATAAATATAAATTTCAGTTTATTTGTGCACATACAAATGTCCCTTTATCAGGTACAAGCAATAGGGATTTCTCACTGGTCAGTCATAACTTGTTTCCTTTCTTTTCACACTGATACATCACACAAGAAACCCATTTTTCATTCGTTTGGAAAAGTAGAAATTTCTTTCTTGAACTCTCGCAAAACTCTCTCCGGAATTTGCAAATTGATTCTTATTTACAGTTTGTACACTTGTGCAAAGATTTTTGCGGACAGAACCTTTGCAGTGGAAACAACATCGAATATCTCGTACGAGCTCGAAAAACGTCATCAACAAACGTTGACTCTCGCGGAAAGCATTTATGGCACAAATAATGGTGGCTGAACAATGTTTCCAGAATAGATCCAGATCCATCACAAACATCACAATTCCACAATGAAAAAATATTTACATCATCAGTCTCGGCCCAAAACAAAAGCCGACAGGCAAAAATTCGTTGGAGAGCAGTTTCTCTTTTCTTTCAAGAAAAAAATATTTCTGCTCAATTTTCACCGCACTTCCAGGTTTTTTGCACAACAGACACATACTCTCTGATAATTTTGAATTTGAATACAAAATTGGATTTTTTCTGTACTTTGTCACGTAAATGCACATTTATCACAATTTTAGTATTTTCAAATTCAACTTCATCGGGTCATTCAGGACACAATGAATGTAACATGGCACTGACGAAAATACACAGATTTAGTGGATCTACGTTCAGTCGAGTACGCTGAGAATATCGTACAAAGAGTGTGAAAAAATACATACAACATTGACCACTTTATAACTTGCAAAATGGTCGAAACACATTTACAAAAGTACAAATCAACAGGAACATTCTGACTCTGCAAATGTAGATCTGTTGTGAGGCAGATGCAAAAAATGTTTGAATTGTCTTCACTTTCACACAGCAAAGGTCAGAAGCGTTTGAGATCTGTTTGAAAAAGATGCAGTTTTGAAGTCTCACAGAAATACGAAGCAAATCTGTCTGGGTAATACAAAGACTCTCTTTGAATGTTGCTGAGAAGTGATCAAACTACTTCTGGGAGACTTCAAAATCTCTCTTCTCAACTCAATTCACACCGAAAACTTTCAACCCCAGACAAAGGCACACATTTTGTAATCAGAAACAAGGACACAAAACAATATGCAGCGGTCCACTTGGACATTCAGTAGTACACTGCTTGAAAGCTGCAACACAAAACAAAGCTTGATTATACACCTGTCAAGCAGCTTTTTGAGTTGTTTGCCTCGTCTTGTATTTTCCCTTCGCGCATTTTTGTACATCTACTTACAAGTTCTTACAACTTTTGTACAATGATTTGTGCGTCGTTCATCAAGTAATACACATCATCGCGCATTTGCGGACATTTGGCGCGCGTGTGCCACGCTTCTCGTGCGGTCACACGTACTCATCTTTGCAGCACCGCGGGTCAGAATGAACACGCGCCCAGCGACGTCAACGTTACATGGCGTTCACGTCAAGCAACGCGCACGGCAAACTGCACTGACGTCGACGTTCACACCCAACTGACCAACAGAGCGCAAGCCATGCACAATGAACGCGAGATCCACACGCTACAGACGCACTTCAACACAACTGTTTTTGTTCACCACAACATAATTCATAGCAAAATGTTGTTTACTCCGCACGGATTTGGTTTCTACTTTGATTGACGCAAATGCGCGACCTGCACGCCAAGAGCCTTTCACATCCCATCACATAAATTCCAGCGGTAAGGAAACATTTTATGTGTTTTTCTTCGCAAACAGTTTGAAAATATAGTGTGACAGTTTGTTGAAAATTGTCAACAGGTTGCTCACAACAAGATCTAGTTTCAAGGCTATTTTGAGGCGCCACGATGTGCTATTTTGTTCACACAAAGGTGGACACAGTTCCGGGTAATCACAAAAAGAGACGTGTCACCGGTTTGAGGGATGCTCGAAAGCGTTCCATATTTGGACACGCACCTCCAAGGATTGTTTGCACTTTGTGAAAAACAACTCAAAAAAAAGACACCTGTTCTATTGGAAAAAGGAAAATTCGGTCATAAATTCACCTTGAGTCTGGTTGATTGACTTGCTGATGCAATATGTTGTTTTGCTGTTGTTGACAACAACGCTTGAAACCCCCCTCTGGCTTCGTGCTGAAGCGAAACACCTGCGAAATTGACGTCCGCGCTCCTGCGGACGTTTTGGATCATCACTGGGAAATCCTAAGTCAACAATTATACTGAATGAAATATTTGTACACAGAATTTGAACTTTGCCTCAGCTGAGCCAAAAAAAAAAACAGCTGTGGACCTTGCCACTTTTTGGACACAAATTTGCAGCGACACACAAGGCCATACATCGACAGAAGTGTGGTTCAACCTCCAGTCATCACACACAGAACACCCGTACTCATGAGCCATGAAAAACAATGATCTTTATGTACAATGTATGTCACGCACTTGCTCACGTTTCTGGACAGAAGCAAAGAAGGAGAGAGACACAACAAAAACGTGCGCACCTCCCACATCATCAGAATTGTGATGGACTCCCACCCAGCCAAGCGAAATGGATTTGGGGAACATCTTGCTCGTGCAATGTACAGAAAGCAGACTGTCAGGCCCACGTTGAACGACACGTGCAAAAGCGCACTGTGCTGGACATGTCCATCACGGCGTGTACAGAACTTGATCAAAATCGTGAACGATCGTCTCTCGAATATCATAGACAAGTGTGACACACACACACACACACACACACACACACACACACACACACACACACACACACCGTGGATGGCATTGTGTCTTTGTTCACGTTTAGCTCACCTGGAGCTGAATCAATCTTCAACAATGGAATCCTCGTGAAACAGACGAGGTTCCGTGTCATTCTTGGCATTGGTAAACAACCAAACAAGGCTTCAAGGCGTGCCCATGGTCAGCCCAACTGGGCTGAACGATGCACGCACGTTTGGCTCTTATTGCATGTTTGCCCTGCGGCAAGAGAAATTTGTGCATCAACTGTAGCATGACGTCACACTGACGAGTCTGCGACGTCACGCCAGCGATCACAATGAGTTGACCAATCACAGAGTTGCTAAAGTCTCGTCCTCAGGCAAAGCTGATCTTCCTGCTCTCTTTCTGCTCTTTTGGCTCCTTTGGGTCTTTACTTTCCTCTGATGCGCTCGCCTCGTCCGTGACGTCGCAATGGCCGAGCGTCGTCTCCGACTCGGGATTGGCTGGCTGGTCTACGACGACCTCTGCGTTGGAGACGGTCAGTCCCTCCTCGGTCACCATGACGACTGGAGCCGTCAAGACGTCCTCCTCATCTGGCATCGGAATTCCTTCAGCCTGCACACACAAAACAAAATCTTTGTTTGAGAATGTTCAGCAAAGATCTCCGACAGGCACAAGATTTGCCAGCAGACCTTAGACCCAGGAGAGGGACTTGACCCGGGGGGTGCAGGGTTCTGGGGGGTGCAGGGTACTTGACGTGTAGGACTGGTGGAGAGTTTGCTTGGGTCACCTTTTCTTCTACCAGTGGACAACAGCAGTCGCACGGTAGTGTGTCGCATGGCGGTGTGCACACCCAGTTCAAGCAGTTCTTGTTCCTGTGGGCACGGCGTGTTCTTGACGCGCGTGAGAGTGACTTTCGTTTCTCAGATGCACGTTTCTCTGCTGATATCTGGTGGGTATTTTCAGAGCACACAGGTCAGACTGATTTTCTAAACAGTCCTTGCAAACAAGGCTCTTGAATTCTCTCACAACCAGCCTGATGTTCCTGTCAGGAACATGAAATGCAGGAATGGCAATGCCCCTGGATCCATTTATTGCCACACAACTGACGGTGTCTTCCGAGGAAACCACGTTTTGTTTGCGACTGAATCTCAGGATTCACTTTCTGTTCAAAAAGTTCGCTTGACGGTCGTGCCTCTTGCACCTCTTGGGCGAGTTATTACTTTTTCTGATTCAGACTTCCTGCGGTTCGAAATGTGCCACAAATGCCTCGTGACCTGTCAGTCCTTTTACAAGATGTTTGCGTGTACTGACCTGCGCGCGTAACCGCGCCCTGCGGCGGGAGAAGACGGGCAGGTGGAGGAGGCAGTAGAGCAGCCCAGCGATCGTCAGCACGGCGCCGCCCACGTGGAACGACCAGTCGAAGTTCCGCGTCACGTCATAGATGTAGCCTGCAAAGTAGAGTCAACGAGTGAGTCAACGAGGAGGAAGCAATGTTGAGAAAAAACTCCAAGGTACACACTGCATTGTGAATTCCTGAGCACAACACAGGTTCGCGCTTTGTTCCCCAGAAAAGTCCGCGACACCTGGTGGCGCCACTGACCTGCGATGGGCGCGCCGGATATGGAGGCGAGTCCGCGCACGAGCGTCAGGAATCCGAAGCCGGCGGTGAGGCGCTCGATCCCGATCAGCTCGCACAGGATGATTGACGTCAGCGAGATGTACGTCGCTGTGGGGGAGAGAAAGACGTCAACGTGTTTCTGTTGGTAATGAAGTGGCAACGCCAAGGGCCCTGACACCGTAAATTGAGGGTCCTATACTCACCGACGCTGAGTCCGAAGAAGGCACAGAAGGCACACATGGAGGCGTAGGTGGTGGCGAACATGTTGAAGATACAGGCGAGGCCGCCCATGATCATCATGACGTTGTGCAGCAGCAGTGCGTCCACGTGTTTCCAGTCAGCGAGCGCACCCGCCATGACCCGCCCCACCGTGTTCGTTATTCCTGTGGGAGAGAAGCGGTCATGAGGTCCTGTCCAATGTGACGCGAGACCCAAAACCGCGCATTCACCCGCAAACACCCACCCGTTTTCTGATAGCTCCACCCTGCGCCCAACGAGTCGCCCACCCGTGAGAACACGCCCGTATTGAACCCGCTCAAAACAGCATCAAACACACGGTTCGTTTCCGTCGGAGTAGAGCGCACCCATCTGCACGCACCCAAAAACAAACGCCCATCAACCTCCGCCCACCCATCCACTCCGCTCACTCACGCCCACACGACACGCACCTATCACAGACAGCAGGAAGGCAGCCTCGGAGTCGCTGACTCCCAGCGAGATGGCTCTTTCGGCGACGAACATGAAGGGCACGAAGAGGCCGATGAAGCCGAACACCTCCCCGAGCAGCGCGATCATGAAAACAGGGTCCTGTAAATGGAAGAAACTCGAACTCAAGTTCAAACCAAAACGTCTTCGCAGTGCTTCGCGCTCAAAAACATCTGGAGATATTTTCAAACTGAAAGATTCGATGTGAATCTATTTTCCCCATTCCGGGACACCGCACACACGTGTGCACGGACACCGGTGGTGGGTGGTGGCGACTCGTACCTTCATGAGGGAGACGTCGAGCATCTGGCGCAGAATGTCCTTGGCGGATTTCGGGATCGGGATGCGCTTCCAGCACGGACCCTCCTCGTCATCGTCCAGCGCGTCTGGAAGGACAACCAATTCATCAGTCAATCCGAAAGGACAAATGACCCGCAAAAGAAAGTCTTCGCGCAAGGTTGAAAAAATTTGTAGGTTTTCGTTGTAATTCTTGTGAAAAAAGTGATGTTTTTTTTTTCAGCGAGATGAGATTGCATGCCTCTGTTTCTGGACAAGTAATTCATTTGCTCCATTTGGCATGAGTATCTGGGTTGTGGATGAGAAACTGTTTTGACATCAGAAATTAGACCGCGGCCATGGCAATGAAGCGACTTGAGCCCTGGCAGCGTGGGGCCTCTCAGCCTGTCGTCACGAGACTCGACGATTGAGTTGTTGACCGAATTTTCTCTGATTTCGCAACAATTAATCCTGAACTTCAGCCAATTCGATCCACTCGACACGGAAACAGAGCGGCTGTCCTCAAAAAACAAAACGCTTGTCCACGTTTCTGTAGCCGGCACCGTTTTTAGGTGATTTGAGGTGGGTCGCACGATTTGGGCTCAAGTGAGCCAAATCGGTGCGAGCCAAATCAAAGCACCTATAGGCAGCCTCTTCCAAAAGTATGTGTACAACAGTTTCATAGTCAAGATGAGGATTGATTTGGGATCTTTTGGGCTCTTTTGGTTCATTTTGGGTTGGGGATAAT
>JAAUXT010009607.1_pt1 | contig 23011 bp, 29 predicted proteins | sample 7278171 | NCBI WGS metagenome assembly JAAUXT01 (sample SAMN14350112, study PRJNA611818) | marine sediment metagenome | isolation source: surface marine sediment (1.8m) | place: French Polynesia: Moorea | collected 2018-08 | reverse complement strand
CCCCCCCCCCCCCCCCCCCCCCCCCCCCCCCCCCCCCCCCCCCCCCCCCCCCCCCCCCCCCCCCCCCCCCCCCCCCCCCCCCAGTACCGAGCGCAGGAGGGGATCAGTTCACAGACGGTGTCGGGGGTCAGTCAGTGCTGCAGGAGTCAGTAACTTGCGCCGGGAAGGTCAGTAAACTACCGGACAGGGTTCAGTACTGAGTGAAGGAGGGGCCAGTACCACCGGGGGGTCAGTACCTGATGCGGGGAAAGGTCAATGCGCCGGAAGCGGGGTCAGTACCGAGCGTAGCAGGAGGTGATCAGTTCACAGGCGTTGTGGGGAGGTCAGTCAATGCTCTAACGGGTCACTAACTCACGCCGGGAGGGGCCGGGAGCGGTCAGTACCTCAGGGGGGAGTGGCACAGTACTGGTGGGGGGTGTCAGCACACCACGGAGGGGACCGGGACCAGTGCTGCGCAGGACTATGTTCAGCACGCCGCGGGGGAGGGTCAATGCGCTGGAAGGGGTCAGGTACTGCGCCTCAGGGGGTCGGGGTCAGTGTGCCAGCAGAGAGCACGTCAATATGTTCGGAAGGGGCCGACTTGTTCATCCGACTGTGATGTTTCCCAGCTGACTATGGTACTTTAGAAATGTCCCCGCTGACCTTTCCATGAAACGCTCACTGTCTCTCTCTGCACAGTTGAGTCAGCTGTCGCGGGACGGGGAGGTGTACCACCACTACTGCCTCAACTACGCCAAGGCCGTCAACTACCTAGAAAACCTCAGGAAAAACGACGACTGGATCGACTTCGAAAAGGTTGGAACCTTGAGGGGGAGCGGCCTTGTGCCTCATCAGTGTTGAGGCATCGTTCCAATGGAAAATTTTGAGTTTATGTGGTGGAGAAAGCAGTGTATAGAGAAAAGCACCAACACAGCTCTCTCTCTCTCTCTCTCTCTCTCTCTCTCTCTCTCTCTCTCTCATACACGCACATCTCACACACACGCACACACTCTCTTTTACACACACCACACACACGCACGCACACCTCCCTTGTTGCAGTGGTGCGAGCAGGACCTGCGGTGCCACCGGCTGCAGCTGACGGACCTGCTCATCTCCCCGATGCAGCGCTGCATCAAGGTGCCGCTGCTGCTCAACAACATCCGCAAGTACACCGAGGACATGGACGAGAAGCAGCAGCTCACCGAGTCCCTGCAGAAACTTGAATCCTCCCTCCGTGAGTGATCCACTCTGTATTTTGCGCTCACCAATGTTCAGTCTCCTGTGGACCAGAATTGAAGTTAGAGGCTCAAAGCCTAAGGGGCCAAAATCCAACCTCGAAACTGGGGCTCATATTTAGCACAACATTTGTCGGGGTCAACTGGCCCCAGGCCCACCGGACAACCCCACCCCAGCTCCTGGATTCGTCAGAGCCACGGTCCTTATCTTTCTTTCACTTAAGGATTGGCTCGAGTAAATCTTCAAAGCAACTGACTGCATTGGGTCTCAATGGTTTGGTTTGATAAATTTTGTGTTGTTCAATGGTTTGTGACTGTGTGTGTCTGCAGAGAACCTTGAAGCAAAAATGAAGTGGCTGAAGAACTACGAGCGTGTGCAGGAGATCCAGCAGCAGATCTACTGGCAGCCGATCACGGAGCTCGACCCGAGGGCCTTCATCCCTGAGGTGAGGCGGTGGGAGACGGGTGTGTGTGTGTGTGTGTGTGTGTGTGTGTGTGTGTGCGTGTGTGTGAGTGTGTGTGTGCGTGTGTGTGCATGTGTGTGTGTGCGTGTGTGTGTGCAAGGCACACAACGTTTTTCTGGTGGAGGCCAAACAGCGTTCACCTGTGGGAGGGGCTTGAAATGCGTGAAATGGCCTCTGTGTGTGTGTGTGCGTGTGTACGGATCTCGACACAGCTTCAATTCAACACGCGAAGAGTTCAAACCCTGCTCCGCCTCTGTACACGTGTTCTACAATGGACCCTCCTGTTTCAGTTCCTGCGCATGACCCTGCAGAGACAGCCGTGCGAGCGCCTGCTGGCCAGTCCGAAGCGCCAGCTCATCCACGAGGGACCACTCACACTGCTCGGTGAGGACGCACTCCACACTCACACGTGTATCTCAGGCTCAGACATCACTCTGTTACTCACACGCATATAAATCTCAGGTTCAGATGTCACTCTGTTATTGACTCAAATTTTATGCCTTTTACTTTCTGTGTTTCAGAGATCTCGAAGACCGTGGACATGTACCTGTTTCTGTTTGATGACATTCTACTGCTGACGAAAGTGAAGAAACATCCCAGGAAGGTAAATCATATTTTTTGTCCTCCACGTATGTCACGTCAATTTTTGTCCTGTGGACAAAGTTTTGCTGTGAAATCACGACGTCTCATTAACAAACAGTCCTGCTCCATACTCTGACATTAAATCTTTGTCCATCAATGAGCCACGCAATCAGGAAGTCGTGACGATACACTGCAGCTCAGCTGGCTGCGTCTTTCAGCAAAAGGTGTCGATGGTGGACTCGGCGGGTCACCCGGTGCAGGCGCGCCACGCGACAGAGGGCGCGCAGTTCGTCGTGCACCGTCAGCCCATCGCGCTCGACCGCTTCACCATCCACGACGTCAGGCCCATCGAGGCGTCCTCAGGTAACGAGGGGTCAGGGGGCGCCACATGTCAGGGGGCGTCACGGGTCATGGGGCGTCACGGGTTAGGGGCGCCGCAGCTCGGGGGGCGCCACATGTCAGGGGGTGCTGTAGCGCCGGAAGACGCCTGCCTTGCGTCCTCGATGAGGGTGTGGGACGTCGACGCAAAACCACGCGTCGTTCTTGTCCATACTGTAGAATATTTCCCGTGTATCTGGACTGAAGGCGTAATAGGCGGACTTCGTGTTTGTGTTCTTCTTGTTTTACCCTGCTTGAGTTTGATGTACGCATGAAACGAACGCATGACAAGTTGGTTCCTTGCAGTAGAAACTCAGTGCAGTTTGTGACATGTGCCTTTGCAAGATGCTCCAGTGAAACCGCATGTGTGATGCAGCTCAAACTCGATGCTTGACGCAAACAAATTCAGGACCGCCAACCACGTTCAACAGAATTGGTTGCCGCTCAAAATGCACATTTCACGAGTCATTTGAACCAAATTGAAGAGAACTGTTTGTGAAGCAAACCTCTATGCGTGGGTGTCCAGACTAGAGTAGAGTGTTGGAGTATAGAAGCGTTGGTTGTGCGGTGTCGGTCGGTGTGGCCCTCGTGCTGCTGTGTTGTTCGATCGGCCCGTGCACGTGTCGCTCAGTCACTGCCGCCTCCAGTGCCGCAGCCACCACTCAGTGCAGTCAGTCAGTCAGTGCCTTCTGCAGTCAGGTATGTACAAGTACCACACCACCGCCCTGTACCGTATCCCCACCCAACCCAGCCTCTGTGTGTTCAGTGTTCTGTCTTGTTTGCACATGGGTGTCTGTCTGGTGTGAATGTGAATAGACGCGTTTGAAACCTGTTCCAACGAGCGTTTTGCTGTCGGACGATCTCTTCTCTTCTTTTCTTTTCTTTTCTCTTCTCTTCTCTTCTCTTCTCTTCTCTTCTCTTCTCTTCTCTTCTCTTCTCTTCTCTCTCTCTCTCTCTCTCTCTCTCTCCGAGCTTTCTTGGGCACGTCAGTTTCTGGGTCTGGACCACGCAGAACAGCGTTCTTGTTCTCCTGCACTCGTCTGGCAGTCATTCCGTTGCTCTTTCTTCTCTTTGACGTCATCTTCTTCTTGCTCTTGTGTTGTTCTTCGCTGAGTTTCATCTTCTGGACACTGATGATCTTTTCTCCTCAACGTCATCACTTCAGGTCATCAATTCTGTGTCTGCTCATTCCTACTCTCGTCAGTGTGTATGTGTCTGGAGGAGGAGGTTTGTGTGAGTTGTGCGTGTTCATGTTCTTGTCTGCTGCTCGTGTCTCCAGTGTGAACGTCGCTCCCTCCACCTCTCACCCACTCACACGTGCCTAGATATAGACATGCACCGGCAGAGCCTCGTTTTTCATTTGGTTCTAGTGCCAGTTGCTTGTGATTGGTTCCTTTTGGTCAAGTCAGCGATGTTGTATTGTCCCCTATTATCGCTGATGAATTGAAAATGGTGACGGATTGTCAAATTATGAATCAGATTTTAATGCTTTTGTCCCATATTCAAAATTTACAGGAAGAACTGCACAGCAAAGCTGGAAACTGAAAATGTTCCACAATGAAATGGTTTCTGCCTGTGTACAGTACTCAACCAAACACTCTTTGAATCACGTGGTCATGGGGGGTACATGTGCTCATCAGGCAACATCCATCATGACATCATCAGAACTCGATCGCTCTAGGCAGTAGACGCAGTCCTTGTCACCCTGTGCAGTCGGTCGTGTCCTGTTCATGGCTGGAGGCTCGTACCTGTGTGTTGAGGGTGAGAGCGTTACGCCTCCAACAGACTGGGGGGGGGGGGCTCGAACCACTCCCCCTCCACAAACCCAGAAATATGTGTTCACCCCCAAAAGAGCACATGCTAAAATTTTGAAGTTGAAGGTCAGCGCCCCATGCCATTTGACACCCAGTTATGAGATTTCTAGGGCCAAGTACCAGTCAGAACCGAAGTGACTGGATTTGAAGAGTGTTTGGCTGACAACGGACCCCACTAACCTCACTCTGTTCGACCTCGGGGCACCAGAGCACCAATCCGTGAGTCCTCAGTGGGTCTACCGCGTGTCAGTTCGCCAGAAGTACTCGAAAGAAAAATTGTGAACCTCAAAACCTGCTGGTCCCAACGTTTGCAAGGCATGCGCACGAGAGGGGGCCAGACTCTAGTTGGAATTTTGACGTTCTTTGCACACCCCAACTGGTCAGAAACTGAGAAGTCTATGTTTCGGGACTCGTATCACGTCCGTCGGTAGCAATGCACCTGAGGCGTGAGATACGAGAAAAGGAGACGGCAGTTCCGTGTCTTTGCACGATTCGGGATTCAAGTCAACATTGAAGCTCATCCGCATTTTGACGCCTCCACACTTCAATTCCAAAATGTGTTTCCGAGGTCACGAAAACAGCTTCACCCTCACGGTATAGATCTGTGATCACAAACACGTCTGGGCGAAGTCCTAAAGGCAGTGGACAATCAATTGAAGTTTGTCTCCTCTGGGTCATTTTGTGATCGCAGTGTCCATGAGCCTGTTCTCCACTTTATTTACGTGGTGGAGTGGTCCCACTCACTGGTGCCCGCTCACTGGTGCCCGCTCAATAGTGCCCGCTCACTGGTGCCCGCTCACTGGTGCCCGCTCACTGGTGCCCGCTCACTGGTGCCCGCTCACTGGTGCCCACTCGCTGGTGCCCGCTCACTGGTGCCCGCTCACTGGTGCCCCGGGGTGCTGAACGCGCGTGTCCCGCCCCGCCCCGCTGTCCCGCCCCGCCCCGCTGTCCCGTCCCGTCCCGTCCCAGCCTGGGTCCGACCTGCACGGTGGTGGTTGCACTCTGCACTGGCTGGCTGCAGGGTTCTGGGAGTACTTTGAGTGCGGCGTGCACGTGTCGATCGGGCAGCACGCCGGCAGCTGCGCGCCCGACCGGTACTACGTGGACCCGGAGGAGGAGGACCCCTACCACCGCTCCAACATCCTCTTCGGGTGCCTCACCGCCGGTGAGTCGGCTGACCTGTCTTCTGCAGGTCAGACACACGGGCTCTCTGTGTGATGTTCATATCTCCGTTTTTGTTTTGGTTCTGTCAAATGCAGTGACTCAGTATGTTCTGTTTGAGTGCGAAAGCATGCCTGCTGTGATTGTGATGAGTTTCATTTCAGATTGTGCCTGTCGTCTGTTTCCGAGATGGGTCAAACCATTTTGTTTCTTTCTCTTTTCATCTACAATGCTGTTCCAAACTTGTGTGTTCAAACTTGAAGACACAGCGACCCCGAAGTGTCTCTTGCTCTCTCGGTCTGACACCTTTACGTTTGTGGTTTTTGTTCCAGGCCGTTTCGAGCAACGTGGCCTGATACAAATCACTTGGGAAATTAGCGTTTGGCTTCGCACAATCGAAGCGGCCTGCAGTTGTTCCTGTATTCTTCTTGAACGCTTCTCTTTTCATTCGTTCGTTGTTCACCGGAAGTTGTGGACCGGAAGTTGTGGACCGGAAGTTGCGAACCGGAAGTTCCGCCATTGGTTTCTTCACGATCAGCGTTTCTTTCCTTGCAGCGAACGGGCTACGCAACAGCTTCGTGCTCGTGCAGATCTCGCGCTTCCAGCAGATCATCGGGGTCTACACGCTGCAGGCGCCCAACGAGGAGGCCAAGGTCAGGGTCAGGGTCAAGGGTCAGGGTCAAGGAGTTAGGATCACGGGATCCGGTCGGGGTCAGGGGTCAGGGTTGAAGGAAGGGCTGCTGGCGATAACTTCCTGATCGCTCTCTTGTTCCTGTCCCCTTGATGATTTCTAAAAAAATTTCTCGCATTTCGTTCTGAGCAAACTGGAACCCACACCTCACTGGATGAAGCGCCGTTGACCACTTTGATCAGAGGTTGAACTGAATGTTCACGTCCCTCGTGAATCTGTTTTCCTCAGGGCACGTGGCTGACGAAGCTGCGCGAATCGCAGGACAAATACAAGGACGCGCTGCGGCGCGGGCAGGACGGCGTCACGCCGGCGTACGAGGACCCGTGTCCGTCGTCGCCGCACGTCAACATCCCGTCCGCGCTCAAGTCGAACCTGCCGCCCGCCGACAAACCGTCGACGAGCAGCGCCGGGGTCGGAGCCGCCGGCGCCAAGTGTGAGTGAAGTTGGGCAGGGGGAGTTGTCCACCTGTGCTGGGACTGAGTTTGCAGGGGCAACGTGAATGGCCAGTTTTGAGGCAAAGGACCCAAAGCTCGGGGTGCGTTGAAAATGTATTGAGTTCCGATTGTTTGTTGCTCAGATTCACACTTGAACGCTATTGTGTTCACGTGCACGCCGAATATGGCCCGTCTCAATCGTCGTGTATTCGACGTACACGTGACTGGTGGGCGAAAATACGTCGCTGCTTGGTGACCATCGGCGCATGCGCCGTCGTCTCGCTGCAGGCGCGGCGGGCGGGGAAAGCATGGTGGTGGAGGCGCAGATCGAGGGCGCCGGCGCCGGCGGCGGTGGCGGCGCAGACGGCGGACCCCGCTCCCCGACCTCGACAGGTCCGTACCGCGTCCGCTCCGACTCCGAGAGCCGCGTCTGAATCCGTCACCGCCCTGTGACGTCATGTCTGTGATACGTCAGGCTCTGAAGGAGTCTCCCAGGGCACCGAGTCCACACAGCTCAGACTGACTGATGTTTACTTCAGGAATTATTTTTGGTGCCGTTCCCAAGGGAATGCCATTCTGCAAATCATTTGTGCAGGAATTCTTGACGGGTTCAGTTTGAAAATTTTTCTTACCAATACATGGAAGACGCGTTTCGCTCGACGTAAATACACAGGAGACGCTTGAGCACTCGCGGGTCTTGGTTGCACTGCTGCGAACTCAAAAAGAGACAAACCCACTCGTCCCAAGTTCGCATTGGACATGCTTGCTTCGCTGCTAAAGAGCCAAACTGTCCGCATCAAGACAATTTGCTCATAAAATACGTTTCTAAGAATGAGCAGTTTCACACTGCGAGCTTCTCTAACCGCTTCTCACGCACGCTTCCTCGCTTTGCAGACTCGTCGAGCGACATCAAGTCGCTGGACCCGGCGAAGGCGCTGCCGGCGCTGACGGCGCTGTGCGACACGGCGAGCACGGCGTCACTTCCGGTCCCGCAGCCCAAGAAGGACGCCGGCCCCATCACCAACCTCATCCGACACGGCTCCCTCAAGAAGAAGCTGCCCTCGGAGAAGAAGGTGTCCATCTCGCCGCCCCCGGCGCCAGCGTCGGGGTCCGGCGCCCCCGGGGGTGCGAGCGGCGGCGGCGGCGGGGGAGGCGGCAGCGGCGCCCGGGGCAGGTCCCGCCGACTCGGTACCCTCAAGGCCCTGCACGAAAAAGCCAAGTCCATGCACGCTATGTATGTATAGCATTGGTGGAAGCTTGGATCGAGGGTGCCTCAGGACGGACAAGGACTGCTTGTGCCCAGCTTGCAACGAACTGCGAGTTGCCTGGTGGCTGGGTGAACTTTCTTTTTTTCTCATGACTGAAACATATTCAAGAATTGGTTGCTTTTCTGAACTTACAAGAGAGAAAGGCATGTCTGCAAATCACAAGGACCAACGCTTGCTTCGAAGTCAATATGCCTGGCGAAGCCAACTGTGTTTGTTTTTTTCATTCGGGCCTCGAGGTCCACCTCACCGAGAGACCAATGGCCACGCAGCGATTTGAAGCGACCGTGTCAGGATGAATTGAAATGAACTCCAATACAGATTTCACCCAGATTCCATTTTTATTTTGCAGTGAACCGTTTCTCTTGCCCGTTTGTCTTGTTGCTACAGCATACAAAGACAGCATACAACGAAAAGCCATTGGTTTCCAATCCGGACTCTATATACTGGACTCTTTGAGTTCTCAAGCTCTGGTTCCTGTGCCGTGTGGACCAGTCGCGTTTGATTCGCTGACGAACGCCATTCCTTTGTCAGCCAGTGGTGATCCAACTTTCCAATTCTGTCATGCGCATCTCAACCAATCATCTTCGAGCTGAACAAAGTAGACATATTTTTGTAAACGCTTAGTGGATTGTGCGTTGTGCACTGTTCTTCCCCCGAGGAAAGTAGGCTCAAATTGAGATATGGTGGGCCGCACGTTTATTGGCGGCAAACGTGGGTTTTCACGCATATCTCGGTAGTTCCCCCCTCCCTGACGCCCCCTGTACAAAAACCCAGTGTTCCTCCTGCCTCATAAACCATCCTCCTCCTGCATCCGCCTCGACATTCATGTCAAGCATCGACGACTGTTGCCTTACGAATCGCCTCAACTCATCGCATCAAACTCATTTCCCTCATCATCGCAAGAATTGGAGGGGTGGATCACCATTGCGCTGCGTTTGACACTTACTTTCTTTTGCTGACAGTCGAAAGTGCAGCTGGTGACTGGAAAAGCTCCGACTTTGAGCGCTGTTACGCAAGCAGTGAAACGGTTCAATTTTTTTGCACGAGAAATTCTCGCAGGCAAACTTGTTCTTCAAAATCCTGAGTTTCTGTTGTGTGACAATCAGTACGATCGGTGCTTTGTCGCGCGGCATTCGACCAAACACGAAACCATTCCAAAACACAAGGGTATTTTCTACGGAGAAGGGTTTCTATTCCTGGCATTGTGCGATGTAAATATTAGTTGCAGGTGTACACCTGCAGACGTGTACAGGTGTTTGGTTTGTGCAGCTTTGGTGGTCGCAGTTGTCGTGCTGGTTCTGCTGTTTCGTTTCGTGCGAGTCATGTCCATCTTTGGTGGTCCATTGCAACCCGGGGAGCCACACATTTCTCTTTCCGCTGATGTGTACGAGTGGTGCTGAGGCGGCAACACTGCTCCAGCTCCATGTGGGTGGGAATTCAAAAATCAACCACCCGATCTTGGTTGCGCGAAAATTGTTTCCTTTTGCGGATTTGTCCTGTGAGCTGCTTTTGTGCCCCCTCTTCATATTTTGTGGTCGTCTCTGTGTTGTTGTGACTGATTCGGCGCGTGTCTGGTGTTATTCGTTGGAGATTGTGAAAACTATTGCCAAAGCACAAGCTTTGTCCGAGTGCACTGCTTCACCTGGACCGCATTGCACACAGTTTCTCCTGTTTGCCTCACACTTTTACACTGAACGGTGCAAGGAGGGGAAAAACAGGCGTGAGCAGCAATGGCTTCATCAATTTCAACACAACGTGTTGTCATGGTCACAGAAAATTTCTGTCCGTGCCAACAACAGGGTGCAAGGTGTGATCACCCTGAAAACCCACACGTGTTTTGTGTTGCAACTGTCAGGGCAGCAAGTTCGAGCAGCACGTTTTACGGTGCTTGTACCGCCTGACGTGTCACACGCATTTTCGGCGAGCGATTGTGTGAGTTTATTGAAAGTGGTCAAACCGAGTTCACACAACCCATGGTGCACGTCCTGACTTGGCGAACCTTTGATCAGCAGCCGTTTTACGCTGTCACAAAAACTGCATTCTCTTGTCGCACCTTGTCTCTTGCGAAAAAAAGGGCGTTTGCTTTGTCTCTCCAGCACCCAGCGAAACACAAGCTTCATGTCACTGGCAGCACCCACCATGTTCCAGGGTCGAGAGACCCTCTGAAGTCGCGAGGCTGATGCTGGCCTGCAGATTTATTCATTAGCCTGCATTCATTCATCCCAAACGAGATTTTTCACGTTCGCAAGTGCACACACACTGACTGTGAAGCCAAAAATTCTGCATTTTTACCTTCAGGACCAATAAAAGCTTTGTTTGTTGTTTCTGAATTTGTATCTTGTGAGAGCATACGAGTCCGTCTGCAATATTTTTTTTTTTTTGCGGAAACTTGTGTTCTTTCTGAAAAAGTTTGTGAGGACAATGCACGAAACAGTTGACTTTGCTTTGTTTGCGCTGTGCCGGACCTGTTTGTCTCAGAAATAAATAATTTCTGCAAAAAATCCAAAAATTTCGGACAACTTTTGTTTGTGCAGACTGAGCTTCCATGTCACACAAGCGATAACTGTTTGAAAATTTCACCTTTCTGTTTTCCAAGACCAGTCAGTGGAACACTTTTGCAAGGTTTCGGAAGAAAACCAGAAACCTTTGAATTTTTCCAACTTTTTATTGTACAGCACCAACGCTTGCAGTGAATGTAGAACACGATCGAAAGTATGATATGGACATTTTGTTCTTGTGATGTGTAAAGGCGTTTTGACACCGAATATATCAGAACATTGTGATTGCAAATTGTCAGTTCTTTGTTGAATAAATCTGTGACAAAATTATTGAAACCAAGCTTTGCGAGTGTTGGAAACTTTGTCTCCTCTGCAAGCTCTGTTTCCTCTGCTGTGGTGATGATTCCAAATCGGGTACTGACGATGTACAACGCACAATGATGGTGCCAACTCGCTTGTTTATACAGGAGATCCTCTTGCAAAGGTGACGCTGCTCCACAAGCGCCGCCTCCCTCCGCCACCGCACGATTTCACAGCCACGAGCGCAGTTGGAATGTTCCGAACCATTTGAGCACAGATCAATCGGACCGTTTCCAAACTCCTCGGTGCATACCAAAGTCTTGACATGAACTAATTGCGGAGTCCCCGATGTTCGTCTTTCGTCTTTCCGACTGTCAGTCAACGTTTACACACAAAATTAAAGATGAGTTTCACGGCATACGATGCCAGAGTCGGATTTCAGTTCCAATCCACCGGGTAGATCTGCCCTTTCCTTTCATCGAAGCCCACACCTGCCTGTGCTGGCGTTCTTCTCATATCATGCAGTTTGGCCGCAGTGCCAAGTGGCATTTTGCCAGTCGACGCTCGCTGTTTTGCCTTCTGTCCCCATCCCAGTGGACAGAGCACTTCTGCACAATCTCTCCAGTTTCCTGCACCAGGTGCAAAATGGTCACGAAAACGGTTCGCATTGTATTTATTCGCCGGTGTGAAGGTCGAATCCAAAAACTTCTACATGACGCACCCTTTTCCTTGATTTTCTGGTGTCAAGGCGCCATTAAAACAACGAGAATGTTATACCCATGCACAAGAAGCACCCAAGATTTGGTGCTCCTTTTCAGGACAAAAGGTGCGTCTCAAAACACGGTATCTTCAAATGAAAGCATTGCCCCCAGCTGAGCTGGTTTTCTTTGACAGCGATGTTCAGCTTTAATCGACGAGATGTGTATATCAGACACGGTTGTGCCACCTAATTCTGCGGGTGTTGTACATATCAGATCTATTCATCGGTTGTACACAGATCCTGCGCCATAACCAAGCATCCAAGGGACGAAACAGCATCCAGACACGCGAATTCCTCAATGGAGAGGTGAGTTGTCAGTCTGACCGGATTTTCGTGCAAGTCGTTCTGCCTCCTGAGTCATGCAGACCTTCAGTTGGAACCAGCAGTTCTCCTTTGGAAAAAAAGGGCTGCGATCTGTCTTTTTTGTTCCTCGCCCCATGCAAACTGCGTTTCAAGAGATGAAGTTCTGTGTTCAGAAAATTATTTTTTGGTAGCCCACGTGTTTGCTGTCTTCAAAGAATCACGAGGAACTGTTGCCAAAAATAACCCCCTGTCGTTTTACGTACGAGCAAACTTCCATAAACAAAACTTGCAACATTTTCATTGCGTCTGTGCTTCCTTTTACATGTTAACAGAGCCAGCATACGCTCGTACATGAATTGCAGATTTATCACTTGGTCGAGAGTACTGGATGTCACTGTCATCGTGATCCTTGGACTGATTCGTCCCAATGCGACAGACACTGGATACATACAGTATGAGCCTGGTATGTGAAAACACTTCAGATTCTTCGTCTCCAACCAGGGGTCAGAGTGTGATACCGGGTCAAGTTTGCTAGACGGACTCTGCGTGCAAATCTGGATCCAGATGTCGCAGTGAACCGAAGTCAAATTCCACTTGGAAATGGTGTTTGTCAGCAAAACAACTTGCTGGTCCTTGGGCAGATCAGGCCATTCATGCAAGTGCTGCCAAAGCAGAAAAAAGTGGCCAATAAGTGGAAATAAACACCTGTGAACTCGCTCTGAACACGATCAGGGAGTTTGAGCGAGCGACTCGTCACACGCTCACGTTGCTTTTTCACGTCCGAGACAAGGAAGCATGACATTGCGCAGGGTCACGGAGAGCCCTTCCTCAAAGTCCCCGACTCTGACGTCACTCCCGCGACTCTGACGTCACTCCCGCGACTCTGACGTCACTCCCGCAACTCTGACGTCACTCCCGCGACTCTGACGTCACTCTCGCATCTCTGACGTCACTCCCGCAACTCTGACGTCACTCCCGCAACTCTGACGTCACTCCCGCGACTCTGACGTCACTCCCGCAGGGACGCTGAACCTGATCCTGACGGCGCCGCACGGAGGTCACGTGCGCGCGGACGACGTGCAGGTCAGGGACGCCGGCTGCTGGGTCCCCGCCAACCAGACGTGCGTCTACGTGCACGACTGCAGCGCCATCGGACTCCGCGAAAACCATGAGAAGTAAGAACAAAAATGTCAAGAATTTTTCTTTTTTCAGTTTCTGTCCAGCCTGTTTTGCAGTGAACGTGTTTTGTCCCATTTTGTTGAGGACTTTGCTGGCAGTTCCCTTTATTGTACTACAAAGGCTGGTACCAAGGCTGGGTCAGTGGACATTTTTGAGGACTTTGGGTACCCTCAAATTTGCCCTTCACGCGCGGTGCCCCAATTGCCATGTCCGTGGCACAGAGACCAGTGACCCAATGGTGCCTGTGTCGTCGATCTGGCAATCAGAGCACAGCGGTATGAAGCGGACGTATTTGCTAAAAGTCGCTGATGTTTCATGGATACCGCCCCTCGGCACCAGGTGCTGGGTGATAGTGACGCAGGACGGCGGCACGGCGAACCTGACGCGCCACCTCGCGGACTCGCTGCAGCGCGCGACGGGTGCGCGTCCTCACGTCATCATCAACCTGCTGCACCGGTCCCGGCTCGACGCCAACCGCCACAAGGACCAGGCCGCGTTCAACGACCCCATCGCAAGTGCGAGCGTTCTGCCAAAGGGCGCATTCGATTTGCGCACGCGGCTCATCATGTGACTTGGCCCTGTCCCCAACCCAGGGGCATCTACGCGACTTCCCCAGCCGGCACATGCGTAAATCGAACACGGTCATTGGGCGCGTTCGGTTTCTGTGTGTAGGTTGTCGAGTGAGCCCAAATGGCTAACTTCGCCCACTTCGCCTCATCTGGAAGCCACTTCGCCGGCAGCTAGCCGCACGCGTAAATCGAACACGGCCATTCATCTTTTGGAATTCGTCATTGGGTCAACATTTTCAAGATCCTGACCAGTCTCTCCGCCCTCTCTGTTGACGATGACCATCCAGGCCAAACCCTTGGTTCTGAACTCTAGTCCTCTTTTTGCAGTGGAGGCCTGGGAGGAATGGCACCGCTACATCCGGCAGGCCAAGGACGCGATCGGCGGTCCGGCGCTGCTGCACGACATCCACTGCCACGCCCACGCTGAGCGACACGTCGAGCTCGGCTACCTCATCTCCGGGCAGCAGCTCGACAACAATGACCTGGACCCCGCCCGGTCCTCCGTCAGGTGAGAACCGCGCTGTGATGGGCCTGTGGTGAGGCTTCCCTTCTTCTTTTTACAGCCTGGGGGTAAATAGACTTGAAGAACAAGCCAAGTGAGGGTGAAGAGCTTTGGTGTGCTTGCACTGGAGACCGTGAGAACAAACGAAAATCTCTCGGGCTTGGCTGAAGATTTGAGAGTCAGACTCGAATGTTGGAAAGAGAGTCCAAACAACCAGAGTTCAGTGAGCAGCTCCCTTTTTGTCATTGTGCGAAGTCCCTTTAGGGCGAAGCACCATGTGGTAGTGCAGTATATGGCAGCTAGACTGAAATGTACCCTGCCCCCCTCCCCCTACCAGAGCCCCCTCCCCCTGCTGGAGGCAGGACCCCCCTTGCCAGAGGCAGGACCCCCCCACCAGAGGTAAGAACCCCCCCCCCTGGACAGCATGACTGGTGAAAGACAAGGAGGACAAGGAAGAATTGATGAACAAGGAAGAATTGATGACATTACCGATGCCGCAAGGGACTTTGCACTGCAGTTGCCTTGAGCACTGCTTCTTGTTAGATAATTCCACGCTTTCCTTGACAAGTTGGGTTGGGCCTACTCTGGATTCTTCTTGACCGTTGTCTCTGTTTTGACACATCCCAGGTACTTGGCGTCCAGAGTGGACGTGAGTTTTGATGAGCTGATCCGGGGCAGAGACAGCCTCGGCACCTACCTCAGTCTCGAGGGCTACGTCACCGTGCCGTCCGCGAGCAAACCGGGGCCCGACGGGGCCGCCTACTGGTTCGGAGGGACTCCAGGCACCAACACCCAGGTGAGAAACTTCAAGTTGTTTGCTGTGTGGCACAAGTGATCCTCGTCCAGTATTGAACAAAAACCTACAAAACAAAACCCTTCAACGTCAATCTTGTGCACAAACAGACTTCATGAGATTCAACTACTCTCTGACTGTGGTAAAACGTAAATTTCAAGTTAACGTTTGACGTCATCAACAAAATGATCCCAAGAGTTGAAACAGGCCCCCAGCTTTATGGCACCGACTTTGTCCCTTCATTTTTGCGTCTCGGGGTTGTTCTTAATCAAATTTTATACAAAATCAAATCAAAATCAAAACTGAAGGTGTCCTTTCTTTCAGGTGGTCGCCCCCACCTTCTCGACCAAGTCCTGAGTCCGACTCTTCTGATGACCTCAGACCTGTCCTTCCCTCCCCAGGTGCACGGCTCGCGGGACGGCGGCGTCGTTGACGCCATCCAGATCGAGTCTCCGGAGGCGACGCTCGTCGACCCGGACCCGGCCGTGTTCGCGCGCTACGCCGACGCGCTCGGTGCCGCCATCGCGCGGTTCCACCAGCGCCACTACAGCAGCGCCGCCACCGCCGCCGCCGCCGCCGGCGCCACCGCCGCCACTGACGCCAAAGTGATTGTTATTTCAATGTTCTAGTTGTTGCCCTGGTGGCTTCACTGCTGCAGAAGCAGCACGTTTAGATCTCAGTTCACCAAAAAGTTCCACAAGTTTACCTCAAAGCTTCTTAATTCAATGCACAAATAGTTAGTGCACACACTTGCTTCACCCAAAGCCCACACAAAACAAATTCAAACACAACGGATCTTGCAAGAAACCAAATATTGTTCCAGAGAACTCCAGGGGCCCAGACCCCCTGACCTCCAACATAAACAATTAACCCACTAATTTTGCGCCGCTGACATCAAAAATCTCATTTTTCACACCTTAGTTTTCAAGGAGAGGTTCAACGTCCGACCAGACCCTGGATCTGCCTCACCAACTTGTGATTGTGCCCTGGACTAACAGCATGGTTGTTCTGTTGTAGGGAGTCTGTTCCCGACCCCACATCCGGCGCACCCTGCGACCTCTCCATCTCCGTCTCCTGTGCTCCCTCAACTCTCAACCACCACCACAAAAAACACGTGCCTCAAGATTTCGTTTCAATCGAATAAAGTCTTGACATTTTGAAGTCAGGCTGTTGTTTGTGTTGGTGTTCTGAAGACGGTCACCACGAAGGTGATGGTGGTAGGCGGTGAGACAGTTGTGAGCGTCTTCCTGTTTCGTGCTCCGTTTGGCCTGAAGACTTTGCGGAACTACAGGCGGCTTTGAGGTGTCAACTTTCCTCCCCGTGACCGTGGGGTTTCAAGTTTCTTTGGTTTTGTCCAGATTTGATGAAGCAAGTCACACCAATGCGAGCAACTGCGAAGCTTTCATGAATTCAAACCAAAGTTCTGTTGGTTGCAATGAAGCGTGTGTGAACACCAAAACCAGGGGCCCAGAACCCAAATAAAACGTGAAACACGACAAATAATGCACGAAAAAACACATACATGTTTTAGCGGTGTGCTTGCATTCGCATTTGGTTTTGATTAAACACTGAAAAGTTAATAAGCTAATCGGGCGAGACTCAGGCCCCCGAGGACCACTGCGAGGCCCAGCAGCTCCCGGGGCAGCGAAGCACGCTGCGCAAACCAAACACGTGATCGCTGAGGAAAACCAAAACCCAAGTCATGCATTCGATATACGCCTCAGCTCACGTTTCTGCGAGGAGGCTGAGGGCTGGAAGAGGTACGCATGTCAGTTGCCATCAGGTGAACTGTGACACAGGGCAGGGCTTTCGCACTCCAAGAACGTTTTGGGACTTTTGAACAAGGATTTCATCATGCTGGCTCTACTGTGGATGTTTTGCGCCACGGTTCAAGGTAAGGATATCTTTATCTTTTTCACAGCGAACGCTGAGCTGATGTTTCGTGAGGCGTTGGTTGATTTGTGTTCTTTCGAAATTCAAAGGTTCGGAGGAACAAGACTGTGTGTTGGCTCTTTGGAGTCCGTAGCATGTGCAGGACCAGGATTCCAATCTCAGACCACTGGGGTTCAAATGAAGAGGTTTGTTTTTCATCGTGAGTTTCGGGCGGGTCCGCAGCAGAGTGGAAATGAGCAGGATTAGGCAGGCAGAAATCGAGAAAATACAACAGATCGGCTCAATCCTATTGTGTTGGTCCTGCATGGAAACGCGATTGTTTTGATTTCATCATCATGAAGATCCTGGAGCGCTTCTTGACTCAAGTCACAGGGGAAATCAGCAACTGAACACGAACCTGCGTTTTTGCGCGCGTGCCAACTTCACCTGGTGCTGTAGCTCCTGCGTGTGCACTTGCCATGTACGGGTCAAGAAGATTCTTCAAACCTCAACGGATTCTCCAACGCGAAACTTCCTCACGTTTGAAAAGTGCGCTGACCACGCGCAGTACGAGAACCAGTGTTTTGGCACAGGCCCTGAACCGTGGGCTGAATTGCTTGCAGTGGTTGCAACATGTCCATACGAGGGTCCATGAAGGGTCCAGCCCTGAGTTCAACAGTTCTATTCCGAACAAAAGCATGTTGTGGTGTACCAGAAAAAGCCTGAAAGACATGCGGCAGTGAAAAATGAAGCCACAACCTGAAGAGAAGAAATGCCACAAACATGCACACAGAACCTGAGCCTTGGTGCAATGCGCGCCCCATCGCGACTTTTCGTGGGGCCAAGTCTTTTTCTGGTTTTGGAAGTTTGGAAGTTTGGATATCAAAAAGTGTCAAAAAACAAACTTCTGGATGCTGCAAGAGATCCAAGAGGGAAACGTGGAACTCGACCAGAGTGCACGTAGAGAATCTGGACAAAAACACCTTCAAACACAATCCAAGAAATCAAGACAAAATTGAAGGCGACATGGTGCCTGTATTCCGACCTCGAACAGCCCAAAATACGTGGATTTTCACACTCTGAGCAAAATATTCAGAGTTTTGCACCCCTCGTGGCAGGAGAGCTGGTGTTCCTGGACACGCCGTACACAAACCGGCGGGTGCACGTCGGGGCGCGGGCGGGGGAGCTCGTGTCGACGCTGACGGCGTGCGACCGGACGCCGCCGGGCAGCGGCTGCAGCAGCGCAGGCGTCCGCTACCGCCTCACCGGCACCGACAGCAGGTTCTTCTTCATCGACTCCAACACAGGACAGGTAGATCCAGAGCAAGAACCACGGGTTGTGCTTTGTTTTGCAATAGGAATTCCCAAAGTCCGCCCAGAGCAACAACTTTATCATGATTCTGTCAATCCAAGGGCGGATCCAAAGTGTGGTGAGAAGGTCGACCCTCACGAGTGATCTCCACGGTTGAAAACCCACTGTGTCAAAAAGTTTGCCCGGGTCACAGAAGCACATCAGGGGTGCAGATAACTTTTCTGTGGGAGAGGGGGGTCAAAGAGGCGTGAGTTCAAAGCTCCTCTGGACCTTCCCTGGGATATCAAAAACATAGCGCGTGCGAGCACATGCCACGGGAGGATGGATACCTGAAACCAAGATGTCTGTCTGGGTTTTGGGCAGTCTTTTCTACGTCACCAAATGCAACACCCACGAATCAGCATTGCGGTCGCAGTACGTCGCTATCGCTTTGAACGTTACGTCGTCGTGTTGTAGCTGCGGACGGCGGCGCCCGTGACGCGACCCCTCGGAGCCGTCTTCTCCTTCTTCGTCGTCGCGTCGTCCAGCACCGACCCGTCCACCCCATTCCAGCTGGTGCGACCTCAGATTTCACACAATTTTCTCAGTATAGAGAGTGTTGCTGTTGAATTGGTGGACTTCAGTCAACAAAAGACCATCCAACACAAACCATTGCAAGAACGAGTGGCCATGACCAATGCCTGCTCAACTGCGCAAGACCGGAAGTTCTTTGAGCCCAATCTGCTAAAACTCCCCAGTGACCGTCACATTTTGTCAGCACACACACTAAAGATTGTTCTGTCACCGGACGGCCTCGCATCCCTTTTCAGGTTCGCGTCGCAGTTTCACGCTTCAATGAGTTCCAGCCCCTCTTCAGCCAGAGGCGCTATGAACCCAGGGTGCACCAGGTATGAATCCATGGTGCATCAGCTGTGAGCCCAGGGTGCACCAGGAGGGATTGAAAAGTTAATCAGGTTTGGACCTGAAGCATAAACTCAGGGACCACACAGTAAGAACCTTGGGCTCACCAGGTGTGAACCTGGAAACCACGGGCTAACCAAGGCCCATCAGGAAAGAACCCAGGGCCCACCAGGCAAAAATCCAAACTCCACTTGGTGGGAACGCAGGTTCGCCACGTTGATCTCAAGTTCTTCCAAATTGTGAAAACAACCCACAACAGCTTGACAAGTTGAACGCTTCACACACTTCCGTGGAACTGGGCCAAAGACTGCAAACCTGCAATGGGCAACCAAGAAAATGTCAGACAAAGCGCAAGTTGTCCTGTGGGAACCCATGAGATGAAATCACAGGGTGAGCAAGCACGGTCGCAACGAACGCGAGAAGCTCTCGCAGCTGCACACTGCACGCCACGCTGATTCGTCCTCGCTTCAGAACGCCGGGATCGGGCGGACGGTGCTGCGCGTGCGCGCGCACGACGCCGACGCCGAGCAGTACAACCGCGACGTGCGCTTCTTCCTCGCGCCGCACTCGAGCAACCTCGCGCGACAAATCTTCAGCGTCGGTCAGTCGCCATGACAACTCACACGAACAGCCGACAGACAGACAGACAGACAGACAGACAGACAGACAGACAGACAGACAGACACACACACACACACACACACACACTCTCTCTCTCTCTCTCTCTCTCTCTCTCTCTCTCTCTCTCACTTCTTGAAACACAGGCAAGGTCACCTTTCTCTTTTGCGTGTCTTGGTTCTGTACGAGGGTAATACTAAAAGACTTTTCCGTCATGTTCAGCACCTTGCTGCAGTCAGGCTTTGTGCTTGTCCGCCAAAGCATTGTTCTCTGTAGTCAAGAGCGGTTCGAGCACTGAACATGACGGAAAAGACTTTTAGTATTACCCTCGTATCAATGTGATCCTGAGACTTTGGTTTCCTGCACACCTCTGTCTGCCAATCACGACATTCCTTGCATCTCCTCCAATCAGACGGCGTCGTCTCTTTCAGACGAGGCGACGGGTACGATGACGCTGACGCAGGTGCTGCCGCGGGTCGGTGACGTCATCAACGCGGCGCTGCGCGTCGAGAACAGCTACGCGTCGCCGCGCAAGTTCAGCGACGTCCCCGTGACCGTGCGCATCACAGCGCTCTCTGGTGAGTGCGCAGGGGTCAGAGCGAGCAGCAACCGGCTGTGACGTCAGTCTATTAGTTCAACATTTCTGAACAACAAGAAGTTGCGCCAAACGCCTGAAGACAAACCGACTGAAAACACTGCGAGGCAACGAACCTAAATGACGCAAATGACTCCAGACGACCCAGCAAATGACCCAGAATGTTCGTCTGGGACCGCCGTTTCTGTGTCGCATGTTCCGACTGCAGGTGCATGCACATCACACGCATCAACAAGTACGTTTCCATGCACAGAGCCGCGCAGCCCGGAAGTCACGTCGACCGAACTGACGGCGGCCACCGTATGCTGGCTGCGCCCTCTGAGCGGCCACGTGACCGGATACGTGATCCTCTACCGGAACCTGAACGACTCGAGCGTGCCGCAAGGGGGCACTGAGGTCAGGGACGCGCAGACGCAGACGTGCGTCGACATCTCTCGGCTCACGCCCTGGACCAGGTGGGTGTGGCTTTCTACGCTACCATCTGGACACAATTTTAGAAAGCAGACCTTTGGAGATTCTCAAAGCATCACACGTGTGTCACGTAGGTACGAGGTGGTCATCTACGCTGAAGGAAGAGAAGGCATCGGACCGATGAGCGAACCGCCGCTTGTGTTTGTCTCCTCCGCAGATGGTAGGAAAACTTCAATTTCCCATGCCCAACAAACAGGCAAGGTTGCCACGGGTTGATGCTTCACGACAACGACGATTGCGAACAAGACCCTGAAAAGAGAGTAAACGCTTTTGCTCTCTGAAGAGATCATGTAGGATGATGGTTTATGTGAGCCAAAGGTTGGCAGATGTGAGAAAGGTTTGCTGACTGTCTCCTGAATCTGATTGCGTTATGAGCGCTGGTGTCTCTGCCGCAGTGTGCAGCACGGACACACCGTGCGGCACGCCCGGGGCCGGGGACTGCGTCTCGCTGCCCTTCTCCCCCGGCTTCCGCTGCGTCTGCGCCGCGGGCTTCTCCGGAGCCACGTGCGGCAGCTTCAACCCGTGCGTCGTCAACAACCCGTGCCGCAACTCGGGGCGCTGCCTCAACCCGTCCACCGGTGTCTACGAGTGCAGGTAGGACCGGCGTGTGTGAGTAGATGTGTGACTGGTGTATGTAGTGTGGGTATGATTGCCATCAGTGTGGGTATGACCGATGTGTGTGACTGCAGGTGTGTGTGACTAGCGTTTTTGAGCGTAGGTTTGCATGGCGTCTGTGAGTGCAAGTATGCGCGTGTATGAGTGAAGGTGTGCCTGGTGTCTATGAGTGCAGGTATGACTAGCGTGTAGCCGGTGTTTGAGTGCAGACACGCGTCTACGAATGCAAGTGCGACACACAGTTCTTTTGGACTAGATGCAGGGGGACATGTGCGCCTCTCTTGTTCTGTTTGTCACCAAATGGATCCAACCAGGCTCGCGCAGCTCAGAACAAACGCAGCGTGATGTGCATATCAATACATGTTGGAACCAAAGTTTTCCACACCGCTTTCTTGTGCGTCAGGTGCGAGGCTGGGTACTGGGGGCGCGACTGCGAGCACTTCGACCAGTGCTCCCTCGAGCCCTGTCAGTTCGGAGGCAGATGCAGCAACCTGACGCAGGGCGCCTACAGATGCGAATGTGTTGGTGAGTTTTCTGGATCCATCTCCCACGCAATGTTTCACACAGTTTTGTTCTATACCTTTCTCCCTCTGTTCAGGTGGTTACTACGGAGAAAACTGTGAGTTTCACAACCCGTGCCTGGAAGCGACTTACTGCGGTAACGGAGGCACGTGCGTCGCTGCGCCTCCCGGTAACTACACGTGCACGTGCAGGTGAGCGATATTCTGTACCATGGATCTCAGCTTTTACAACAGTCATTCTTTGAATTTGTGTTCCTTGGTCCTGAACATGTATGCTGCAGCAACACAGCCTCAAAGAAGAAGCTCACACTCAGAAGAACTTTCCCACAGACTTCACCATTTCACTCCACTTTCGATGCAAAGCATCTGGACTGTCATGAACATTTATCATCTGGTGTGGTGCTGAATGCGCTCCTCACGTGAACATGACATGCAGCCCTTCTGTACCGTCGAGATTTGATGTTTCTTGCACTCACGCTTGACCCACACGTGACCTTGACCCAAACGTGACCTTGACCTCTCTGCACGCAGAGCTGACCTGGGCTACTACGGGAGAAACTGTGAGCTGCGCAGCGCCTGCGTCTCGGCGCCGTGTCGCAACAGCGGCGTCTGCGTCCCGGAGCCGCCATGGGGACACACGTGTCAGTGCGAGCCCGGGTACGTTCAGTGTGAGCCTGGGTACGTTCAGTGTGAGCCTGGGTACGTTCAGTGTGAGCCTGGGTACGTTCAGTGTGAGCCTGGGTGCATTCAGTGCTAGCTGGGGTATGTTCAGTGTGAGCGTGGGTATGTTCAGTGTGAGCCTGGGTATGTTCAGTGTGAGCCTGGGTGCGTTCAGTCTGAGCCTGGGTACGTTCAGTGTGAGCCTGGGTACGTTCAGTGTGAGCCTGGGTGTGTTCAGTGTGAGCCTGGGTGCATTCAGTGCAAGCTGGGGTATGTTCAGTGTGAGCCTGGGTATGTTCAGTATGAGCCTGGGTACGTTCAGTGCAAGCCTGGGTGTGTTCAGTGTGAGCCTGGGTGTGTTCAGTGTGAGCCTGGGTACGTTCAGTGCAAGCCAGGGTACATAGAGCTTGGGTATGTTTAGTGTGAGCCTGGGTACGTTCAGTGTAAGCCTGGGTGTGTTCAGTGTGAGCCTGGGTACGTTCAGTGCAAGCCAGGGTACATAGAGCTTGGGTACGTTCAGTGTGAGCCTGGGTATGT
>JAAUXT010005073.1_pt1 | contig 23013 bp, 21 predicted proteins | sample 7278171 | NCBI WGS metagenome assembly JAAUXT01 (sample SAMN14350112, study PRJNA611818) | marine sediment metagenome | isolation source: surface marine sediment (1.8m) | place: French Polynesia: Moorea | collected 2018-08 | reverse complement strand
GGTCTGGTGGTGGGGGGGGTCTGGTGGTGGGGGGGTCTGGTGGTGGGGGTGGGGGTCTGGTGGTGGGTGGGGGGTGGGTGGGGTCCAGTGGTGGGGGGCTGGGGGGGGGTGGGAGGTTACATTCCAAAGTGTGGACAGACGCACACATGAATGCTAAGGGTTTTTAAACCAACAGCGGGACCTAGATGGCCGCTACCGCGACCATCAAAAAGCCGAGCGCATTCGCGCACATGTTGAAAGGATGCTGCGTGTACTTCAGGAAGAAACCGATCAGTTGTGAAGGATACTTCAGAAGACAGGTTGAGCAGGAAGGTGGGGGCTGAAGTGTTTACACAATCAACAGGGGGTGGAGCCTGCAACCCGGAAAAGGTCAGTTCAGTTTCACTGGGTGTCCGCGACCAGGTCAACCTGTCTTCAGAAGAGCAGCAAAAAATTGTGCAATGTTCTTCCGACAACGTGAGCCAAAAGTGAGCACAGCAACTGCCATGGTGTACGAATGGCACGATATTACGATATTGTGTTGGTTTACCTGACCGAGTTCTGGATGCGTTGTCAAGAGATCAACCTGCAGGCATGCACGCAGACACCCTGAGGTAGTCTGATCGGATGATCAGACAGATTCTGTCTCTCGGCGCTGCAATGTGAGACGCACAGAATCCGCTCCATCAGATAAAATGCCGGCAGCAGGCACGCCAATCATTCATAATCCCACAGGCCTTCGAGTCAATGTCAATCGAATAAGAAATATTTTGAAAGATAATAAGAAGGGTGAACCAAAACACAAGCTTCCTCTTACTCATTGTGGCATCTTCCAACTTCCGTCAACTTGATATCGCTGGAAAACGAAAACATTTCTCCTTTGCGCTTATTTTTCTTTCGCCCGAAGAGAAATCTGTTGAACTGCGTTTCGCGCTCTCACTTTTTCTGGTCGCAAGGCGCTTGTGGCATTCTGAGCCCACCGCAAACATTTTTTTCTGTGAGGTTTCCGACAAAAGTCATTTCTGTCGCATCCAGTTGTTTAGAGGAGTCCAGACTCGACAATCCAATTGTCCACGAAAAAGAAAAAATCCGTGGGAAAGCAAGAAAATGGTCCCACGATGGCACAAATTGACGCGATTGTTTTTTGTGTGAGGACAGCAGGAGCTGTCTCCTCTGGACAGGTCAGAAACTCAACGACTGCGGGTTCCCTGCAAAAAAAAGTTTTGATCGAGGGCGAGCAGCTTCCATTTTGAAATCAAGAGGCGTTGGACAAGAGCAAAAATTCAAGAATTCAAGAAAAGCTCAACCAAACTCTGTTGCGCGAACGACCGGTTTCTTCTTTTTTCCCCCGAATCGCAACGCAACCATCATTTCATACGAATCAGATTTGACGCGGCCGGTGTTTTTGAGGCCTTTGGGCAAACTGCGCGTGCCAAACCTTCTGCACGCCATCATTCACTCGTCCTGAACATCTGCTCGGCTCCTCCAGCCGGAAACCGGCCGTATCACCTTACAAATTCAAGCAACAAACTTTCCCGCCACAGGCAGCTTCCTTCAGGTGAGGAGCTTGCCTTCTTTGTCTGTGAGGGGCAGGAACAGCAGGAACATTTTCATCGGTCACAACAAACTTCGTTCAGCAAGAGTCCAAAGGTTTGACCAGATGAAAAAAGGACAAAAAGTCTGCAGACGGTCTTATCGTGCCCGGAGGCAAAAATGTCCATGCCAATGCAAAACACTGCACTGAATCAGTCTCCTCTCCAGTAGCTACAAAAAAGTTTGTTCAATATTTTGTTCGAAAATGTTTTTAAAAATTAGTCGTCTTATCAAACGCAACTGGTCGTTTCTCTCTGTTTATGTCTGTCGGTATGTCTGACTTTCTTTCCAAAGCAACAAATGTGTCCAACACCATGCTTGGAGGAACAAAGAGATGAAAGGTGCAAGTTGCAAACTCTCAGGAAGTGCAAGCCGTGACGCACTGCAGTGTGGTGCATCTCGCAGACTCATCAAGCCACGGCCAGTCAGAGGAAGAAGCTGGGAGGTGCGAGTCTTGCTGCAGCCTGCGGTCGGTCTGCTGCCGATCTCTTCGCGGACGCAGTGAATCTGTCTGGAAACGCGAGAAGCCGATCGTGTTCAGATTCTCGTAACTGCAGCAGATGCAAAGCCAACACTTGCTCAGCCTGGGATTTGCTTGAAGTTTTCACATATTTACCTGGGCACATAAAAAGCTGATTTACGGAATGACCCCCGGCTGCGGCGGAAAATGTCCGTGCTGCCAACGAAACCATGAAATGACCTTGTGGGCTTCAAGTCCGGCGTTTGCACAAGGATTTTCGCGTGGTATTCTGCAACATGGATTTGTAGGAGCGCAGTTTCTATGAAGAAGCTTTGAAGATGGATGGAACTCTGTTGACCTATCTTCTGACAATTTACGTCTTGGGAATTTTGGCTGCAGGTAACCCCGTAAACCATTCCAGTTTCTGTTATTATTTTCTGCAGGGTGATGTCTGTTCGCGGTTTCTTGTTTAGACTTCAAGACGTGTGTGTATAGATCTACGTTTGAAAAGTTTGGTGACAGTTTTCCGCAGTTTTCGTCATTTGGTGTTGGTGACTGTTGCACCACTATATCGGCAACGTTCGACGTAAATGTGGGCTTTCACTCTGAACTCTGCGTTCCTGCAGAGCTCAAGGGAAAGGGCGACACGATAAAGAATTTTAGCGCCAAGATATGGAATGCGGGAAGTGGAAAATTAGGGAAAGTTGTTTGGCAGGAGTGCAGCTGTCTGCCAGCTTCCACCACCACATCTGCGTGTTATTACAGCGCTCTAAATAGCACTTAGCATTAATTACCCAGCTATGAACTTGCGAATCCAAACTCGCTGTCATCTCGGGTCGGGATGCAACCAGGAAAACTTATTCTTGCCAGAAACCTCCTGACAAACCCTCTTTTGGGGAAGATTCGACAATAGTTTCAGCTGATAAAAACGCACGCAGTAGGTCCACGGTTCTGGGAATTCGCAGTTCAGTAGACCGGTGAGAACTGATGACATCTGAGTGATAAACTGCTGGTCCTCTCCTTCGCCCTGAAGTGGTGTCACGTTGAAGCGGAGCCTCTTGTGAGCATTTCGGGCCCCGCGCAGACACGCTGGTATTCAGGTGAAGTGCACCTAACAAGCTGCTCATTCTTTTCACCTGTGCACATGCATGTCATTGTGGGTGAGGGTGTACGAGTACACAGACTTGCATGCACGTGGGTTCTTCGCCAAGGAAAAGAGGGCTACTTCGAGAGTTCATGGTCTCAACACTGCAGATTGGTTTGATTTTCTTGGCCCTGGGGTCATTTGACATGGAAATGGCTTTTCCAATTTTGTGTCCCATCAATTCTGTTGGAATGTAACCGACGGGTTTGCGTGAAATCGAGCGCCGCGGAGAGTCTGTGCAGGAGAGGCGTGAGCTTGGTTCCAGTCTTGGTGCGCGTCTCGAGTGCTCTCTGTTATCATAATTGGTTATGAGACACCCAGTGGCCATTGACTTTTGCGTTGACCCGAAGTGCCTTGAAGCCTCCCAATCTCAGGGTTGCGCATGCAGCGAGTTGCTTCTTGTCACCGTGCACACTCGCACACTCGCAGCTCAGTTTTGAAGCTGGAGGCCTTTACCGCGGGGCGGCGGCAAGGTGCGTGCCTTCATCGACCCCCCACCCTCCCCTTTGAAAAATTCAACGCATCCCAGAGAGGTGATGAAGTGATGGGATTGGGAAAGAAACCAAACGTGCAGAACTAAAAAAATAAAATTCGTTGTCTTGCGACAAAACACAGAGGGGAAAAAATATTTTGACACATAAAAGCGACTCGGTCGGGTGCCGTTGTTTCTCGTTTTCTTTTGTCATAACGAACAAAGCAAACCTTTCCTTTCATCTTTCTAATGGCAGGCGTGACTTCGCTGGAGTGTTACTCGTGCGTGTACATACAGAACGTCAACAGCCAGCAGAGCTGCTCCGAACCCTGGTCTTGGTACCGAGACAAGTTCAACGTCTTTTCGGGGCCTCCGAAACGGCAGTGTGATCACGCCTGCATGGTGAGTACGCGAGTGGACCTTGACAAATCAGCACGGAAATGCGTTTTCCCCGAACTCACACCCTTATTCATAAATCTATCTTTTGTCGAAAGTACAAACCTTTTCACAATCAGAAGAATCATTTTGAGTTGAACACGACCACGTTGGCGCTTGTTCTGACTTGATCTCTGTTCGGGAGAATTGCCACATATATGTTCTCATAAATTTGTCACACTGGCCCGAAAAACAAGAATCGCGTTGTTTCCATCAATGACTTTGTTTTGCACTTGTTTGTCTGCTTGTTTGATTTTGGCGAAAACTGATTTTGTATTCCAGAAAATCGTGATAGAGCACAGCGGCGAGTACCCAACCGTCGTGAGAACGTGCGGAACCCCGTGCAACGAGACCAGGTCGGGCAGGACCACGACGGCCTGTTGTGAAACTGAACTCTGCAATGGAGCCACAAACTCGAGAATCGGTCCATTACACACACAGACACTTGTGGTCACTTTGCTGCTGTCCGTTGCTCTGGGTGTGGCCTGACTATCAAATTCCTTGTCTGTGGTGTGGACATTCTTTTGAGTTGCAGTGATGGTGGGAAGACTGGTGATCCGAGAAGATGAATACTGAGTTACACTGGATCTCACAAGGAAAACGAGCTCACAGCACGAGGAGCGCGATCCATTGACGCAACCAGGCCAAGTGGCAGCAGGGATCTGGTCGAAGGGCACGACCAACTCCTTGGAGCGCGCGACAGCGCTCGGTCGTTGCGATGATTCAGTGTTCCAAACTTTATGCAAAAAGAAAAATATGCGCCTGTGGCGCAAAATTTGACAGCTGGGGATTTTTCCCCAGCGCGTGGTACATTTTGCTGTGGACTTTGCTCTCGGTCTGGTGTTTTTGAAATATTTTCTTCGTTTTTCGTTTTTGGAAACTTGTGAAATCAGAAAAACGGTGGAAGGACAACTTAATTTGCACATTGCAAGTTGAGTTATATTTTCCCATCAAATGTGCAGTTGCATTTGTTTCTCATGCCATGTGAATACAGATGGCAAAGATTTCAGGAATTCGTGAGTGATAAAGACGGTGATATAACTTATTCATTGGTTGTTGCAGAGCCTCATTGAAAGGTTTGTAAATATCAGTTGGAATATTTATCAAATTCTTGTTTTGTTGTGCACGAATTTGGCGCTGTGTGGTGCAATGAGCATTTTGTAACTTGTGTGCAAACATCGTGAACGGGTTGATGCGAATTAGGCAGGTGAGAAAATACACACCAAAATGCAAATAAAGTGTTGAAGAAATGTTCTTCTTTGTGAGTGTCGCTGAGACATTCTGTTCAGTTGGTTTCGTGTTTGTGCTTCACAGAAAAATGTTCCCCAGTCCTCAAGACGGTGTGTCATTTTCCCTGTTCGTCAAAGCTGCTTTTGCACCAGTGTGGGCACCCACCATGCATCACCATGGACAGAATCGCAGATCAGCCCAGACAAAGTGGCTCATCGACGAGAAAGGAATCAACACCGTTCCCCTTGAGTCTTCTTTCCTGGGTTGAACATCACCGGGGTGAGAGCCTGATGAACTATGGTTTGAGAATCTGAAGAACGATCGAGAGAAATCGTCTCGAGGCAATTGGACTGTCCACTCAAACTGGGGGAAAAGAAAGGCCTTTTGTGTGGAAGTTGACGAAAATTACTCACGCTGTTGTCAGCTCCCTTCGTTTTTCAACTTTGATCGCATTTTTGGGTGTTTATTTTGTCCAATGTATCCACCATGCAGCGACGTTTTCACGTTTGGAGATGGTCATCAGATCAATTTGGGCGGAAAATTTCGCGAGCAGACTGACAGACAACGTGCAAAGAAATTGTTGAATCTGTTCGAGATACGTTGGGCATGCATGCATGCCGCGTGCAAACGGAGAGACCGCTGACTGCTCTTGTACTGGATCGTGCGCGTACTGTCTGCGATCAATAGGTCGCTCAGGCAACACCTTGACAGCAAGTTTGTGGAGAGTTGCCACAAGCAGTAGCAGTCCCGGAGTGTTGGTTGTCTCGGACAGTCTGGCATGGAAGGGAAAGGTTCTTCTGGAATGTCGAAGCACCCAGTGGTTGTGCACGTCGAGTACTGGTGAGTAGTACAATAAGCTTGGTCAAATGTTTTTCACACGCGCAATTTGCAAGGCGGACATTCGTGCTGATGGGGGTGTACCGTCAATGCAATGGATGTTGAGCTGCCACCTGTAGAAGATGGGCGCAATGAATCCCACGAGAGTTACTCTGACGAAATTGCAACAAAAATTTCCCAGGTGTGCAGCTTTGTCAAATCTTTGCCTCTCATTTTTTGCGAGGCAAACACCTGCAATAAATTTCTCTTTTTGTGATGTTATGTGTGCGTGTCTGACAAGTGGTCCTCACTCGTGCGTGTGATTCCACCCTGATGGTCAACCATCCTCTGGTTCAGCGCACAAAACAAGGGACACAAGTTGGTTCCTGGGCCTCGCAATGATTTGAACTGCCACTCGGTCCGGTTGCTCGTTGTGGTTGTTGTATTCTTTTTGCAATGTGGACTGTACACCATAAAATGTAGCACCTTCCAAAGATATTTTGAGCTGTCAAGTCCACCCACCACCCTCTCACACCAACAATATGATCTTTCTTTGGATTTGAGAGGTATTGAGTTCAGCCCCCAAAATCCTCAGCAAAGGCTCCACAAAACTGTTGTGTAGTGTCGCCTTCTCATCGAGTTCCAAACCAAACATCATCACTGTCTCGTGAACCAAACTCAAACCAGTTTGTTAAGCTTCAGTCTGTTGTTTCAACAGTCTTAGTTTTATTGTCAAGCCCAAGTATACAATCAAGAATACATAATTTCATACATTAAAGAATATCATGATACAGATCAATAAATCAATCAAACATTCACCTGGGCAACTGCCCCGAGCCTCACACACTCTCTGTTTATGTATCTTACATGGTTCTCAAGTTCTGGTTATGAAATACACTTAAATTGCATCTCAATAATTAAAACATACTCAATTCATTTTAATTGAGTATTGGTTGCATCAGTGAGACCTTTAACCAAGGTCACCTGATGCAACCCATTGCATTGTTTGTGTCAATTCACTAGTCTTTGAGCTTGCGCTCGTATTTGCACATGGCTTCCAGGCATGTCCTTGCATGTTACATGACAATACCTTGTCTGATTTACAAGATCTTTTCTCAAATTTACCTCAAGTACAGTATCATCATCATCATGCATAAAGCATTTCAAGTAAATGCTAAAGGGTCTATTGTAAACCCCATTTTTCAACAAAGCATCAAAGTTTGACCCTGACACTAAGTTCAAGCAATGCACTTGTTTCAGTGACTTGTAATAATACCTTGGACACTACTTGAAACAAATTCCCTTTGCAACCCAAAAATTGTTTTTCTTCCATTGCAACCAAATATATTTGCACGGGATATGCCTGGACCATTTTTCAAATCCAAAATCCCACAAACTAATTTTTCCAATTGAACCAATCTGACAACTACAGCTGTACTCAAAACTTTGCTCTTCACTTTAAAATACAAGCCCTTTTCTTTGTTGAAAGAACATGGCCTTTCTGCAGGCCAAGCTGAAAAACAAGTGAACAAAAAAGCACATTACTCAGTTTTGTGCAAGGTTGTTTTGGGTTTTGTTGAGACTCAGAAATGTTTTGGAGCCCACCACGTATATTGTGGACTGTTCGCTGGTCAGTTGTACAGTGGTCTGCATGGTCTGTTGAGTTGACAACTGGCCTGACAGGGCATCTGCTCCACCTGAAATCCCACACCTGCACATCACACACACAAACAGGCTCTGACTTGAAGTCCAAGCCGAGACAAAAACAGGACTCTTTCCTCTCTTTCCTGAGCTGGAACCAGGTTTCGAACTGACCTTCTGAGACAACAAAAATCTTAACTTACCAAACAGGAGCAGGAGAAGATGTATCTCCCCATCTCCAAACCAAGGACAAGGTCAAACAGATGAAATGAAAGCCTGCACAGGACAGAGGGAGGCGCAGAAACAAACCATGCACTGTGAATCATGATGTGAACTGTGCTGTGAACCATTGTGTGAACTGCAGCACATTGTCAACAGATGGACTTACTGCTGCCCAATGGAGATGGTTTTGGCTGCCCAATGGCATAGCCCATGAAACGCGATAAGTGTATGGAGACGAAGGAAAACAGTCCTGTACGTACAGCAGCAAGGCATCTGGTGTAGCAGGGCTTTCGTTGTGACGTTCAGGTCAATCTGGTGTGATGCAGCAGCAGAAAAGCCAGTGAGTTGCCAAGTCGGTCATTGGTCTTTTCGCCCGGCAAGTGATGTGATCTTCTTGTCCATCAAGTGCTCGGCAAATTAGTTGATGGAAGAAGACATTTGTCAGAGACCCCGCAATGACACAACGGAAACAAATGCTGTTTGCCAATTCGATGTGTGCGTGCTGCGTGTGGCGACTCTGCCATGGTGAAAAGTGCAGAGTGCATGATCCTGGTTTTTCCAGGACCGGAGCAAGAAAATCAGGACGAGGGCACCTGCAGTGCCCAAACTCGTCCGAACTCACGTGTATAGATCCAGGGTTGCGGTCGAGATACCCAGATCTGCCGTGACCGGTTGATGGGGTTCAGTTCGATTCCAATGCAAAAAGTGTCCTAGCTCTATCTCAGAAAAGAACTCTGAAACAATTTCAGTAAAATTTCCGCAGACATTTGTTTTTCTCCCTGCATGAAACATTGAGCACCGTGACACAGTGAGGATTCCACTGTCTGAGATGAATCTGATGCAAGTTGAAGCTCTCTCTTCATGAGGAGCTGAGGAATTGTTCGCAAATTTCGCAATGGAGTCACTGATGTTCCACCTTCAGAGACATTGGTCAGGCTCAAGATGCATCTGTTCTGTTTTCCCTTTCACTCGTGTTGGCACTGATTGCAGAACTTCCACTTCATTATGCAAAAGAACATCCACACCCATTTCACGTGACTTCTTACGTACAAAACAACTCCTTTGTGTCAAGCAGACTTCTTTGAAATGGCAAGCATCCCTTTTTAAAGAAAGAAAGCTGTGTTCAGTATTCTTGGCAATGCACCCCTCTCGTCTTATTCCATGTGGATGGTCTCTCTTCCTTCTTCGTTGCCTCGCAGAGGACTTTCTGCTGAATTGTTCTCTGTAACAGGTCAGTCCAGCCCAACACCTGTTACAGATAACAGAAAGTTATTTGAGGTTCATTTTCAAATTCTTCACATTTGCAGCCTGGTAAAAAGCATATTCACAAGTCCTGCATGTGAAAACATCGCAGAACAAAAGAATCATTTCCTGACAATGATCTGATCACATGAAACCTGCATTTTCTTGGGATCTTGTATTGGCCTGACAACCTCATTCTATGATGTCCAATACCATTTACCTTGAGTCAGGCGCTTCTGTTGTTATCTCATGCACAAACACACACACACATACACACACACACACACACACACACACACACACACCAGGGCTGTTTTCCAGTCTCTCTCTTCATGCAGCAGCTTCAGATGTCCTTTCAGCCTTTGTGTCAAGCTGGCTAATTCCAGCAAACTCTTGTGCATGTGCTCACGATTTGCCTCACAACTACTTAAACCTCCTCTTGTTGCGTTCAGAACTGTCTTTGAAATTGTTTTTTGCCTCTTCACTTGCAGTTGTGCCCTCTGTCTCTTCTTCCACCTTGCAGACACATTCTCACTTCACCTACTTTGCTGCTCTCACTAATTTTGGACTGGCAGTGTCAGTCTGGTGCTCTCTCTGCTCTTCCCTTGGCTGCTTCAGTTCTTCCCATACCTGCACTTTTCCATAGTTTCCTTCTACATGATGATATTCTATTCCTTGTACATCCCAGAACTTTGTGGCCTTGTCTTGTCAACAGAGCTGAATCTGTTTGGCAGCAAATCATTATCTTGTTGATTTGGTGTGGACCCTGAGATACTCTTTTTGTCCTGCCACCTTACTTTTGTTGTGGTGATGGTGCATATATGTCATAATTTCAAATCAACAAATGTGTCACCTGCCTTTGAGGCATTCCAATGGGCTTCAGAAATCCTTGTCTCGTGCACAATGTTCAGATACATCTGCATAAATATGACTTTTGGCTGCCTCAAAAGACTTCCAGAAGAGGATAAGGTTGTAGAATTGATTGCATGTCTTACATCCTTGCAAATTGCACATCACTCAATTTTTTTTTGTCAGTGTCACCACCCCAAGAGAAATGTTCATACATGAGATTATTGCCCATGCCTAAAGCATCATGTGAAGGAGCCACTGGAAGGCTGAATATTTGACAAATGTCCCTGGATTGCTTACTTGTCATAAAACAGCTCACTGATCAACAATGAAAGCGGCTGTGACAATTGCCTTGGACAACAAAGCTGTGTTCATCGCCTCTCATGTCTATTCAGCTCCCACAAATACTCCAAGTTAGGCAAGGCCCAACATGAATGCAAACATTTACGGGAACGCATGTGTGTCTGGAAAAAAAATTCCCACAGAGCTTGGTCTTTCTGGTGATGGGCTCAGCCTGGAGTCAGGTGCACGAGCAGCACACAAAAGGCTGTGGGTTTGAAACGTTCAAATCAAATGTTTTTGTCAAAAGTCTGGGTATTGCTGCAAAAAATCTTGTTTTCTGTTTCCGAAAATACAGAGACAGAAACAAGTCTTGGAAAGCATAATCGAGCATAATGCTGCTTTTCCCTCACATTTCATTTCAACGTGTGTGTGTGTGTGTGTGTGTGTGTGTGTGTGTGTGTGTGTGTGTGTGTGTGTGTGTGTGTCTGTGTCTGTGTGTGTGTGTGTGCCTTTCGTTGGGAATTCATTTGCGTGCAAATGGGGCAAATCGTCTCTCAAACAATGAGGCAAATATGTTGTGGGAAGGACTTTCCAAACTCTGCGTACACTCCTGACTCATTGGTAATCGAAAGACAAAGATTTGTTCCTGACGTCTTGCTTTGCGCAGCGGGGGATGAGGGTACGCACCGCGCTTCCGCGAGTTACGCGACGTGATCGCACGTCGCGTCCCGGAGGCGGACGTCACGGGCACGGTGGGCAGGCGCAGTGAGTAGGACAGTCCACATTCTTTCCAACTGCAACTGTGGTGGCTGTTCAAGGCTGGCATTGAAACCACACGTCTTGAACTTGAAAGGACCTCACCAACCACATTTTACTTTTCAGCTTCCTTCGAAGTCACTCTGAACCAAAAACTGATCTTCAGTAAGCTGGACAAAGGAGGCTTTCCTGTTTTTGAGGAGGTAAGAAACAGACAGAAAGCTTGTGTGGCAACCCCCGTCACGCACACGAGGGCTGCCTCTCTTGCCGTACTTGTCTTCGTGTGCGAGTGAGCATGTTGACAGGCAACACGAACAAGTCATGAGCTCATGCAGATCCCCAGCTTCATATTTTCCTTCACCGGCTGGACGGAGACAACCCTTGTGTCTCGCAACGTTTGATTCAATCAAGGATTTCCGTCGCTGAGCGTCTTCTCTTTTTTGCAGATCGCCTTTTTGACGCAGGAAGCGGCGAAATCTGGAGAACCGAAGGAAGCAATGAAGATTCAGACATCTGCCTGTTGTGTCGTCCAATGAACTTTTCTTTCATTTGCTTCGAATGAAGATCTTGCAGGAAATGTTGTTTTGCTTGATCAGATGCTTGGAGCACGTGCCATAAATTTATGTTCTATCAGCAGTTGAAATGATTCGCGTCCAGATTTGGATAAACTCTTCGTTTCTGTCGCGCCCCAGAGTTTGATTCTCGAAAGAGAACAATATTTTCTTTCGTTGTTGCACCCCGGAGAGGGGGAGAGGAGGAGTCTGCCATCAGTTGCTCAAAATGACGTGAAACACATTTTTGGTCTGGATTTCATTCTAATTTGACGACTTTTTCTTCTGCCCCTGTTCAAAAATATTGATTTTCCCAGAAAAAAACATTTGGCCCAGGGTTCACAAAACATTCATTTGTGGGCGTGGGTTCCTTTGCAAAAATTCTTCAAAATAATCAGGAGAATCCATTTGAATATTTTCTTTCTCTGCAAATGACTAAAAATATGGCAAAAGAACAAAAAAATTAGTTTTGACTGGGACTGCCCCTGCAGGGGAGGGGGAAGAATCCAACCAGTCCGCTTGCTCAGAGCAACTGACATGGGACCCCCTCCACCATGACCATCACGGGGGGAGGGGTCTATTTATCTAGAGCACCTGACATTCGCGCTCCCCTGGAGGGGGGGGGGGGGTGCTGATGCCAGTTTGACAAAGAACTTGCACAATTTTGACTGGAGACAGCCTGCTTCCACTACCACGTGGATGCAGACTGTACAAAGGAATCAATCAGAAAACAAATGGTTGGTTTACCCCTTCCCCCAGTTAACAGATGAACACACTGAACAACACCACGATTGCACTACATGTAGTACCAAAAAGTGCGACTGACAGGCGGGGTCTCACGGCAGGGATTTCGGCTGTTTCTTTCTTGTATCAACATACCGAAGGACTACGTTATTTCACTGACATCCTTCGACAACGACAAGAAAAGTCTTCGTTCATTCGTCCTGTAGTTTTCAGAAGATTTTATTGACGTAACCAAGTTTGTACAATATGATACAACACATTTATTGATTTTAAAAAGCTCGCAAGTATTCATTGGATAAAATTTAGCGTTTATCACCAAGTTGATGGAGCAGTAAATTGTTGTACTTGAATGACCGTGAACTTCCCTCGGTGCCCATCTGATTGACCACACACGACACGAAACACTGGCGCTGTTCGTCTGAGACTCTTCGAGTCGTCGTCATTGGCACATTTTCTGTGGGATATTCGCAGTTGTACAGTCCACGAACGTATCAGAGTACAATCTTTGGCAACAAAAAATAGAATTTTGGGCACATAAAGAAAATTACCAAGAGACTATTTTTCAAAGCCCAGAAAAGAAGAGAAAAAAATCACATCTCTCACACGGAACTAATACTGAGAAATACTTCTCAACTCAAGAAAATTCAAATTCATAACCTACAAATTTACGGTCCCAAAAGAGATGAGCTGGTTGTCAAGCAAATTTTCGAAATCACACCGATTGAACAAGATTTAATGCTGTTGTCAATGAGTGAAAGCAGACAAGATGCAGGATACTGATTGCATGAAATTGACACACAAGACAAAACAGCGTGCGCACTCATCACAAATGCAAGTTCAAATTCTCAACGTGAAGTGCATTTTTGCTACTAGACACAGACAAGCATAGAAAACATGTTTTCCCACAAGTTTCACGCAATGTGTATCAAACTCCCCCACTCTCAAGCACCTTCAGATGAAAATAAATAACAAAGAAATAAAAAACCCACTAAGTCTCGTCTACGGCTAAAAAAGTTTCATCACGCATATCATTTGACTGAAGAATGCAACGACTTGCAGCCTATTTCAGTTGGTAAAAAACACACAACAAAATCATCGTTCATCCTGTCTTGCCCCAGTAAACTTCGTAAGATTGTGCGGCTCCGTTCAAGGCCACTCGCGTTCGTGTGGCTGTACTTGTGAAAATTACACAAATTCTGACATTTGTTCAGAGCTCGTTGCAACGCCGTTGCAGACAATGAACGCGCACAAGTGACCGAACACCAGCACGACTTTGAGGGACACCACACAATTGTACACATGGACAATAGCATAGCAAAGAGAATGGATAATACTGGTTTCTATCGCAAAAGTTATCACCCTGCCAGATTTCGCACGTGGCTTTGGTACAAAGATTTGTCTTTCAAATGCAACTCAATGCCAAATGGCGAAGGAAATTTTGCACAACTTTCGCCCCCAGCATTGCCAGGTCTGTAGAAAGCGGCCTCAAACAACAGAAACAAAATGGACACAGTTCTTTGTTTCTGATGCACAAGTGGAGCCGTGAGTATCTTCCCAGAGAAGACAGCTGGATCTCAAGTCGTTCAATCGAACTGGTGGACAAATTTCTTTGAAACGCATAACCAAGGGCAAAATGATCAAATGCGACACAAATTTCAAAATAAATTACAAGAAAATCCTTTGCCATGTACAAGAAGCACAAATTCTGACGTGGAGACCCGAATGGCTCTCACTGGTTACAAGCTTCCACTGAAGAATCGTGAATCAGACTTCGCGGAAAATTGGTACAAATTTGATCAAGCTTCGTGCACACGTCGAGAACGTGCCGATTGAAAGTCGAACACAGATTGACACGGATCAGAACCATCGAACAGACTGGAAACAAATACCCTGAGTTGCACAAAGTATTCAGTTGTCTTGCGCACATTGATGTGCGTTTTGATTGTCTTTGTCAAAGGTTCAGTACCACGCCACCACCAAATCAAAGCGATTGTCATTTGTTCCCAAATTTGAAATGTTTGCCAAAGTTTTCGGATTCGGGGGCATTTGTAGATTTGGTCATTATTTCCTCTTGGTGTAAACGTGCGCGTTTCTTCAAAAACCTGCATAAAAACGCACGCACCCACAGTGGTGCGTTCCATCAGGCGCACACAACCTTGCGTCCTGATTTGACGACGGATACACCAGCTTGCCTCACAACCTACGTGGACTGTTACATATGACAGAACAACAAACACAGGTATCAAAAACTATTGAAATATCCGACTAGATAATGAAATTTTCCATCTCTTGTGTACATCTTCGTGCGTTCATCAAAAATTTTATTCAAAAAATAGGGGCGAGAGTTAATTTTCCTCATCAATTGTTCACATTGGGTAGAATTTGGTCCACTAGGCAGTCCCTCAACTGCATGCCATGCACCCGCTTTCGACAGCAAACCCCCAGGAATGTGTTGGTCAAACCATGACTTTCCTCGTGGAAATTTTGCACTCTCATTGATACGAGCGTTAATTGCCTTTGCGGACACACGAAAACGAACAAAAGGCCGCGCACGGGTTGTACTCTTCTTCGTACGAAGTGAAACCCCCCTCCAACCCAGAATTTCACCGGAAATGACATGAGGATCACGAACGTCTGTGACATTCGCAAAAACTGGTACTTTCCTGTTGTCTGCACTTTTGGAGAAATGAGGAAGCAACACAAGAGAAAATATGACAGTTTGTGCGCGGCCTGGAACATGGACGAAGATTACTGCAAACTTCAAAACCAACATGAAATGGCAAAACTGAGAAACTGACTGGTTCCGATACAAGTCGAGGGAAAATTGATTTGTTGTAGTTGTCGCGACAAGAAGTTTGAAGTGACTGGAAAACGACCGTGGTTCCTGGGGATGTCTGTCAAAATCGGGAAAGCTGCACAACATGCAGAGAGGTTGAGAACACTTCAAACTTCAAGTCTGAGAACTGCAATCGAATCAATTGGGTCGTTGGAATGATGGTCCTGACGAACACGCACGTGAGGGACACCATTCACGGGACAAACACCACCCCAGTTTTACCATTTCAAACTGGTGAAAAATGACTATCACGACTGACAAAAAAGAGGCAACAAATACAAAAAAAACTTCGAAAAAAATAACCAGAAAAAAAAAGAAAGAAAAGATCCTGTCTCGCTTGATCAGTCTTCATGGTGGCCCTTCCTGTGACGGGTTGACGCGGGCGACCCGTTCATCACGGCCTCGTCCCCTGAGCTGCTGCTGCTGTGAAGCAAAACGTCGACTGGCCGGTGAATGACACGGGCAAAGAATATCACACACGGCAAAACACCGAAGAGAAAAATTCTGCCAAAATGATTGGCGTTTGTTTCACATGAACCGATCGCTGTAAGACGCTATAATTGGTGTCGAACGCGAACATCGCAACAAGACGCACCCGTTCTTCGTGTATTCTTTGGGAGCCTGTTTTTCCTTCATCTTTTGTTCAACTTTGGCAAGGACTTCCTCCTCTCGGATGTCGTCCACCTCTGTCATTTTCCCCGTTGCTACTCTCCAGATGAAGTTGATTATGAACTGCAAAGAAACGAAGGCCACAAAACCTGTCAGACACAAGTGTTTTGTTGGTGTGTTTGCTTCATGGCAAAGCTGCTTGTCACCTTGTTGTATTTCATAATACAGTCTGTTCGATGCTCGGCAGGAGGATTGCAACAGTCACGACACAATATGTCATGTTTGAATCAAAGCCCCAGTTGGCAATTTTCACTATGCGATCAGCTGCCGACAACAAATTTCACGCCGAAGACGTCGAATGTTCGTGCCATTTCACAAAAAACATTCATGTTAAATACCGGCAAAAAAAAAAAAAAAAAAAAAGAAGTTGGATTGGAACACTTGTTTGTCACAACACCATTCAATGCGTGTGAGTTTCTATTTTACGAAAAAGTTTTGTTTCAATTCGACAACACGCGTCGAGCTGTGCCGCGACGAACATGTCGTCCACGGTTCCACACTCTCCAGCAGGAACAAATCGACGCGCGATACCTTGTATGTTTGAATTCGGGCAAAGAACGGACACTTACGGCAAACCAGTATATGTTGAGTAACAGCAGTATCCATAACATCACGTTGAAGAAGAGATAGAAGGGCACCACAGGCAGCCACTCCTCCGGCACGAACTCCATCACAGCCCATCCGGTCGAGTTCAAAACCTTCAGCGGGAACCAGTACAGTCGAAACACGAACCTGAAAACATTTCAAAACAGTCTCTCTCAGTCGCCTGTCCAGCAAGCCTCCCCAAAACTCGAAGAAGAGTCTGCCCACGTTCCCTGTACGTCTTGTCCTTGATAGTCTTGCTTCAGATCCACAATTCACACACAGTCTTCCCTGGTCAATCGCACCAGGTCACCGGTGCTTCGCATTACCTGTTGTCATTTTCTGGCACGCGCAGGAAAAATACCTTTGGATTGGCTGTTCGCTTGAAATTCGGTGGCCAGAATAAGAAAGACCCGGAGAGAAAGGCAAAGTCAACCATGTCACAGTGAAAACAAGATCACCTGGCGGTGAAGACACACGCCGTGTCACAGTTGAGATGTGTGCTCCACGGATGTAAAGATACAGGTGATGGTGTATTCATTCATCACCGGGGTGGGAGGGGGTCCCGCCAGCCGAAAATCTTCTAAGTCCAAAACCCCTGACAAATTTTTTTTTTGCTTCAGATCTGCATCTCCCAGCAAATTTCCCAGCTAGGATGGGGGGTCCCTCAAGACAGAAAATTTTTAAAGTCCAAAATGGGAAGGGGGGGGGTCCCTCAAGGCCAAAAATTTTCTTAGACCAAAACCAGGGGGGGTCCCCTCAAGACAAAATTCCAAAACCAGGGGGGTGGTGGGGGGGGGGGTCCAACCACGCCACGAAACCTATATCACCGTTGCACAACACACGCCGCTCCCTGAGGACGGCGTGTGTAAAAAAGACACATTTCAGCTCTGTTTCTTCAGTTTTGCTCACTCTCTGTCGGTTATAGTCAGATTCAGACCACGAAAACAAGTCTTGAAGTGGTCCGACCACTCAAACCAAAGCATCGCACAGTGGCTGTCTCCTTGTAAACTGTGTTCTGATTTGTGTTCACTTCATAAACTTTTGTCGAGGTGCAGGGATGGGGCGAATCTGCAGTCAGACGACACGACACGACACTACTTCTCTACAAAATGTTCAAATGTTGGTTGCAGGACTCATTTGGTCAACTGATCGCTGCCAGAGCGGAAAGCGGCCAAGAGAATCCATTGTCCACCCATTTTCCCAATGGGTTGAGATGCCTGCAGGTGTCTTGGCCAAATCAAAATCGATTGTCACAGAAACGTTCAGCAAAGCGCGAACAGAAGCAGCGTTTCCACAGGAACAGGCAGTTGTGGGCACCTCCCCCCCCCCCCCAGATTTGATATTTCACTGCTGTGAATAGCATCACAAAGATCTGACAAACAATTCGTCAATTGTTTGTAAAATCAGCTGCACCTTTGAATACGACAATGGTGCACGAACGCACTGTGAACGAAGTTTGAATACAAAGCTACGGCTGCATTATGCGTGCACACGTCCTGACAAAGAGTATTGTCGCTGTCGCAATTTTCATTTCAGCTGTGTGCGCATCACACACTGCCAGCGCAATTACACTTCGAATGAGGGAAGCGCGCTTCAAATGGCGCCACTTTTATCCAGTTCCGCCACTGAACGACAAAGATTCCAGGACTCTTGTGCACTTCTGCACACATTTTCTCCAGTCACAGGTGCGCTTTCCCCCACGACACAGTGGCACGTCGGAAGGAGAACACGGAGCAGCGACCGCGTTCGTGGACTCGTGCAGAGTCGATCCAGAGAAGGGGTGGCATCTGCTCCCGCCTCTGGTCAACAACTGGCTCCACAGACAACTTGCAATTTCAGCCCTGAGGGCCATCGTCCAATTTCGCCTTTTGTTGAGTGCACTGTTGTTCGGCGTCAAGTTGACACGCAACTTGCCATCAGTGCAGAATCAGCAGTGTAGCTGTTCAGCTCAACGTCGTTTTGTTTCTCTAGAAATTCCAAACGCCAACGAAAGTGAAATCCGCAACAACTGGTTTCATGAACAGCAGCACATCTTTTTTCAAAACACAAAGTGAACCACTGGTTTACCCTCCCCCTGCTGGTTGGTGAACCAATGGTCTGCACATATTCTCGAAGAACAATACCCTCGCGATTGCATTGAGCCCGCGATATTTCGGCGTAAAAGTTCAAGTTTCCTGGCAGGCAAAAATCCCGTCCAAAAGAGGTCCCCAAGAAACGTTCTGATTTTTGCCAAAGTTTTAGAGAGGGGAGGCCTGTCTTGTGCCTGCTCCCAACCAAAGAAGCAAAACACGTGTGGTTGCAACAGAATGTACACCCTGAATAAATTTCGTTCAGCGGGTGTAAAAAACTATCAAGTGTGCTGAAAGTGCTCATCAACAACTTGAGCTTCCACGCACCACTTTTTGTGCAAGCTGCTTTGCTCCCGTCGAACGAGTAAGACTGCGTCGCAATTCTGCTCCACGACTCTGAAGACAGAACTTGTCAACAACTCAACAACCAACTTGTTCGAACTGTGAAGCTGTGTGCTACTTGTCAAACTTCTCACTTCTCAAATGCACCAAGTTCGCCTTTGTGCGGACCAATTCCTCAGATGCCTCCAGTTACAGGCCGTTCAACTGGAAGCTACAGTCCAGGTTTTGGCGGAAAACAGCTGCGCAACAGCAAAAATTTCTCTGACAAGTGAGCACCACCAACGACCACCACCGCTGGTGTCAATTCAGCGAATACATGTACAGTCGCGCAGGTCCGGTGGCCCTGGACAGCTCCCGAGGGGACCTCACACACGCGCGTCGAAAGTCAAATCAGAGCAACAAAATCTGTTTGGAACCGAAGCTTCACGCGCAAAGAGAAAGCTCCTCTTGACAAGAAAACCCGACCCCCTTCCAATCTTCATTAACATTGATTCCATATCCACGCAACAGGTAACTCAAGGCTGTTGCTTTTAGTGCACCCAACTTTGATGAAATGCGCTCAGTATTGATGCAAACTAAGACTCGTATAGCGCCCCTCAAAACTGAGGCAGGCTCTGGCAAACACTTTACATTGCATTATCTCGCTACAACGTTTGTCCTCACAAACACAGCCTGAAAGCCACATTTCTAAAGCTCTGATACACAAGAGTCAATTTCCCTGCTATCCAGCAGTGTGAGGAAACATGGTGGGACTCTGTCCCCGTCAGCCTCCTTGAAGGCAAGAGATAAAGGTCTGGGTCAATCAATTTGAGAATTTCTCCAGCTTTTGTTTCTCTAATCTGCACGCAACCTTGGAACAGTCGTGCGCAACCCCGATCAATTTGGAGACGAAGCAGACCACGCAACATCTGTGACGAAAACAGTCGCCTGATCAGAACATACCAAAACAACCAGCAGCCGCACCACATGCAACAAGAGACATTTTATTGACCTTCCTGTCCAAGAAGGCAACCCTGGCCAGAGGACAATATGTTCACGTACAGTTCTGAACAGCAACTCTCTGACAAGCCAGTAACGCGGGCAAGACAGGAAGCAAGCACAAGTACAGCTGTGTTTGCAACATAATTATGGCCTGATAAGCTGCTTCCTTTGGTGTGCACAATGCAAATCGTTTGTGTTTGCCGTTGAGTCTGATTCACCGAACATCAGCCCCGATCAAACAAGAACAAAATTGAATCAAGCCCCAGTCTTGGTCTTGTTTTCCATGCCGGACAAATCAGAGAAAGAATAACCTCTCCATCACCTAATCGCACTTGATCTTTAACACTGGTGATAAAGATATGATTGTTGGGGATCGGAGTTCACCCGAGACATCGTGTGACACAAGCACAGCGAACGAACGATGACACTGGTGATCAGTGACGCAGTTGCAGTCGCTGGGTGCCTGGAGCAAATCTTCCTTGGACTCGGGGGTCAAGGAACTGCTTGGGTGAAATTGATACAAAAATGCTACTCACCATGTTGACGCAAATGCGATGAATCCTAGTGTTGACATATGGTCATGGAATGCATAAACTTTGCCACCACGTTCTTTGAAGTACACATGACACTTGGTTGACTCCAAACATATGTCCGATATGTCGTGCACAAACAAAACAATCAGTCCTATCTTGTGATACCTAAAAACACAAAAAGTAACTCTTGTAAGATCCTGGAAAATGAATCCCTTCATGAGAAGGAGATGATATTCTACTCGCAGCAAGAAACAAAAAGAATAAATGGTGAATGCACGAGATACCTTGCCGCAAAGGAAAATCCTATCAGTGACATCGTGAGGAAATGATGGAACAACATCACAAGGGAGTCTTTTCGCCATTGATCGATGTACAATGTGGCGTACACTGAATGAAGGTAAAATGCGAATTCGACCACGTATATTGCTGTGATGTCAACAGGAACGGGCATTCCTGGGCTCCAATCTGAAACAAACGAACAGTTTTGCCTCGCAGAAGCCTTTCCTTTGAGGCCTGAGAAGAGTGCAGGCAACCAACACTTTCCCAACGTATGATCGTCAAACTTGAACTGCACTTACCTTGCCAAACGAGATGTGGTTTTTGGAAAAAGTTGTATTTTCCTGACAGCACCAGCAAGTAGAGACAGTACGTCCATGTGCTCGAGTAGTATATCGTCTTGAAACCACTTTCGGGGAACTTTGACGAGTTCAACTTCGACAGTTTGAAATGCCTGGACATCGGCTGAAAGTTATCAAAATTCAGTGTTGGTTGGAGTGAACAGTGAACACGAACCCGAAAGCACGACTGAAGTACGCAACAGTCGCTACACTGATTTACCCACACATTTCTTCTCCTGAAAACAAAGTTGTCAACAACCGACCTGAAAACTTCCAAGCCCAAATGCCAAAACAAGTATCCAAAGAAAGAAATGTTTGCCCCCATTTCTTTTCGGGAAACGAGAACTTCTCGGTTCGCCTGAGACAAGTCTTGAGACCGATGCACCAACACAACTCGAGTCTCAAATTGACAGATGACAACAATGCCCCGACAGCTGACAACAGATAGATTATTGGCGGTCAGGAACAAAGCATCACCCAGCAGATGACTAATCGTGACGAGATGCCGGTATCCGCCACCAAAGGCTCTCACGTGTTTCGTGGGGAACCTAACTGTGTACTTTCACAGATATTGTGCTGTATGAACAACAAAATTATTCAAGTTTACAGCATTTCACTCACCCCAAACAGAACTTGAGTCAGGAATGACCTGATCAGTGAAAGGCAAACCGTGGTGACCAGAACAGCCACAACTTCGGGCCAAGACACACTCGCGTACTTCATCAAGTCATTGTAAAACATCCGTGGATACTCCAGAAATCCAACCTGGTTCCTTTCTGACTTAAAATAATGGCCTGCAGCCGCATACGAGCGGCTAACCAGGGCAATATACCCCGGCTCAAAATCTTCCATGCTTCCTTGCCTTGCCGCAGGTCCAATTGCAGATGTCACCACCACGTCATCCGGGCCGCAAAGAGATCCTAGAAATCCTGTGTCTGTGTGTGCGTAGTTTCAGTTTGGCCCACAGCAAGAACTTTTTGCTGTAATCTGCAGCGAGCTTCTTCATCGATCACACCATTGAGTTAATATTCCTCAACTTAGTGTTCCGTAGAAGAGTTCACTGTTGAAGCCCTTCTGTTTTTCCTTTCAACTGGTGCAGATGCAACTAAACGCATACTGAAACATGGAATTCCAGAACCCTCGCGTGGCGCGAAATGGCCGCGGAACACGTCCTTCCGTCTTCCCATCAGGTGGGGTCCAATTGAAGAGAATTTCGAGAGAAAAGGTCCCAAAAATGTATATTTCTACATCGCAGTATTTAAATATTATTTTCACAGGTCTTCATATTTTTAGTTGGCAGAGTTTTGTCTTTTGCACTGAATTATACTTGACGAAATGTCAGCTGCCACCTGCCGCATGAAAGTACAGTTTCCAATTTACGTCAACTTGTAAGAATTTGGGAGATTTTTGTATTTTCGGCGAAAACAGTGGGGTAAGTTTTCATCACTTCGCGACTGCTCAGTTACGAGTGAGGTGAGATTATAAACCAGGGTTTCAATTCCAATTTATCTGACGTTTCGTGAAAGAATATTGTCAGGCTTGTGGGATCTGTGAGGTTGGTTGATCCAGACTCTAGATCTAGATCCAGAATGTTTTGATGTTTGTGGTCTCGATCGAGTGTGAATGTGTCAGCAAAGCGGTGCAAGGAATTTGCAGTTCTTGAGATTTTCACACAGATGATCAGTGCGTTTGTGATTGTGTTTGTGTGAAGTGTGGTGTGACTTGAGAACCACTCACCTTAAGACTGGTACGGCGCGATGTGGATACTGAAGGCGAGGCGGACAACCATGGTCCGCAGGCAGGCATTCCACACGGGTGAACCAGCACAAAAATAGCTCACAACATTGTCTATTACCGGCCTTGAAAGGGGCTGCAACCCCATGCGCGTGCTAACAAAATAGATCCTTCTCACAATTTGTTGTTTAAGAAAATTCCAGGCTTCCAGCTCAACCACATCCATTTTTG
>JAAUXT010104576.1_pt1 | contig 23016 bp, 31 predicted proteins | sample 7278171 | NCBI WGS metagenome assembly JAAUXT01 (sample SAMN14350112, study PRJNA611818) | marine sediment metagenome | isolation source: surface marine sediment (1.8m) | place: French Polynesia: Moorea | collected 2018-08 | reverse complement strand
GAGCTTTTAAAAGCATAGAATTTACAAGAAATTGTCAGACATAATGATTGGAATCAATAGGTATGATGACTACAATCATTTGAAATTCAACCTGGAGTCTGGAACAGGTCACAAATAATTATGGTCATTATACCTCTTGATTCCAATCATCACATCTAATATTTTTTTGTAAATTCTATACTTTTTTTAATCCAAGCCCAGGTTATAATTTCAGACCAAATAATTTTTTCTCATGCATGCATAGATCTATGCAGAAACTCAGATCTGAAAATCTAAATTTTCTTGCACTTGCATGAGCATGATACAAACATGACATACAGAAACTAGGGCAGAGAGTGGAGGGTAAAGAGAGGGTCCCATTATCGTAATTTATTTGACAGCTCATGCCCTCCAGCCTCCCCCTTTCCCTGCTGCGCTCTCAGAGGTTTGGTACTACGACACCGCAAAAGTGACACAGGCATGGGGCGGAAAGAGTTAAGTAAGCTTGGCAGAACTTGTCAAATTGAGTTATCAAGGGGTCGGGGGTACCTCAAAGTCAGAGATGCTTAAAATGGCCTGGAATGATGCCAGACCATTTTCCCCAAAGTTGAGTTGGGTCCACTCCCTGTCAACTCAACTTTTGCTGTCCACACATGTACAGACTCATGGTGACAACACAAAGCGCGTGGTGAGACCGGCCCGATGGCCGAACCGCTCGCTTTGCAACCACACCCAGTTGCAAATCTGCTGGAGTTGTGCACGTGCACCTGTGAGTCCTGGTGTCTACATGCAAAATGAAGGACCAAAACAATCTCAATGTCAATGCAAGCCCTTCAGCTGTCGCTTTTTGCATTGCTCGCGACTTATAAAACTGTTGGCTCGTTGCCAGCGTTACTCAGATCAGCTGAACGCCGAGTGATCTCCGAAGTTGGCAACTTTCCAAGTGCCTGGGCTTACATCACGCTGCCAGATCCTGGTGCAAACCGGTTCCAACCAGTTTTACAGGAAGTTCCCAGGCCCCTGGTAACTGGTTTTCCGCAAGCTTTCGTATCCAAGTTTTGGTGCGCGATGACTCAGTCACTTGCGAACGCCTCTTGCCATTCCCCATTCGTCGTCCTGAAATGCTCTGGAAACATGTCACCTCCAAATCTCATGCCTGCCTGCCACGTTTCACACTTGTAAGTGCAACTCCCCACCCCAAGAGACTCAGTGGTGATCTGAGAACAATCTCAGAAGTGATTTGGGTTGACGAGGCTGGGTGGCGAGCTCGCACTTACCAGTTTCCGGGTTACCCCCCCCCCCCCCCGTCACCGTGTGCAAATTTTTTGGGCTTTTGTCAGCTTGTCACGTCTTGCAGCTTTCTGAATTGCACATTTCTGGATTCCCCCCTCACATGAAAAGGTTTCCAGATTTCAAGTTTCTCCCCTCTTTCCCCTGATGAAAATTTGTTCGACATTGTACATTTTCTGGATTTCTGAGTTGCCTGGGGATTGTTTCTCAAAAAAATTTGAGAGCAATATCTTCTCTTATCTCTGAGAGAATTCCTTCGTCCTCTCCTGTTTCACAAGGGAGTGTTTCTCAAAGTTAGGTGTGGGGGGGAGTTCATTCTTCTTGGGGCATTCCTCACTTTTTCTCCAAGAAGAGGGAAAGGAGAAGATAGGAGGTATACTATTGGGACAAAGGTTCCCGTTTTTTCCTCCCAACTAAATGATTTATCCAAATATTTTCTCCTCATTAGGAGATCTTTCATGGGAAAATATTCTCTCAGGCAGAAAGTATTGAAGTATTGAAAGTATTGAGAAACTGGTCCCTCATGCATGTGGCGTTCGGCTGAGCTGATTGAAAGTCTTGTGATAACTTGAAGCTGCAACTGGTAAAAATATGAGGTCTACGCGACAGCCATCCTCGGAGATGAATATTTTCGTGCGCTGCACGAGTGGTGTGTGTATGTGTGTGTGTGTGTGCGTGTGTGTGCGTGCAAGTCGGGCCACCTGATCCCCTTTGCCCGCCCTGACCCCCGCCCCTGCAACTCGCAATGTGGGGATGGGGCATGTGACCTGTTTGAAAAATCACTGTGTGAGCAGCACCAAATTCGAGTCAAACAAGTTTGGCTGGAACAATGCCTGCTGTAATGAACCGCGCGCTCTGTCGGCAGTGGAGTTTGCGCGTGTAGCACCTTCACCGCAGACAGTGTTCTCGGTCTACCGGGAGACTTTCATTTTGAAATTGGGGTGGGGAGCTAGCTGGTTTGCAAGTTGAGGTGTACATTTCAGAAGTCGAGTCGTGAAACAAGGCTTGATTTCTCGATCTGGGACTTGAGGTCTTGGGAAAGTTTTTGCCTGCCGGAAAATTTGTTGGGTGTGGCAATGGAAAGCTGCCAAGTCAACGCGAAATTGATATTCATTGCGATCTATCTGCACTGTGGGACCTTGCGATTGCAACATTTGAGTGAAAGAGAAAAGGAAATTGATGATTGGAGTCTACCCAGCAAATCCTGTTGCTTTAGGCCCATTACGCAAACAGCTCCCCAGAAGTACAGTTCCAGTTCAGAAAAGTTCTGGGAAAACAACAAAGCTATCTCCTTGTTTGTGGCAGTGCAGAAAAGTCTGGTGCTAGAGCTGCACGTCAGTCTCGGGCCTGAACGCTATTGGCAATCCTTTCGAACAAGGACAGATGGAAGTCTGGCGTGACGCACGAACGGGAAGGTGTCCTCTGAGGGAGATGTTTGTGAGTGTAATCTTTGGGTCAGCAGCGTGGGCAGCTGTGTCCGGGACTGAAGGTCGCTCTTGTGAACACGAGCTGGTGAGCCAGTCCACTGTGTCAAACAAGTTTTGCTCGTGCTACGTGGCATGAGATTTTCCCCGTCTTGTCCATTTATTCTCTGCATTGTTCAGACACTTCCAATTTCACAAAAGCTGTGGAAACGTCTGAGACTGGGGACGTCACTTTCACTGATTCTTCCGACATGCACTCCAGAACAAACATATGCACCCCTCAAAGTTGAAACGTTGGAGGGTCGGATGCCGGCTGATCGCGAGATTGAGCTCCTCGCTCGCCCAATTCTGAATCCCCGTTTCGAGTGCACACAAGTGACTTCGGCAACTTTTGGTACGAATAAAAGACTTGGGCAGAGGACAGCATCTGTGGAGACAAACAGAGCACCGCTGCTTCAAAAGCAAACAAGAACGCCCGTTTTGGAGCAGAGACTCCCAACTCTCAGCAACAGGACTTCCTTGCTTCGACAAAAAAGTCGTCTTCCGCCGCCTCGCGCAGATGGGTCCTTCGTGTCAATGACTCCTCGTTCAACGGACCCAATTCCCTTGTCAGTGGTCGATGATTTGAGTGCCGGAAGTTTTGGAAGGCGACTTTGGACAGGCACGTCAGGGGCCCACGATTTGTCGGAACTTTTTGGAAAGCGAATGTGGATTGGCAGCGCTGACTCCACCGCGCACCTGTCTGTTTCAGCGCCCTCACATCGAAACCGGTTCACGCCGCTGATCGACCTGACGGCCACCAACGCGCAGCATCAGTTGCAGTTGCCGTCCGTTGGGGGCAGCAGCAGCGCCGGCGGCGTCGGCGTCACTCCCGCCGCCAGGGCCTCGCCGGGGTCGATCGTCTACAGCAGGCAGTCGAGCACGGACAGGTGCGTTGTTCTGTACTGATGTCTCCCTTTGTTTTTGTCACTCTTTTTGGAGCCTCAGTGGGTCAGTTGATCGCGACCGAAATCCGTACTCTCATTTCGATCCTGGACAGCGAGATTTCCAAGTAAAACGGTCAAGATGTCTGATTGAAATACGGTTAAATTGTTTTGAACTGGGACAGGCCTGTGTTGTAACTCAACTGCAGGAAAAGGAACTGGGTTTGGGCACAACACAACTGAAGTACAACTACACAACACGACTGCTTTTTGCAGCGGGAGCAGCACGAGACCGACGAGCAGCCAGGCCGGGTACGACGAGGTCGTGCTCGGTACCGCCGTCGTGAAGCACGAGGCGCGACCCTCCCCGGTACGTCCTGGTGTGTGTGTGTGTGTGTGTCTGTGTGTGTGTGTGTGTGTGTGTGTGTGTGTGTGTGTGTGTGTTTGGGGGGAAGGGGCGAGGAATAGGCGTGCTTCCACGGACGCCTTTTGTACAGGCTTCAGAATTCGGTATTTAGAAGCTGCTGATGTTTCTGAAAACTTGTCCGTGTTCGAGCAGGACGCGGCGAACTTCAGTCTGGACGCGGACCCGTCGACGTATCTCGCTGACTGGATGAGGACGAGAGAAGCGAACGGCGACGGCAGTGGCGGTGGTGTGACGGCGAGCAGCACCGTCGTCTCACAGGTGCAGTGCTCCGTGCCGTCGCCACTCAAGTGTATCGCGCGCCTTGGTGCCACTCACTTGACTGCATTGTTTTGGGGGTGGGGTGGGTACGGTGGGCGCGTGTGGTTTTCTCTCACACTTTACCGGAATCTGTGGACGTTCCCCGGGAATAAACCTGTCGGCACCCAACAAAGCCCAAAAGAGAAACCCGGCCATTTGCCATGGTTAGTGAAGCTGAAGAGATTTTCCAAAAACTTCCAAGAATGCTGAGAAAGTGATTCCTGCAATGGACAATCGCGCGGAGCGGCGCGCTTTATGCATTGCGAACTTGTCTTTGTTCAGGTGGCGAATTCGACAGTGGCGTCACCTCCCGCCCCGGAGGCGTTGCCTGACACCACGCCCACGCCACCGGCGCCCGACGCCGCCACCGCTGACAACACAACGCCAACGCCGTCGTCGGATCTGCCGGTGTCAGTGTCGCCAGTAGACGACATAGGTAAATGCTCCTTTGTTGTTTCCCTCACTCCTTTCGTCTGCAGCCCCGGAGTGGATGGAACCAGCGGTCTTTGCGGCACACACACTGCCGAGCAAATTGATTTGGCCCTCTCCGCCGATTTCTTCACTGTCACATTTTGTCCAGCAAACCCCCCCCCCCCCAACACGATGAAATGGAACAAGGCATTCTTGACCCACAAAACTTCTTCAGAATGTTGGGAGACCTGGAATCTTGTGTCGGATTTTCAGTTCGGTGAGAAAAACACGGAATATTGAGAAAATTGAGCTGAACTGGGCGCCTATTTCTCGCCATCAGTGCTGATGCATTGCAAGGTGCGAGTCAGGAGGAACGCCTGTTGGAGTAGAAACCCAGGTCTGCGTTCTCTGATGTTCCGTTGTGAATTTTCGTTTCTTCTCTGGCGGATCCAGGAGAGGGGCCGAGAAGAGGGGTTTTGCGGGAGCTCAGGGAGCCCAGAACAAACTCTGATCCTGGATCCGCTGGGGGATCTGGAGAGTTTGGGCAATTTGTCTCTGCCTACATTTCATCTGCGGCGGATGCCACCAATGACGTTTGTGTTGCAACCCTCTTTCGACACTGTTCTTGGGCACGTGTTTCCTTCGGTTGCAGCGTTGTGTTGTTGGCTTCAGATACAAGTTTTTAACAGCAGGAACTGATGTCCTGTGCCTCAAAAACAGATTTGTTCAAAGGAGTTTGTTGACGAGTTTCCAAGTGACAGCACATATCGTTCAAGTTTCAGAGATTGTGACCTCGAGTGCTCCTTCGCTCGCAGGGTTGCGGCCGGGCGAGGATGAGGCGACGACTCCGGTGGACGTGACGGACCTCCCGGAGGAGGCGCCGCCGGGCGACCTGGGGCCTGGTGGGTCCGGCGGGTTCGAGCCGTTCCCGCTGTCCCGGCAGGACCAGAGCATCGTCTCCTCCATCCTGGCGAGCAGCGCCGCAGCCGACGCCGACGCCCCCGTCCCCAGCCCGGGCAAAGGTGAGCGCCATCAGTTCAGCGTTGTCGCATTCGTACAAAAGCCCACACCCGCACGTGCAGTTTGTCCGCAGAAGCAAAGCGCACTCTGGCGCGGAGCTTGCAGCAAAAAAAGTTCTTGCGCTGATGCTTTGCCTGCGGGTACTGCACTCGTGCTGCGTACAGCTGTACTGCACTGCGGGTTCCGTAGTGCATCGGTATCGCTCTTCCGAACATCCAGCAGTGGCAAAGCTTGGGTTGAAGTGCAGAGGTTCACGGTTGTCTTGCAGTGAGACACAAAGGGATTTGCTTTGTCTGTTCTAATCTGTGATGGGCACTGACGACAGTTCCTCTTGACAGTTTTGTGCAGCAGAAAACCTCAGCGTGAACGCTGTCCCGTTGAAATCTCAGTGGCCACATGTCCGTCCTCTGGGGGAAGCGACTCGATCCTGACTGGGTCTGACCCTGGGTGAAAATTTTGCGCCCGACAGCACTTGTTCTGGGGCTTTCTCAGGGCCGCTCCCTGCTGGAGGCACAGATTTGCTTTGTGATTCTCTGGAAACTGATTTTGGCTTGTCAGCCGTTTTTTTCTTGTCGAAACTTGTCTGGTCAGACCAACTCAGCAAAATTTTGCATTGATAATTGACAGCTGTGTGGAAATAGGAAGGGAGGAACAAAAGTCGTGCTGGACCCTTGACTGAAAACGCAGTCGAAGCCCTTTGCATCATCATCAACATTGACACAATGTGCGATAAAGGAAATGTCATCAAGTGCTCAGCTCAGTTTATTGCGTCCGGGGATTTCCTCATACCTGAATTGGGCCAGAACAGCTTTCAATGGACTTTGATCAGTGCGTTTGTTAGCGTCAATTTTTCTCCCGTTTTTGCGTTTTGCGCTGAAATTGTTTTGCCGTGAGTCACTTCCGGAAGTGAAAGCAAAATAGATTTGTCTGCATTTTAAAAGTTGAGCTCAATGCTAACTTTCCACACACGGAACAAAATTCTGAGAAAGAGATAGTAGCAAGTAGATAGGAGCAATAAGCAATTCCAGCGCAAAAACCATGGAACATTCACTTCCGGCTGGTCACTGTGCGTCAAACACACACGGCGTGCGCACGATCATGCAGGTCGAGGAGAGGAGCTTAGAATCGGACCCGACACCCGGTAAGGCAGATCTGTTGCAGGATGTCTTCCCCACATCTTATAGAGGTGTGTCTGTCCGAAGTGTGGATCTGGATTCCAGGTGTGAACAACAGTCAATCTGTGTTTCAGTGACGTTTTATTGCATTTCGTTTGCAGGCAGGGAGATGTACGCCTCGATGTGGTTCAGAGGGCCAAACGGTGAACTCAGCAAATGTTAGTAGAGTCTGGAAGACTGTGGACTCCCGTTTCAGTTTCTTTTTTCAGTCCTGTTGGTTTCACATTGACAGTGGTTTTCAGGCTGTTCTATCGAACCTGGAAAACGTGTCAAGATTTGAACCATCCGAAACCACTCTGACAAACTTCCCCACTTTTCGGCGTCTTGATGTCAAAGTCATATTTGTCATTGACAACTTGAACCATTTGATCACAGCCCAGACGAGAAAGTGAACAGCCTGAAAGAGCTTCTTTTGTGTTGAGTTGTAGATGCGGTGAGGAAACCGGTAGAAATTTTGTTGCCACGCGTCGTGGTGCAAAACATGCGTGTGTGTGAATTCGCGTGCCATTGCAGTGGTACAGAAGTCAGGGTTCGTTCATCAGTAGCGTGGTGCGACGACGAGATCGCACCACGTCGTTGCGTCGCAAGGGCATGGAGGTCATCCACGAGTGAGCGACAGCGAATGAGTGCGTGAACTGTGTGCCCGTGTGTGCGACAGGTGTGCGACGAGCATGTCGCACCACGCTACTCATGGTTGAAGTCACGTCGATGAATGGCGGAGGACGCTGTGACCTGAGCATTGTGTTGACCATGACCTACATGTGTGATCCGACTCAGATGAGTCAGGTGACCATACAAAAGGACGGAACTGACCTCATTTCATTCATAACCAGTTTGACTTTCGTTGCGAGCGTGTCCAGTGCCGTTTCTTTGAGTTGACTAACAGCAGAATGGTCATCATGTCTGACGACTCGTCGTCGGAGTCTGTTTTCGAAGAAGACACAGATTTCCCGTGTTCCCAGATGGACCAAACTTTCCAAAGAATTGACTTCAACCCTGAATCAGAGTAAGTAGTGACTTTTTTGGTTCAATTTTGACTTGGCTGACGACAAATTAGAATTTTCACTTTGCAAAATTAATTTTTAGGTTTTTTTGTCGATGTTTGGGAAAGCCCCCAGAAGTAGTGATGACGTCATTTGCGTGCGTAGCCTCATTCTGAAATTTGGAACCTCATTCTGGGACATTTTTTCACATCAGTAAAAGAGTTTTTTTTCATGTTAAAATTACATTCTTAACGTCCAAATTTTGTGTGCGACCTTGGAAAATAGTGTTTTATGTTACTGTGTGCTTTTTGAGTGGAAATTTTGTGTCAAAGTTGAGATTTTTGGTCTGTGGATTTCGGTGTCCTCGATGTAAACAAAACTGGTGGGCAGTTTGGGAATTCCCTGTTCTGACCCAGTCGACATGTTGGTTTCAGTGGTGCGATTTCGTCGACACAATGCAGCGTTGGGGCGAAATTCGACTTTGGTATTGAGATCTCAAGCTGTTCTGACGACTCCGATGAGGGAGAAGACCTACAAAGTCAAGCGCGAGCCATTCCTGAGTATGATAGGGAAGCAGACAAGATGCTGGCTAGATCTACCCCTCCAAAGCCTCCAACACCGCCGCTGGTTCCGTATGCCATCTCTCAAGACAATGACCAAAACAAGCTGACTTCTTCAAGTAGGAATGTTCTGAAGGATTGTTTCAAGGCTCCTCTCTCCTCTGCGATGCAGAAAAAATTGGCTGGCAAAACATTTGTGGAGTCGACCGACCGTAAGATAGGGTGGGCTGTCAGCTTGTACAGGGACTGGAGGCGTGCTCGAATCGACAATGGAGAGTTGAATGATATCTTTCAGATCATAAATTCTGATGTCGACGAACCTGGCCTAGACAAGTTGAATTTGAGTACTGCACTTTGTGCATTTCTGTCCGATGTCAAGTGAGCCGACGGGTCTGAGTACCCTGGAAAAACGTATTCTCTCTTGATAATGATCCAACTCCATCTCAAAAAGAGTGGACTTGACTGGAAACTGCTCGATGACAAAGAATTCTTGTCAGTGAGAAATACATTAGACAACTTGATGAAAGACAGGGCGCATTCTCGGGTTGGTGTGGAAAAGAAGTTCGACCCAATAACTGTCGAAAACGAAGAAGAACTTTGGTTACAAGGGTTGTTAGGGAGCGACTCTCCCAAACAGTTACGTGAGACAGTGATGTACCTTGTCGGGCTGTCATTCGCACTGAGGGGTGGGAAGGAGCAGTGGTCACTCAGGTGTCCTCCGTATGACCCTCAAATAACAGTTCAAAGTCAAGCGGATGGTACCAAATTTTTGGAATACCGTGAAGATTTGCAAAGTAAAAGTAACCAAGGGGGGTTGTCAACCAGAAAGTGGCAACCAAAAATCGTGAAGGCACTGGGAAACAGTGATCCAAGCCGAAACATTGTCCTCTTGTACGACAAATATGTGTCACTGTTGCCGCCGGATCCAAAATGTAATGCACTGTACAAGTACGAGCTTCCTCCCGGAAAGGTCACCGCCCACACTTGGTATCAAGACCGCCCTCTTGGTGTCAATGCCGTGTCAAAAGTTGTGAACACTCTCATGATAAGGGCAGGCATTCCTGGTTGTTTCACTAACCACTCTCTCTGTGTGATAGCGGCGACCAGGATGTTTAACACCGGCATCGAAGAACAGGTTGTAAAAGAGTGCACAGGTCATAAAAGTGATGCCATACAGGCATACAAATGGACGTCTGATGGCATCCTTGAACAGGCTGAAAAAGCAGCAATTGGGGAGAGGTCCAAAGTACCCAAAAGGGTCGGCAAGGATGACGAGGAAGGTCTTGGTTCCATGTCAGGGAGCGCACTGTATGATATGTTTCACAAGGTTGGTGGTAAAACCATCAAGAGTGTACATTTCGAGGTCGAGTATCACGATGAACAGTCGACTGACTGAAGTTGTTGACATGTTCAATGTTGGTTTCTAATTGGTGTTTGTCGATCATGTTGTGTTTGACTACCATTTTGACATGTTGAATACATTTGGCAACTCTACTTAAGGTATTCTTGTCGATCACACCGTCAAAAGTGCGACTGAAAAATCGCAGCATGCTGCGGACAAAAGAAATGCGAAGGTCACAGCGTCCGCCGTTGTCGACGACTCCTTCCTTGGTTTGAGCGTCCGCCGTTGTCGACGACTCCTTCCTTGGTTTGAGCCCTGGGTGAAACCTTGTGAAATTCGTCAAACGGGAACAAAAAAAAAAAATCCAAATCCCTGAGGGGGATAGCTGCTTTTTGCAGCCCGCGTCACTCCAAATTTCCGCATCAAATGAAGGGTTGCGTCCTTTCCACGGGTTTAAGTCTTCATTGTGTTGATTGGGCATCAGTGCCGGAAAATTGGGCTCAATCTTGGTGTACGAATTGTACGATGCACATGGTAACACAGAACTGCGCGGTCTGTGTGGGAGTTTTCAGGGGGGGGGGGCTCCCTGTCTCTGTAGCTCACATGGCAGGAGGTACTATGTCAGTAGTAACTCGTGACCCGTGATCTGGTACCCCGCTCCAGGACAAAAAAATAACAAGAAGAAAAGCACGTTGAAACTGGTGCCATGGCAAATGCGTTCGGTGGATCCGGGCTGTTGAATGCGTTGGCATTGTTGTTTCATTTCTCACATGAAACTTTTTGGTAGATCTATATTTCCCTCCGCTGCAAAGTGTGGGTTCCCAGTCAGCACTGGTGAACCCTCCTGGATCTGCTGGAGAGTGCAGATTCATACCGCTGTGGTGGATTCAAGGCGAGACTGGCCACGAGCAATAATCTACGTTTGGTCTTCCGTCCACTGTGTTGTGAACTGGTGAATCTGTGATGATTGGCGAACGGTGTGTTGAGGACGTGCACAATTTTGGTTCGCTCCCGCAAAGAACGGGTGTTTGTGTGATGTTTCTGCTTGTTAGATCACGTATGGCAGCATTTTTTATCTGTTTATGTGACCAGGGCTCAGAGCTGTGGTCAGTTCATTCTTGATTCATTTCAACCCGCGTGCACCATAGATCTATATCCCGTGCAAGAGAGTCGCTGTTGTTGAGAGCGAGCCGGGACCAGGTTTTCTCCAGTTTCATTCGTTTCTTCTGTGGTTCACTTGTTCTTCAACTTTTAGAACATTGACAGTTCCGAAATCAAAACGGACGGGGTAGGGGGTCGACCAGTTCATACCTGCAGCCCAAACTTGTTTTGCTTGTCGCTTGAGTCGCAACATATGGGAAATGGCTGTCTTCAATGATTTGTGCATGTGCCCTGCACAATGGTCGAAGTGATACTTTGTATCATCGAAGGCACGCTGGAATGTTTTTCGTGTATTTCGATAATGTAGCTTGTTCATGCAGCCAAGAAAAGTGCTGTCGCCTCTCAAATTCAGTGGCCGTAATTCTCTGTTCAATGTTCAAGCTCAATGGGGTTTATTTTTGCGCAAGAGCACGCGAAATCTGGAAAGCAACCACACAGATGTGTTTTGTCATTGGGCTGGTTGTTCTTGGGGTCCAGCGGAGAGGGGTGTTGGTCGTGAGGGAGAGGAACGAGATCCATCGGTCCAGCTCACTTGACTTCCTCACTCTGTCTCGACCGCCGTAGATCCAGCAGTCTTGGAGAAGCGAAGTCAAACCTGCAATTCTTTCAGCAAAACAGGAGTCCGCGCAACTGACACAAATCGCGGACAAGCAAACAGAAGATAGGAAACGGGCACAAGCGGAAACTTCCCCAGACGAAGGGGTAAATTTGGAAACAGTTGGAAGATGTTCATCGGGCCCTTTTTTCATCCGACCGGTTCTAGTGATTTGCAACACTTTTGCTTGCTGTCCAAAGAATGGGGAGATTTGGCAAGCACAGTCAGTTGTACGTGGTCTGTCCACGAATTTCCCTTTGTCTTCAATGGTACTCAAAGAGAACTGCAGGGAATCTTTCAAATTTTGCTTTGTCAAGACCAAGGGTTCAATTCTTTGCTGACCTGGATGTGGTCCCACCAGCTGGTGTGGCGGATCTGCCCCCACTCAGTGTGGGGGTTCACAAGTTGTAGTGGTGAAAGAACCAGTTGGTGTGGTGGATCTGGTCCCATCAGGTGGTACGGTGGTCTCAGAGTCATGATTGTGGAACAGATTGGGACAGTCTTGTGAGAAAATCGAGAGAATCGGGAAATTCACAGACCAGCCTCGTGCGTCATTGTTTGGTCTAAATCGCAAGTCCGTCGTTTTGAGGAACACCCGACCACTCGACATGTGTTCAACCGCGCGCTCTGTGTTTGCAGGGAAGGGTCCTGCGTCGATGGCGCTAGTGACGAGTAACCACGCCCCGGACGATCCGAGCGAAGACTACTGCGCGTGCTGCCGCAACGGAGGAGACCTGCTCTGCTGCGACAAGTGCCCCAAGGTGTACCACCTGCAGTGCCACGTGCCCGTCCTTTCCGCGCAGCCCAGGTACGCCATTGGACGGAAGGACACGATACCTGAGGGGTTGGGTTGGGTACACCACTGGAGGGATCGGGATGGGTGTGCCACCGGAGGGGTTGGGTTGGGCCAGTAGAGCGAAGGTGATGACTTCAACATACGCACACACACCATGTCAAAGCGAAATAAGTAGGAGATGGAGACTGCGCGCGCGTGTGTGTGTGCGTGTATTCACAGCTGTCTGACGTGCCAAGTGGACGGGAGCTTTGAAAGCTTTCTAGGCAGAACAGCGGTAGGATTTGCCCGTGTTTGTGTCTCAGCTCGGAGTCGTGGGTGTGCGGGCTGTGCATCCCGGACTACCAGATCGCGCTGTACCAGCCGGACTCCCGCGGCGAGGAGTCCTACCCCGTCGGCACCAAGCGCAAAGTAGCCGTCGGACTCACGAACAAGGAACTGCAGGTGCGTTCGCTTTTGCTCAAATTTAGTAGCGGTGGGCAAAGTGGTGGTGATCTGTTTGCGCCCGAAAACTCCGACAAAACAGGGAATCTCACACTCTCGGATGCCAGGTAGAAGGGTATGATCCTGAAGACTGAAGAAAGTGTGCAAAAACCCTGTTTTGAAATATTGACGTGCACCGTTTGTCAGGTGTGTGAGCGGATTCTGCTGGAGATGTTCGCGCACGAGCTGAGCGTCCCGTTCCACGAGCCCGTCTCCAAAACAGTGAGTAACACTCCACACCTGTTTTGTACATCAAACAAAAAATTGCAACACAGTCACGACAGTCAAGTACAGGTTTCTTCTGACATATTATTTAGAGGGTGTCTTCGAGCAGTAGGCACACGCGGCGCGCTTGGTTACTGTAAATTTGAGGTTTGCTTTCTCTTGCAGCTCGTTCCCGACTACTACCAGGTGATCACGAACCCAATGGACCTGATGAAGATCCGGCAGAAGTTGTCGCGCACCCACTTCAACCACTACGACCTCGTCGAAGAGTTCCTCGCCGATGTTCGACAAATATTCGTGAACTGCGCCAAGTACAATGCAGTGAGTGAACCAGCAGTGTTTGTGTGTGTGTGTGTGTGTGTGTGTGTGTGTGTGTGTGTGTGTGTGTGTGTACTTGCATGACAATGATGCGGAGGCGGGGTCTTGTTTACGGAAGGCAATGGCCAAACCATAATCTAAGGACCACTTCAATGTCCAGAAATGACTGCTCAAAAGGGACCCAAGGCGTGAAAAAATAGCTTCGGGGCATGCAGCACTACTTTCTTTGCAGCCCGACTCCGAAGTGGGGCAGATGGGTCGCGCGGTGGAGCAGCACTTCGAGGAGCTGGTCGAGCGTCTCTTGACGTACATCGACCTGCGCGCACACACGCCGAGCAGCGTCAAATCAGAGGGCGCCAAGCCGAAGCCAAAGAAGCTGAAGCTCAAACACAACGATCTGCCTCTGAACCAGCAGCCGTGATTGAAACCCATACAGGGTCGTGTAAATGCATGGAAACTCGGGAGAAACTGTTATTCATCTGCACAAAGACCGTCTGTAGCTGATGAGCAACTGAAGATATTTTGCTGTTTGGACAGTCCGAATTCGAGTGTTGTCTGGGGGTCGTCAGTGAACCAAAACATTTTCATGAAATGTGTGCGTGGACGTAGACAGAGTCTGAAACTTGAGGGAAAACTTCTTGACAAAGACGAAGTCGTTGTTTTGTTGTTTAGTTTTGCATATTGGGCACGATTTTCTGGTTTTGGGCATCAACGTGTATTTGTTACCATTGTTTCTTGTGTTTGCTTTGACCATACAACTGAGACTTGGACCGACACAATGTTCACATCCGTTGAAAAATGTGCATTCTGCTTCGAGGTTGGTCAGAATGATTCCAACAAATTTTTGCTGTTTTACTGCTTTCTGTTGGTGGCACTGAGGAAGTTTTGGGCAGCCATCAATTGTTTTTCCACCAAAAAGATATTCCAGACCGAGTGGAAGTTGTACTGGCAGCAGCGACTGTGCTGAACGTGTCATTCAAGACGCGCTCAGGTCGTGTACAAATCGGTGCATGTGTATTGTGTACAGCGTCGAGGCTGCATGGGGAATGTTATTATTGAACACATCTGTTTGTGTCGTTTGTTGTGATATTTGTCAGGAGCCAAAACAAATGTGCGAGGGTGCATCTTTTGATAATTTGCATGTTTTTGCGACTCCAGAAAGGACAGACTGCCCAGTCTGTTGTTTTGAATGATCCACGTGTATCCGAAAGCTGAACGTGCAAATTGTCAGGAATATGACCGCCCTCGTGTCAGCAAAGCTTGCAAATCATTCGTGCTACTTTCCTCCTCTCGACATGGTCACTCCCTCGTCCGCAATCTTCATGATTGAGCTCAAGAGGGCCCAGCCCTTGCAGAAAGACGGTGGAGAGGAGGCTCGGGGGTTTGGTGGTCTGAAAAGTAAGTTTGGATTGTGCTGTCGGGGTTTCTCTCCCCTTCAATTTGTCAGTGGTGTGTCTGACCCGATGAATTTTTCGCGCGAGATGCGGATGGAGAGGTTGACAGCGGCATTGCCTTCCCGTCGCCCCACAGGCCGACCTCGTTGACATTGTTGACAGGCGACCAAAGCGAACTCGTGGTCAAACCACACCCGTAGTCATCTTCTCCAGTCAAATTGTAGTGAATGTACACAACCTTTGTGCGCGCAGCCATTCTGGGTACTGCGCGAGACTGGCGTCTTGTTTGAACAAATAGATTGCATGCACGCACTGATGAATGCGCCACTGAACTCTGTAGCTTTGCTTGTGCTCCTCGAGGCTTGATGCCGGATTCGTCGCACATTGTGTCTCTGGTCGAGTCAATGGACGCCACGTCTGTTGACTCGCAGAGACACGAGCGCCTGACGCATCTGGTGCGCATCAACCTGAGGTCAGTCGACTCAACTTGTGATCACAGAATAAACTGAAGACGAACAATTGACCAGAGATTTCGTTTCCTGTATTTGCAGTTGTGGAATGTTTCTCGAGATTCAACGCGCGAATGAACTCACTAAACACGGCAGCACTGACGCGGATAGTGGCTGGTATCATGACAAACTGATGATCCGTGCAGGATTTACCGTGACGTGATGTTCAAAACACAAAACAGGGCTTGGAACGAAGCACTAACTTTGATCTTTACCACAACAAGCCAAAACCAAACAGTTCAAAACAAGCACATAAAAGTTGTTGACAAAAAGTGTTCAACATAAAACCCGCGGTTGCAAAAGAGAATCAGGCAACCAGATCTTATCTTCACAACAAACACAGAAATATCCTTTTCTGTGCAAAAAGTTGCAAAACGGAATGTTTCAGGAATGAAAATACACAAGAACGGAATGTGTAAAACTTTTGTCTGTCTGGAAAAAAGAGAGTAAAACACCAGAAATCTGTCGATATTTCTGCAAAAAATCTCCACAAACCAAGAGTAAGCACAAGCACCACCACCAAACAACAACATATTCTCTGTTGAGATTCTTGAAATGAGTTGTTTTCCAAATGGTCCTTTTTCACTCGAAGTGAAAACATTCAGCAATGTGACATCAAGTGTCTTTGTTCGTGGCGTGGTTTCCCACAGCGGCGCTAGCCGAGACCGCTTGACCTTGTTGACCTCACTGGATGACCTTGAGCTGGCGCCCGACGGAGACGAAGGCGTCGACGGCGCGGTTGACGTCCTCGGGGCTGTGAGCCGCCGACAGCTGCACCCGGATCCGCGCCTCACCTGAACACAGAATCACACCAAGGGTGTAAACTGCCAGGGACATACCGGTAAACTGCCAAAGTTCCAACCTGTGTGTTACTAAAGGCCGACACGGTCACAAACTGTGTCACAGCGGCCCAACCTCTGATGAGGACACCAATCCTGCCTTCGAAACAAAATAACCATTTCGAGACAACACGCACTGTCACGATGTCGGTTTTATCGAGCCTTTGGGTCGCAAAACACGTCCGTGCGCTCAGACGCGCAACACTCGTGACGTTCATGATTATCCACGACGGAGATTTCGCACAGGAGCAAAACCCAATGCTGTTACCTTTGGGCACGACTGGATAGCTGAATCCGATTACGTAAATTCCCTTTTCTGAAACAAAAACTGTTCGTCAAGTGTTGGGGATATTTCGACCACCAGATACCTTTGCTGACAACAAACAAATCTGTCCGGAAAACAAAATGATGCACCAGTGCTTGAAAGCAGGACAAGTGAGAAACGCACCCAGCATTTTGTCGGCGAACTGCGCTGCGAGTTTCGCGTCTCCCAGCATGACTGGGCAAATCGGGTGCTCCGCATCACCCTGAAACATGGCGCTCCAACACTGAACAAGAACACTCACCAGTCCTGTGTCGCGCAACCATTTTGGAGCCCACATGGAGAGAGGGCTGAGAAGGGTCGTTAGGAGGTGGAAAGTGATCGTGTCCACTCGTGACACACGCAACTTCAGTTCGATCAGTCGCGCTCCGGCTGAGGAGTCGCGAGGCGAAAGCCAGTTCAAGCTGCCACTTCAAGCTTTCTATGCCCTCTTACGGATCCAGGGGAACTTGGAGTCTGCCCCCTCCCCCCCAAAAAAGACAGCTCGATTTTTTTCGTCAAAGGCGATGATCTTCACTTTTCACAAGGAAATTGTTCAAGGTTTGTCTCCCACTCAAAGTTTGGGCCACCTGACTTCAACTGGTGAAGAGGGAAGTTTACAGCTGCAACAAGTCACAAGGAGAATGCACTCACCACTAAACTGAATCCAGCTTCGTTCATCCGCGTCCTGAACAGCTTCGTGTTCGCCGCCAACCTGTCCGTCAAATCTGACGACGCCATCAAAATCTCAAACACCTGAATCAGAAAAGAGCCGACAGTAAATGCGCCACACAAACTCAGTCTCTCGCTTTTCAGTCAACTTCTTGGCAGCCTTTGCACTGTTTTTTTTTTTCAGCTGAGCAACAATGTGACAAATGAGGCTCAATGCAGGTCTGTGAGGTATCAGGTTGATTGACATTTCTTTTGTCGAGATCAACGAGGGAAAGGGTCCTTTGGGCGTGCACCGACCTTGAGCGCACAGGCGACGACTGGCGGCGGAAGCGTGTTGGAGAAGAGGTACGGTCGGGAGCGGTTGCGCAGGAGGTCCGTCAGCTGCCGAGGCCCCACGGTGTACCCGCCCGCAGCGCCACCCAGCGCCTTCCCCAGCGTCGAGTTGATGATGTCCACCGAGCCGGCGATCCCCACGTGCTCCTCAGTGCCTCTACAATTCAGGGTTTTTGAGGCTTTGAACAACCTGTTCTCGTTCTAGTGCGTGTTTTCTTTTTCTGTCAAACCACCAGACACGTGAGATGCAAACGGATGATGACCACGTTCATCATTGGTCAGCGGGTCCTTCGGAACGCAGATCAGCAACACAAGTTTGGGTGGATCTCGCCTGCCCTGCAGACTGGACGAATTCCATGTGCAGGTTTTCCACTGTTCCACTGAATAAACTGCGTTTCTCAGAATTTTCCATGTCAAAAGCGATACCTTCCCGTTTTTCCGAAGAATCCTGTAGAATGAGCGTCATCGACAAACACGACGGCGTTATACTTGTTAGCCAGGGCACAGATCTCTCTGAAACGTACATCGTCTGCGTGAAACAAATTTGTGTGTGTTCTTGGCCCGAGAACCTGAGCGAGAATTTGATCAGCAAAATGCGTGTTTCAATTCTGCTGCCCTGCAATGGAACGATTTGAGACAAGAACAAAGCACGCACGACAGGCATGAATAATGATGACCTGCACTCAGCAGTCATGGTAAGAAACTGCGTTAGTGTTGTCAGAATTATGGACACAGCAAATCACGATACTACAGGTTAAATTCATAAAGAGTGGTGAGCGATGTTAGAAAGCGGTGGGATCTCACTTCAGCGGCGCTACATTTCCGTCCATGCTGAACACACCATCAGTGCAAATCATTCGCATGCGTGCGCTCTGGCTCTCCACCAACTTGCTCTCCAAATCTGAAAGTCACGTGTTTGATTGGTGGACCTGCAAGAAACTGATGTCGTCCAAAAACCAAAGTCCATCCCCATTGTGGAATGTCAGCGGCAACGCTCGGAAGTTTCGAACAAACTCGCTCGTCAAATTTGCTGCCCGTCTCCCTTTTCTTACCTTCCATGTCTCGGTGCTTGAATCTGTGTTTCTGCGCCTTGCACAGTCGGATTCCATCAATGATGGACGCGTGGTTGAGCGCGTCCGACAAAACCGCGTCATCTTTTGTCAGAAGCGTCTCAAAGATCCCAGCGTTCGCGTCAAAGCAACTCGCGTAGAGAATCGCGTCCTCCCGTCCGTGAAACTCAGCGACTTTGGCTTCCAGTTCTTTATGAATCGTCTGTAAACATGAAGCACACACACACCTCTCTGTAAAAATTATAGTTTCTTCCATGAGGCAATTTGTCGCTGGTCAAATTTGATCAGGCAGAATTTGCCTTCCACGAGGCTATTTGACGACGCTGGACACAAAAACCAACAAAAGCTTGTTGCACCTGGTTCGAAACTTGCCACAACTCCGGATGATTAGTTTACCTGAGTGCCACAGATAAATCGCACAGAGCTGAGGCCCGCGCCGTACTCAGCCAGAGCTTTCTGACCCGCCGCTACAACCTCAGGGTGACTCTGCAAGGAATGGAAATGTAAGTTCAACCAAAACTAAATTCCCTTGCAGAGACAGAGAGATTGACATGTTTGATCGCACGACTGTAACAGAGAAACGCCGTCCATCGGGTGCTCACCAGATCTCCACACCCACAACCCTGACAAAAGCAGGGGAAAACATCGCTTGAAACAGAACAAGTGAAGAGAACGGACCGACAGGCCGAGATAGTTGTTGGCGCAGAAGTTAAGGATCTGGTCACTGCTGCCCGACACGCGGATGGAGGAGCCCTGCGGGGAACTGATGACGCGCTCGTGTTTCCAAGTGCCCGCCTCCCGGATCGAGTCCAGTTCCGACTCGATGATCCGTCGCATGTACGCCACGCCCGACGTCTGTCTGCCACTCTGAAGGCATGGCAACCGTGAGGGCTGCAGACTCCGGGCGGCAGCTGAAGTGACAAGAAAACGGAATTGAACTGCATCCAAAACCTGCGCTGCCACGTCTGACTCCTGAGCAAAATTTGGCTTGACGGTGGAATTTGTGTGGTGAGCAGCATCTTTGCTTCCAGAATCCAGAACAAACGTTATCTGGATCTCATCAACACGTCACAAAACTTACATTTCGTTGTCCCTGGGGTTCGGATCTTTGACACTGGACTTTCTTTTTCTACAAAAAGCTTGTTGGAGTCTATGTGCATAACATGGGAAACTAAAATGCATTTAGACCACTGTTTTCACACTTACACCGCAAATACATATTCCTTTGACAGAGTGGAGCAGACAGCCGGATTGGCCTTGTTAGATTTTTCGACTTCTTCCAGTAAGCGCAAAGCAGTCGTGCAGACCATCACATAGATGTACAGATCGATTTTCCAGCAAACAGCGGGAAATGAAATGACAAAATAGCGCAATATTTTTTGGGAAAATTACAATCGTCAGACTCTAGTTTGAGCATGTTGCAATGCAACAAAGAACGTGCATTTGTTCGAAAGAAATGGACAAATGCAGGAATTTTGCAAGGCGAATTGACGCATGCGTAAAGAAGACGCGCCAAACTCAAAAATGGCGGATCCTGGACTAACTGTTGACATTTTGCTAAAACTGAATTTTAGGTCTTTAACTGAAGGTAAATGAACTTTGATTATTTGTGCTGGTTTGGTGAAGTAAAAGGCATCACTGCGCTATTTCTACATAAGTTTAATTGCTCAAACTGCTGGCGAGATCGTTGGTCATGGAAGTGGACAGAGTCTACACTTGCTGTCCACGAATGTCGGCTCGTGTTGAAAGGGAATGCTGTCAGTCGCTTTCTCCACAACTTTTTCTTGGTGCTGGAAAAGGTCCTGTCATGTGGCTGTGCCAGCATCTCAGAAATACACTCCATATACAGATCTGCACGTTTGTATGAACTTTCGGGACAGGACAACGAAGTCTCTGTATGTTGTGATATCACAAACGCTCAGTTCAGTATCTCAGATGAGACTGTCTGTCTAGCCAGGAAGCTCTCAATTTACTGAAGCATTACACACCATCTAGTGGTGGTTCTGACAATTTATGGTAAGGTGACATCGCACCTTACGAGGATGAAACCACTGCTGGTGTCCGTCATGTTTGAGACTGCCAGGGGTATTTAACACCATTTCTTTTTTGTACCCAAAGAGGACAATAGGCGACATGTTTGTTGACATGCACTAATCAAAACAACAACAAAGCACTGTGAAAACTCACTTCATTCACGATTTTCAAAATAGTTGCCTTGTTCCTGCAAGCATCTTTGCCATCTTTTTGGCCAGGAAACCATTATGCAGTGTCGATACTCAAATATAGGGATGACCACAATTTGCTCACTGACAGCCTCTTTCAGGTCCTCCAATGAGGCAAAATGGACACCTCTAAGGTTCCTTTACAGCCTGTGAAACAACCAAAAGTCACTCGGAGCCAAATCTGGTGAATAAGTTGGCTGTGGTAACCTTGTCCAACCAAGCTGCTGAATGAGTGCCAAAGTCAAATTTGCCGTATGCAGTGGTGCATTGTCCATATGGAGAAACTGGCATCCGTGGACACTGCTGTGTGGCCTCCTCCTTTGGTGGGCGGCGTCAAATCTCCTGAATATTGCCCTAAAGACTTGCTGGTTCATGGTTTGTGGGTGCTGGAGATACTCAAAGTAAATCAAACCATGACTCAAAAAAAGAAACTATCATGATCTTGCCAGTTGCCAATGTCCTCCGGGCTACTTGGGGGCGAGGCTCACCAGCACGCAGCCACTCCTTGTTGTGAATCCGGAGAGATGGATCCCAGATGTACACCCATGACTCATCCATGGTCACAACATTCTGGAACACTCTAGGACTTTGAGCCATGATCCTTGAAAACAGGTTGCAAACATGCCTCATTCTTTCCTTGTGGGCATCAGTCAAGACTGCAGGGACAAAAGTTGCACAGCATTTGGTCAGTTTCAAGTCCTTTTTGAGTATCCTGTTGATGGTTGTTCCGGAGAGTCCACTTTTGACCAAAATCTCACGGATGGTAACACGGTGGTTGGTGGCTACAAAGTTTTCCACCCTCCTGATATTGCGAGGACTTCTTCCTGATTTGCCTCTGGCAGCTCTGGGCTTGTCAACCAATACTGTCCACCCAGCTCTGAACTGGGAGATCTATTGGTGAATACTCCGGTCACTGAGCACACTGTTGGCATTGTAGCAAGTCTGGAGGGAATGCTTGATTTCATGAAATGTCCACCCCAACTTCACACAGAAATGGATATTAATCCTTTGCTGCAGCTGCACTGAAATCTCTGTGTGTCACTTCATGACGTGAAAAAGACTGTCTGCACACAAGAACCAAAGTGACAGTGTCATCTGACCTCGACAGGAACAGTCAAACTGAGTGCAAGTCGCGGGCAAGTGCACCGGTCGCCTCAAACATGACGGACACCAGTCGTGGTTTCATCCTCGTACTACTCCCATACCAGGGGGGGGAGGCACTAGCTTTGGTAGCCCTTGCTCAATTGCTGACATGTCACAGCTTGATGGCCGACGAAGCAACCGTCAACAAGGGCGAGTGCGACGCGAACTTTTAACGTGCTGTGCTGTTTTGACAGATTGGGTGCGCGATGCCTGGGACCAGGATTTCACGGTCTGCGACGAGCTGCCTGTGGAGACTGACGAGGATCTGCAGCAAAGCGGGTTCCACCTGACGGAACTGAGAGCAGCGAGCAAGGCGCTGAAGCCCTGGATTCAGCATCAGGCGGAGGAGGGAGAAGGTACGTTGTGGTTTAAATTGTTGGAAAATCGGGGTCTTCGAATGGTACCGTAAACTTTTGGCCCCAAAATAACGCATCAAAACTGGGGGCGCATCCCACCACATGGTGTGGTATGTCTCGCCCCCCCCCCCCCAGTTGGTGTGGTAGACCTGGTCCTGCCAGTTGGTGTGGTCATCTGGCCTTCAGTTCGTGTGGTGAATCTGGCTGGCCCACCAGTTCAACAGAGTTGGCGTTGTGCATTTGGCCCCACCAGTTGGTGTAGCAGCCAAAAAGATGACCGACCACCTGGTGAGAAATTCAAGGCAGAAGTTGAGGTGGTCTGATACTTCGGTGCGACTTGGACATGGGTGGCCACGGTATGCACCCTCAACGAACACTTCTCACAGTTGAGGTGTTTTTTCAGCAGGATTCTGGAAGATCCTCGGAGACAATGATTTGCCGCACAAAAGCCTCGTGGCGTATCTCTACTACTTCATCGTGCAGGGGCAGAAGGTACCGAAAATTTTGTTTGAACAGAATTGAGAGCGTGTTCGCCTCCAGATGTTGACAGCAGACGGAACAGAAATCATACGAGGTTGAGTCAACAAATTCGTGGATTATCATGGTTGGAACTGCTCTGTCTGCACTCAGAGCAATCGGCACCATGCACTCACAGACTACAGACTGCAAAGACCAAGTCATTGTTTGTGTTGGTCATTGCACAAGAACTGTGTTAAATGTAGGTAAACAAAGCAAGTCTGACGCAACAGTCTGCCGAGGTACCAACCATGG
>JAAUXT010137214.1_pt1 | contig 23017 bp, 20 predicted proteins | sample 7278171 | NCBI WGS metagenome assembly JAAUXT01 (sample SAMN14350112, study PRJNA611818) | marine sediment metagenome | isolation source: surface marine sediment (1.8m) | place: French Polynesia: Moorea | collected 2018-08 | reverse complement strand
GTCAAGACAAGGATCAATTTTGGATCTTTCAGGCTCCTTTGGTTCAATTTGAGTTGGGGATAATGTGCCAGGAAGGATTTTGGGAAGTTTGAATTTTTGGGTTCCTCAAGTCAAAAAGTTCAAATTTGAAAGTGGAGAAAATATGGGGTGTAAATGTAGAAACAGGTCCATATCTTAGAAAGTACAAATATTTGGTGAAAGAAGTATACTGATGAAATCTAGTATGTTGTATGGGGTTTGAGGGGCAGCATTTCAGTTTTAAGTTTTGAAAATTTTTAAATGCTTTCAGGGCAGGATCAAAGGTAAAGGTGGTAAAGTCATTTTTGATGGAAAATTTGAAATGGATATTGGGTATGGATATTGATGTGAAATAATATTAAAAAGTTCTATTTTGTTGAGTTTATTCCATTTGGGTTTGTGATAAATGAGTTCCCAAGTTGTGGATGTTGAGTACTATGGCAAGAATTTTGACTTGAAAAAGTGACCGAAATCAAAGCAACTGAAATCCTCAAATCACCGCGAACTCCATGGAGCTAATTTTGGGACTGGAGGCAGGGGCATACACGAAAGACGACCTGCTGGCCTCCTTGTGGCAAGAGTTGCAGATGTAGATTGAGGGGTGGGGGAATTTCTGGGCAACACAATTCTTCATGCGGCCAGGTCAATTCTTCACGCCGCCAGGTCCAGTCGGGAGAAAAACTGTGTTGAAGTGTTTTTGGCGTGTTCTTACTCCTGTTTTGGTGGTGGGGATGGCGGTGGCATTTGGTGAGGAAAGCATGGGGACGTTGGTGCATTTGTTTCAAAAAGTAAGTACCTAAAATGTTGTCGGAAACAATGAGCGCTTTTCTGTTCACGTTCAAGGAATTGTCCACATGCGGTGTTGTGAGTGAATTGCTGGAGCAAGGTGTGACAGCTGACTCGTTGTGCACTTGTTTTTGTTCTCGGGAACGTGAGTTTGTCCTGCGTGACTTGGGCTCACGCTGTGTACCGAGATTTGCACCACTCTTCGATGCTTACGAGATGTCAGGCACAAAAAGGGATGGAAGCACTTTTGGCTTTAAGTGCTCACCAGGGACCCCGAATGCAAAATGATGACTCTGTGCTTTCACGCAAAAGCGAAACAGGAACTGTTCACGAATATTTACGACAGAAATTTTGTGCCTTTTGCCAACAGTTTGCATTTTTATCGCACACAAATGTGGTCAGAATCGGTTTTGGAAAGAGCCAGGTGAAAAAAAGGAGGAAGTGCAGGATTTTGACATTGTTCTTTCTGCAAGCGTTAAAGAGAAGGGTGCTGGCTGGTCAACATGCATTCATGTCCTGGACAGTTGACGAATTGTTCATTGCTGTTTCACTGCTCATTTTTGCGCGCGCGCACACACACACGCACACACACACACACACACACACACACACACACACACACACACACACGTGAAACACACGAGTGACACATATCAGGTCAAACTGAACAACAAACGCTCGACAGCAATCAGGACATTCCAAAATTTTGCTCCCATGCAGTTGCCGTACAAAAGAAAATAACACAAGTTGAAGGGTGAATTTACACAGGTGCTTCTTCAGACCTCTAAGTTGAATTGTCACGTTTGCTTTGGATGCGCGCAAATTGAAAGGCTAGATTTTGCAAGGAATTTTATTTGGAAATGTTACATGACACACATTTTTCAGGTGAATTGTAGCCTTGAACTGAAAGAAATTTAATTTGCCTGCTGGCAATTGGTTTCTTTTGGGTACGTCAGTGAGTTTCAAGTGCCTTTGTTGGTTGAAAATCTTAATGTGGGGATTGACAAGGCTCGAGCTGAAAAGCCTTGTGCAAACGGATATTGTTACTCGGCCCGTACTCATTTCTGGCTGTTCTTTTGTCCTCACACGTTCAGTCATCAAAAGCTCGAAGCAACCCTTCCCCTTGTACCATCTTAGGTAAACTTAGACCTCGGCTAACATTTGCACAACCCCAATACTGGATACTTGCTTTCAAGACGCCAAAACAAGTGCGTGTACATTGCTCGGCACTGCCTCCTTTTTAGAGCTTTGCACTTTTTGCAAATTCCTAATGGAAAAACGGCCCATTTGATCATCTGCTCTCAAATTTCAACCACAGAAATCGGGACTTCTTACGACGACTGCGGGAATTGCACAAGAAGAGCACACAACAGTTAGTCAAATGAAGAGGAGCAGAACGAAGTACACGTTTGTAAGTACTGTTTGTCTTTCAATCTTTTTTTCTCAATTCACAAAGGTACGCTAATAGCCAGAGGCTTTCAAGTGATGTTGATTTTCCCCACAAAACCTCTGTAATTTTACCTTTTGAAGCAAGTCGACGTAAACAGGGCATTCTTGGTTCGGACAATAGAAATTTAGAGCTCGCAGGAGATTTCAGCTGTCATAAGGCATTCGCTTTTCATTCTTCTCCACTTAAATCCACCAAACTTGTTCGCACAAAGAACGAGGAATGAAAATGGTTGTGATGCCACTTGACATTTTGCACGTCTTGCTGTTGAGGTTCAAGCACAACGAATGCCAAAGCACTTTAATTCAGTCGTCTCCTTGTGAAGGCGTCAAAGGGAAAATGTGACATGGATGTGACGGACATGTGCTAAGGAAAGAGCAATTTTGACATTTGAAAAATATCAGAGACAGTTTAGTGAACAATGATAGTCGTTCTGGGAAGTGACAATTGACGTGCAGATCAAAGTTTTCATCGTTGCAGCCGACAATTTCTTGCACCTCATCCGAAATGACCCTTCATTTGGCCCATTGAAGGCAAAGAACGTTTTCCAAAACGCAAGTGAAAGTTGAAAAACGCGAGGGAGAAGTGGATGTTCTCGTGTCCAGGGTCGTGGATTTGCAGCGCTGCAGCGTCCCCGAGACGCAGCTGGCGGTTCCAGGTCCCTCGTTGGGGGACGCTCTTCTGTCGTCGCGTGAAACAACAAACTCATGCGCTCACCTCACGTGCACTCAAATGTGGATAACCCGTGCTCATTAACGGACATGAAACTGAAGCAGGGACACATGCTCGTCTGCAAGAAAAGTTTTTTTGCTTTTCTGAAGCTCGCTTTTTTCCGACACGAAAAGTTTGAAGTCTCGTTCTGGATCGTTGCAAGGTGAGTCAAACCGGTGTTTGCGGCACAGTTTGGGTTTTTGTTTCTCTTGATCTTCCTCACCTGTTCTGACCAGCTGTGTTCTGTACATACACTGCATGAATCATGCAAGAGCTCATTAAGCTAATGGCAAAACGTGGAAAAGCTCTGTCTGGTGAGACTCCTGTCGTACACAAAAAGAAGAGTACATTTCAGGCCGCGTTCACCCTCGGGTTGTTCGCCACATTACACATGTGCACAGATTGTGCAACTTGTTCGTGCGGAAGCTCTGCTGAGTCCAATCGGACGCAAAAAAAAGAAGCAAAATAGTCTGCTCAGAATAAGATGTCTTTTCATCAAAAATAAATGGGTGCTATTTGTTGTCGACGAAGCTGAAGCTGAACCAACGAGCTGAACATAGATATGTCCAGCATATCCAGCTTTTTCTCCGGGAAGTGCACGTTGCAGTCACCACCGAAGGATGAGAACAGGTCTCTGATTAGTTGGTTGTGCCAACACCACTGCAGGCCTTCTCAGGAGCATTTGTTGGCAATGAGGGGCGATACTCTCGCCTGCAAGTGCGTAAATATTGGTTCAGCTTTGCAGGCTCAGAATGTGCGGATCGTGTTCATGTCCTGCAATTGACATAGCTGTAGATAGGAGGCTGATACCGAGCTGTGATGGGCACAATTAACACCTGGTGGCTCTTCGTCTTCCATTTCCCCAAGGAGATTGTATCACGAGTCACTGCAGCAGAGCGCGTGTGTTTTTGTTGCCACGAGTTTTGCCAAACTTCACGCAGAGGCTTCACCCGTCTTTCAAAAATCTTTGTTGCATTTTTGCATGTTTGCTTTGGAACAGTCTTTTTCCTGAATGACGGTTCAACAAGAGAGTGATCGTTCCTTCAATCTTGCCGGTTGATGTGCGTGTCGTGTTTTTTGGCAATCTGCAATCTGGCTGGCTACGACTTGTCAAATTGAGCCGCGCATTTGTCTTTCAAGTTAATTAAGTTAAATTGTTTCAGCGTGGGAAATTTGTGAATGAGCATTGGCAAAATGTCCATCCATCAAATTTTCACTGTATTGGGTCGAAGAGGCTTCACAATGTTGAAAAACCCAACATCGGAAAGAGTCTCAATTTTTCAAGCTCTCTCAAACACAAACAGATTGCAAACTCCAGTTGTTGTCCATCTGTTTGTCTTCATTCTTCGAAATCACGAGATCACTTCAGCTTCCAGTTGATCTCTCTTTGATTGCACAGGGCGTGACAGGAATTATGTGGAGGACCTTGGAAAAATTTCTGTGCACTAGCATGTAGTCTGTGAACCACACACAAGAATGAAGAGCGAAGGTCTGCTCTTCTGCAGAGACTGGAAGGCATCTCGTGAAGGAGACAGCTTGGTTGGAAATAATTGTTATGTGGCCCGACAAATGCGCCCGTTTCTCGCAGCTTGTCCGTCTCTGTTCATCATCTATCAGCTCATCGTGTTCATCAATTAGCTCCGCAGCTTTTCCGCCATTCACAACAATGTTCGCGTCTGAAGTGTGTAACATTTAACTGCCCATTTACATTGCTTACCGAAAAGTTTAGACATGTGTCACGGAAGGTTTTGCTCTTTGAGCAAAATCTCTTCAAAGCTCTTCAGAATGGCAGTTCGTGCTGTGTACACAGTGTAATCGAAGTAGCATATGGTTTCATTAACCGTGAACAAAAGGGAAGATTGTTACCACTTCTTGTTGATACTTTGTGCAAAGTGAAGAAAAACGTGGAGGTCAGAGGCCAAGGTGAGGATGACATGGCGCCTTTTACTCGGGTCAAATCTCAGATTAAAGCGCGCACTGTTCGCTGAATAAACTCCAGCTGTTACACAAGGAAGAAGTAAACCACAGCTTTGTTCCGTGATGACACCCGTGTAGACTTTTTGTGCCTGGAAGCTGTGTCACTGGCGCGTTGTTGGTTGTTCAGTGAGGGAAACGAGAAGTCGGAACAAAGATGTTGAGATCTCGCAAATTAGGCGGGTCTTGACCTTGATGCCAAAACACCCCATTCCAGCCTCGCAATGAAATGAAAAGAAAACTCAGATGCTGTTCGTCGGGTTGCTTTGGCTCAGCTTCCTCGTGGTGAATTTGTTACACTGGGCACACAGAGGTGCACGCCACAAGCAAACATTTGCTTCTTTCAGACTGATTACACAAGCTCCTTCGAGTTGCAGCCATCGTGGTCGACACTAAACCAATATTGGTGGGGAAGTTGTCGTGAATAGAACATTGTGTCTGCCCAAATGACCAAAGCAAACACTCAGGTCTGTCACTGACACACTGACACGGGCTGCTTTCTTTTGCAGACATTGCGCATGACTGTTTTGCAGAGTTGTGCCCATAAAGTCACTTCTTGGGCATTTTTTTGTTTCGTTGAGCAGAAGGATACACCTGTTGGCTTGACAAACGCACGTGCGATTCAATTTCTGGACCACGCATTTTTGAATTTTCTTGTCGTCTGGTTTCTGTGTTGCTCGTGCTTTGTGTGACTTCCACTTTCGGCAGTCAAAACTTTGAAAATTGTGTTGAAAGCTCTTCGGCAGGCAGTCCCTTCGTGTTTGGATTGATCACATCGAGCCCTCGAGTTGCTTCGAGAACATTGTTTGACTTTCTGTGCTCATGTTTCTGCCTTCTTGTTTCTTGCTGGCATATGGCCTTTGCGAGGGACTCAAATCACAAAGTTGTCAGAAAACTTGATCACCGTTCTGTGTGCGTTCGCACAATCTTTGTCACACGTCAGAGATTCCTCTCCAGTTTGAGATGTCGCGAACATACGTACCACACTTGTCAATTGATTTGTCGTGGAGACTGAGAGTCAAAATTCAAATCCGTCTCATCCCTGAATTTATTGACAGAATTTCGGTGAAAATTTTGAGTTGCAGTTGATGAGTGGGTTGCAGGACGCCACAACACGACAGCTTTGCGAGCTTTACCTGCAGGTTGGCACTAGCACAGCGCTCTGCTGCGTGCGACGGCACCGAGCTGCGAGTGAACCACTGATCCCCGAGTGGATTTCGTTTTGCAGTTGTGCGGTTATTCGCTTTCCGAGACGAGACACGTTTTCAATGGTGATATGAAATTTTGATTTTCCACAATGGAGCACGAAACAGATTTGGAGTGAATGTACTCGTAGCGTTCTAAGTGAAAGTGCAGGCCTCGCAGAGTTTGTTTTTCCCACAAAATACGGGAAATAACTTGTTTTGGCAGAGTCTGCTTTTGATATTTCAAGCATTTTTCTGAACCTTGCTTTCTTCTGAGGTCAACATGTTTGGGAAGTGAAAGAAAAACCAAGAGACAAATTCTTTCGAGACAAATTCTTTCAAAAAGAAGGGTCCCAACATTTTTACCCAGACAACGGAAAAAACGCAAAAATGTTTCACAGGACGGGAAAAGGAAAATTTCCACCGAGTGTTGAATGTTTTGAAGCAGCACCACTCATTTCGTGTCGAATTAGCCACCGCAGAGAACAGGAAGCAAACAGTGTTGCTGTTTTCACAGCACAAACATACGTAAATGTGAAGTGAGTCTTTGATGAATTGATGAACTTTGAGAAACCTTGATCAATTTCCAAATCAAACGCTGCACAAAGGCTGCCTTCAATTTGTTGAACATACGCCTCAGAAAATTTATCACAGCGGGGTTTTGCGGAAGAACATCGTTCTGCAGCACAGCGCTCTGAAATGACAGACTCGCAACGCTTTGATGTCTTAATCTCTCAGCAAAAAGGTGTTTCAGCCACATGGACCAGGTTCAGTGAGGCAACTGTCGAAACAGTGCCGCGTATTTTTATCTCGGGAAAGAAATAGGCAGGGAAATGACTTGAAGGGACACGCAGAGCGTTTCTGAAGCTTTGTTGGCCAGCATGCAGTGTTCCTACACCTGATGAACTCGTATCTTGTGTCTCGTGCGAGCGAACCCCCAAAGCGGAAAACTTGAAGCCTGCGAAACGTTCAGAATGTTGTTCTGTATATTCGGCACAAATCTTCCATTTGGCCAACTTCGAAGCGCCATTTGAGCCCACTCATGCAGACTCGTTACACTATTCAATTTGTTGCCGAATTGGTGAAAAGACCAAGTCAATGGGAAGAAAATCCGCAACGAGTGTGAATGGGTCTTGTTTCTAATTGACTCCTGGCCTCTGGCGCGTTGTTCCCACAACCAACGCCCCCACCCCAATCCAGGCATTCTGTGCGTCGCGCCGTGCTGAAGGACATTATTGTCAATATTTATCACGCATATTCACCATATGTTTGCTCAGGTAAACGCAGGTAACAATATTGAAATGACACGGGATCAAAGGGATCAGCGCAGATTTTGCACATCCGAAGTGACGCTCGCAAATTTCATGGCACTGCGCAATCACCATAAACGCACCAACAAATCGCAAGCGTCGTGTGGCCCTGTGATTTATGTTCCGAAAGATAGGGACGAAATGATGGGAATGATCATTAGAAAACATTAGAACACGTGTGCGAATTGCATAAATGTGTTTTGAATTGCAGGAGCTCGGCGCCTGCGGTATTGTTCAGGTTAGATGCGTGTGCCCCAAGCGGGTGAGGTGAACAAGAGATGCTGCAGCTGAATTTCACTGGATCACTATTTTATCTGCTCCTGGCTTCTGCAGGGAATGCTAGGAGCATACGTACTGTTGCACAAGATGAATTTCTGTCCTCTAAAAATGTAAATGGAATTGCTCTCCCTTTTAAAATCAATTCATTTGACACTACACAGGTGAATACAATTGTCATGACTGCAAAGATTCCACGAACACTTTCATCCAGACGAAAGGGGAAAGCTCTGCTCTGCCTATCGGATGGAAATCAGACGCTGTGCGCGGTCGGACTTCGCCCACCCAATAAGTTAGCACGTCCACTCAGATACGGACATTTTCTTCTTGGCGGTGGGTCAAGCACCATACCTGTTCGTTCATTTCAAAGACTGCGGGAGGCCTTCATCGAAATCGAACCTCTCTTCGGCAGGAGTGATGGGCCCTGCAGGACGGTTTTGACAGCTAACCCCTGGTAACCCCTGCGAGCGCCGACCTACCGCTGCATCAAACAACATGCCAGGAAATTATGATGAAGCTTCGCAACTGCTTGAGCGTTTGTCACTTTCTTCCACTGAATACACGTTTCCGAGATGTTGTTTACAAATTCGTGTGCAACTCTTGAACTTGCACTGCAGGATTAATCAACTCTGCACAGGTGGTTTGCGTATGACCACTGAGCCAATGAGATTGAGCGCTCCAGATGTGTGGAGTTCTCCTTTGGCTTCTTTTCACAAAAGCATTCCTCAAAACGTTTCCAAAAACCTGAACAGAAAGTTCTTAATCTGCTCCAACAGGAATTTTCTCGATTGGGAGGACGCAGGAAGGAAGGTTCCGGCTGAGGTCCAAGACAAATTGCAAGGTGACAGCCAAGCGATTGCATCACGCGGGGTCAGCGCAGGTAGTCGAGCTGCTGAGCTGCGCCTCGAGCTGCGCCGCTTTGGACGCAGCGACAGCGGCTGATTACGAGAGATGCGGATCAAAGGTGGCCGATGAATAATCAGCTTCAAAATATCAGGGCGATGTTGGCGACAAAGCAGCTGATAACGCGTGTTTTACGACCAGCAAGAAGAAAAATATGAGCACGCAACTTTGGGCAAAACTTGTGCAGAAGTTGATCTTCGTGATTTATGCGTTCGTGAACAACGATGTTCTGACGACGTTGAAGCTGATGAGTAACATTTTCTTTCACAATCATTACAAAACACAAAGCGCGCCAGGAGAAAAGTTCATTAAAACTCGTCATTAATAGTCAGGCGTAAAATTGGGATGTTACGAGTTTTTCCTCGTTTTTCACGTGGTGTAAGCAAAACAAAATGCGTATCGCGCCTATAGAAAAGTGGCACAAAGAGACCCACCCCGAGTCCCACCCTAAACCCAGACGCTCGCTCAGTGGGGCTGCTAATTACCAGCCTTTATTCCAGCCACTCAGGTGCACTGCTCAGGTAACATCTCCTCTAATAGGTTGGAAAATTACCCGCCGACATGGGGGAACACTTATTGATATGAAAAAGGCTTCTCGTCCCTGAATATTTCATGAAACGCTGTACCGCGTGAACCTCTGTGTTCGACGTGGCGCGTAGGCACACCTGGATTGAACGAGCAATGTGTTTTGGCATCAATGAAGAGATTGCAGGGACGACGGGGAATTTCTGTGTTGAATCATTAGTTCCCAATGAGCCTTGAGCTGTCAGATGGGACCTTCAAACCTCAACCAGCAGCTTGATATGAATCTTGTTCCATGCTGAATTCGCCTTTGTCTGTGCGATCTGCTCTTGGCACGAGAGCACTGTACTTGGCGTCAAGCAAGTTGAAAACACAACTTCCTTCGAGTATGGAGCGTAACGAAACTGGAAAACCACTCGTGACCCAATCTCAATTTTCAGAAGATTTCGCAGGTTCTCGGGAAACGTACTGAACAAAATACCAAGGTCCATTTCAGACCAACAACCAGGTGAGGAATGTGGCCAACTGAAAACAGAAGGTTGATAGTTCTCAGGAAACCTCACACCAGATTCTTGCTTGGAATATTTGCAAAGTCAATCAAGTCTTGCTGATCCTAGAAATGCGTTCTCCTTCTCCCGCAGGGACGCAGACCCGCCCTGCCTGACCTTGAACGCTGGCGTTTTCTGATCTTGAGAAGGGAAATTCCACACATCAAGGCGAATTGCAGATTGACACTTTAAACTCACACATGGCTCGCATTAGTTTCAATTTGTTGGAGGCTGGTCCTGCTAATTTACGAATACGGAATGCTGAGATGAATTAAAAGTAACGCCTTCGAGACAATGGCTTTTGGCCAAAAGTGCAAATCAAAGGCTGGAACCAGATGCGAGTCGCAATTTGGCTCCTTGCGCTGCCAGGCGCTCACGCCACGCGAGCGGTGCGCGTCATTCCTCACATTGATCTTGAGAAATGTTTTGCTGTCTGAAAGCTCAAAGTTCCTTTTGTTCTTTTTGAAAAATTCGTTTGTAATTAACCCCGAAATATCATGAACAACTTGTGGCGCATGTGATTTGAACAATACCCGGACACTTTTTGCACACACAAGACGAGTAAATGAAAACTGTCTGTTTGAACAGTTTTAGTCATAATTTGCTCAGCAAAAGCACACCGTGCTGTTGTTTTTTCACGTGAAATTAAGTCACTATCATCGCCGGTCGTATTGATTCGCGGCACGTTGATCAAAAGAGGTTCATGTTGAACACGAAAGAAATGTTTTCCTCCGAAAGCGCTCCTGTCAAGGAAAAGCTGCTTTACGGTGCCCTTTCACATTGTTAAAAAATTTATTTGATGGGGCAGTCGTTTTGGGGGGACACTTGTTTCCTCCGAAAACATTTTGTTACGCATAGGCTTTTTTACACCATCGAATTAGTTGCAAAAAGTAGGTAGTGAAACACAACCGACATTGCCGAAATCCCCACTCACAAAAACTCGTGTGCCTCTCCCTTGGAAGTAGCACGTGACGCGAGTGGTAAGCCACAAGCTTCAAACAGAGTGCAAACTTCAGATACTTGAAAAGCACTTTCATTAAGATAATGTCAGCCAGGTGAGGGTAATAAGTGTTGTTCAGCTATGTTCGGTGCATGTTTTCGTGTGGACAAATTACGCGGTGAGTGAACATGTGATTGACGGGGCAGACTGACCGCAGCGCAGATCTCTCAGAAGAACGTCTGACGACTTGCAGGAGGAAGAGCAGCACATGCAGAGGGTATTGTGCAGGTTGGACTTCTTTGGTGGCGGTTGAAAGGACCCAAAACCACCAGTTGTGGCCAGCAGCTGCATGGGATCTCTGTTCATTTGTTGGGAGCACCTAAATGTGGCAATCCTCATTTTGTTTCCCGTCTCTTGGTTTTGGGCGTTTTCTTACAGGTCAAAGAAGAGACCCACCTGCTGGTTGCAATGAATGGTGAATGAAAAGAAAAATAGGTGTTGTTAAAATTTGCTTTCAACATTCAACAAAAATGAGTTTGTTTAATTAAACTTCCAGAAGCGACAGACATTGTTTGATCGCAAAATTCCTTTTCACTTCATTGCGCTGCTTCCGTGAACCTTATTCACCGGTTTCAAATTCGCATTTATCAAAAACGGAACTGCGAATGATAATTAAGATAGCAAATCAGTGGTGCATTCTAATGTGGGCTGACCAAGTGAACAGATCACCCCTTCACCCTGGCTACGTAGGTGTCGTGTCAGCTCAGTGAAGCTTGTCAGAAAACTAGCATCCTGTCTTTGTCGGGGGTGCCCAAGTAAATTTCACAATTCGAAGTTGTGCCAAGTGTGTCGAAGTGCTCAACCAAAAGCTCGGATAGGGTGAAAAATTCTTGAATTTGAACGGACACTGGGTTGAGTAGCTCCAGCTCGCTTGCCTGTTGGTTCCTCTGGGGTTTTCCAACTTTGTCGAGTTGTTGCTGAGTTGTTTCAATTTTGAATGATGCCATCGGGTCAATTCGGTGAGCATTAGGAGTCACTTTGCTTCCTGCAGAAAGAGTTTTCGCTGCAGTAATGTTGACATCAAATGGCTTATTGCGATGCGCATGCTTCACCGCTTAAATCAGTGATCAAACAGTCTCTGCATGCTTTTTTACTTGCTTCGTTGGATAATTGAGCATAATTAGCCCCAAGCAAAGTTGTCTTTTCCTTTGTCAGGACAGGTGACTTTTCAAGGCAAAAAAGTTAGTTTTTTGTATGAATGGGGGAGATGAAAGTCTGCAGTCGAGTGCTGATGGCGCATTGCAAGCAGGGATCACATGGCAATGACACACAAAGGCATTGGCTTTGGTAATCTTCAGAACCATTCACAATCCACTAAACAAACGTGTTTTGATACTCGCATGGCAATGGGTTCACGAAGAACTTGAAACCCCTTTTCTCAACGCTCTGTTGATGGAAAAGGTAAGTTTACATCAGAGGATTTAATCTTGGCTAAATGTAATATGAATTTTTTCGGGGCTTTCAGGGGTTTGCGACCAACGTAGTGAATTCTTTTCACCCGACCGCCTTTTCAAATTGAAATCCAACATGACTTGGATGCCTCGTATCAGCTCGGAACCACCCATCTCATGTCGGATAAATGCACGACACTGAAGTTCAGAAGTGAGCAGTCATTAGCTTGGGTTCAGCGCACACTCTTTGTCAACATGGCCCTTTTAAGAAAACGTTTACACCAAATCGTTTGAGAGAAAATGTAATTGTATATCTAAATTTACTCAGGGAAGATGGTTTGATCTTCTCGCTGTGAATGAGGGATTTCAGCTCTTTGTAACTCCTTGAGGTGCCTTGACAGCGTGTCACGTCCCGCTGATACAGTAGTCAATTTATTCACAGGAGATTCATTCACAGCCCTCACAGTCACAAACAGATTTATTTCACCCACTTTTTGTTTCCTTCCTGACATATGTCATACAAAGAACTGATGGAGATTTCAGAAGAATGTTTCAAAGTTTCGGTGTGTGAATTGTGCGCAAGTCTGGTTCAGGTGGACGAACTGAACGTTCCTTTCATGTGTGCATGATCTTTCACTTGCAAAATGGATGCCAGCAGATTTGGTGGCACGGAAAAGCGTCTTTGAACAAAGACGTGGGCGCTGAAATGTCTCCCTCTCGAGTCGCAAGATTCAAACTGAAGATAGCACCTTTTGGGCCTCACTGCGCCTTGGGACTTCCGAACCATTGACCTCGGTGCAGACACACGGCCACTTCGCCTGCACATTCGAGACGACCAAAGTAATTACAGGCTTAAAGGCTGAACTTTGCACAAAGTGAGGAGAAGAACACCTTGGTGAACTACGGGTCAATCGCTAGTAAATAATACATGTCGCTGGTTTAGAGTGACGCAGAAATTGTGGCTGGGGGAGCACCAGTGGTCATCAGCATTGTTTGGAGGTTGGATACATCAAAGTGTCCCACGCACCCTCGACTGTTACCTGAAATGGCCATTTGGCTGCTGAAGACAGGGGCCTCCTCTCGCTTTTCAATTTACCTGGGCTATTTTTCAGCTAAATATACCCATTCTGGTACATGTAGGCAATTTGATTGGATTAAATTCTCTAATAATGATAAGTTTGGCTTGGTACCCGCACAATGGCATGCATTTCCCGCTTTCATTGGAACCAGGCTTTCTATTACTTTCCTTCCGAGAGAAATGGGGTATCTAAATGTTTGTCTGGAAATTCAGTTGAGAGTGTTTTCTGTGGACAAAATTGAAATCTTGGATGTGATGCAAAGTATTTTCAAAGCATTACCATTGTAGCTTTTGTTGCTGTGAAAAAATAATGTTGACAGAAGGCTTTACGGATGCGTGATAGGTCGATTTGGGTAATTTATTCGTGACTCACGAAAATCAATGCCGTCGTGTTCGTGTTTGTTGCATTGTGTTCGAACACTGAGAAATCCAGGTGAGACGGGCTCTAGGTGAATACCAACAAGGTCCCTTTCAATTCCCCGATGCATATTGATAGCCTGTTCATGTTCGCGTCGTGGCTTCTCTGTCGTTGTTTTTGCCCTCTGTTCCTCTTGCAGGGAAAGTCTGCATTGCTCAAGCGCTGAGTGTTTGTGTTGCTGCTTGTGCAAATTAACTTTTGAGCACAAGTTTCTTCAACATTTTCTTCAAAACTGAATCACAAGTCAAGAACAAATCGATTGGATGACCACATCACTGAACAGCAAGGGTCTTTTTTCACGAAAGCGGACGAACTTCGCACAGCTCTTCTGCAGCAATTTCCAATGTTTCTCCCAGGTATGTTCTTTGTTGCAACAAACTGTCAGTGCATTCACTGGATATGTTTTGACGGACTTGAAGTTGAAGTGGCTCTGAGCGTGGGCTGTAGTGATTTGCGCTAATGAGCTGCTCCACACACTGACGAGGTGAACGACTCTTCCGCTCTCAGTCCACGTCCTGTTTCTACTCGATCCAGCGACGCTGGGGAGATTTTTTACCAACTCGTGTTACTCACAAAATATTTTTTCCGGCCCTGTTGACTCACACATTTTTGTCCGAGGCACAGTCGAAAGCAGATCTAACAAGGAGGAGGATCTGAATTCTTCCGTCTCAAAGGTCAAGAGGTCTCTAGTTCTCGATCTGTGTTTTGGGGCAGGAGGGTGGATTTTTCCACAGGAAGGGGCAATTTGTCTGCAAGCACGCCTGGTGAATCTATTGCTCAGATTTGAATGGCAGCTGCCTGAATTTTCGCTGACCCTTTGTCGGGGAGCAGAGCACGGCTCGCCCATCTTCGGTGTCTGTTCAGGGTGAGGTGGAACCTGCCCCCGGAGCAGCGCATCCAGACAGCGCGGAGACGGCGGCGCTGAGTAATCGCGATCGAGTCCCGGGTGGCGGGGCTCACGGCTCCGGCTCCTGTGAATTGGTCACAATATGTAATTTATGTTCGATCCGCAGGTTCAACTTTTCACATTTGTAAATGAACGTTTGCGCGGATGTTCGTCCTTCGATGAATGAAAACGTCAGAAACACGTGGTGTCGATCAAGTTTTGTTATTCACGTGCCTGTGTGAAGAATAGTTCCTTTTGTTGACTCCATAGGAGGCGAAACGAAAAACAGGAACTGTGAATGGCACACACAGCTGTCTGGGGTGCAGTGACAAAGAATACGAGCACAGGTTTTTGGCGATGAGAGCTGTTGATACGACAGATTGAGTTGAGTTTTGGCGCTGCCAACAACTTCAGAGGATGATATTCCTTCTGCCATACCTTCCCCGAACAGCTGCTGTGCCAATTTCTCCATTTTCTCCGTGCCCAGCCAACTTTACAGGAGGAAGATAGCCCGAGGAGATAAAACAAGATATAGAGTACACGCGAGAGAGCAAGCTGCCCAGTACATTGCCCCGAGTACGTGGGATGCACAAAGGGCAGAGAACCGTTGGCAAAACAGTAGCAGCCAGTGGCTGTTTAGCCTCCCGCTGACGGGGATCTGCCCATCTGGATTGCTTTTACCGTCCACCCGCAACTCACGAGGATTTGTCCCGCTGTTTTTGACACAATCAGGACACTTGGCGCTCGAGTTGGTCCGAATTTCTGAAGGCAGAGAGTGAGTTACAAAGTGTTTTGGAGAACATTGCTGGTGACATCGCGGACGCACCGGGGAGGATTGAAACTTCCAGTTCTGTTGTTCTTGAGACAGGGGATTCTTAAATTTCTAGCACTTCGGAGAACACCGTGAAGTTTGGAGGTGTGACAAGGCACACGCTGCTGCTCACAGGAGAATTCGGAAGAAGCCGAAATTCGGCAAGAGACTTCGCAGTGATAAGCGGCTTATGAAGAACTCATTTGTCGGCGCTGTTGAAAACCGATGTTATCGAGGTACTTATGTTGTTCTCGCAAGTGCGGTAAGTGGATTCCTCGCATGTTGTCAATGGTCCTGGTTCTTTTCTTTGCTGTGAGTGTTTTAGCACCAACAAAGTGGAAGCAAACTCTGCACAAAGTTTGCAAAATACTGTCCCAGTCGGTTTATGAGGTTGTGCTCGTTCTGGTCCCGAACATTTCTCATTGTTGTTGAAAAATGCAGAAAACCCAACGGAAGCACGCAGTGCCCGAATAATTCGGACAGAAGCTGTGTGTTCGTCTCGGTTTCGGGCCGCCGACCCGTGATGACGTTTCGTTGGCAGGTTGCATCACTGACACAAGTTTTTGCTCTTCAGAATTCAATCAGTGAGGCAAGCGTTGATACACAGATTCAATTTTGAACTGTTGACAGAATATGTTGAGGCTCGGTGCGTTGGAGGTCGGGAAGCAGCGGAGCGACACTTCTCATGTTACCAAGTGCAAGTTTGTGAACTTCACTGAAAGATTCCGCGAGCTGCTGGATTTGCAGCTCAAATAGCAAAACAAAAAAAGTTTGAATGTCAAGGCACAGAACACTCGTTGGTCAGGACACGAAATATGACAGACTTTGCTGCTACTTGCAATCTGAAGGAAATCTGATCAAAAACGTTATTTAGATAAAGCAATCTCGACTGACAAATGCACGTCCTGAGAGAATTTGTTTCAGAGCGAGGGGAGGAGAGGTGGGATGTTCGTACAGGACACGCCCAACACCTGATGCTTATCTATTCTTTTCTGAGGGGAGATGAGCAAGCAGAGCAAATTGGATCCGGTTTTTCATATTTGTCGATCAACACCAAACTTTCGTTGCAAGCGCTTATTTTGTATGAGGTCACTGAATCGATCTTTGGTTGCTTCTTGTCTGAGTTTACCCCTTTGGAAATACTTTGTCGAAAGTCTGAACACGTGTGTGTTTCAAAGGCTGAGTAAATTCCCCTTCTGACGCCTGGTCGCTGCTAACGAGATGTTTCCGACCAGATGTTGTTGCCCTCGTGTTGCCAGTGCTCACCACAAAGTCAAGACTTGATGAAAAGCAGCGACAGACTTGGTGGGCATCCGCCATCGAGCAATCTTCATCACTGTGAAGTCTTGACGAACCATACCTTGTCCAGACAAAAAGTGCAATGGGCAGTTGGTCAATGACCTGGCTGTGGGGCGAAGAATTTCGCTTTGAATTTCACGCCAGATAAGTAGATTCGTCCTGTCTGGTTTCAAGTTGGTACAGTTGGTAAGAGCTTCTCCAGCACAGTCTGTATTCTTTGTGGTATGAATGTAACTCCTGGTGAAACAATATCCCGAAGATTTTATCAATACAAGTTTATTGATTCATCCAGGGACACGCAAAACATTTGTAAGCCTTGGGTGGCCAGGTTGTTCTTTGAAGGGTCTTTGAATGTGTTGGTTGTTGTTTGCTGCAGGCAGGTAAGCAGCGAGGCGACAGTGTGGTGGGTGGGATCAAGCAGGAGCGGGCGCCCTGCGCTGCGACAAAACAAGCAACTGAAGTCTCCCAGACGTAATCAAACATTTCTTCATCGCTGAGAGATATAATTTAATTGGGTGGCCACAGGGCTTGAATTTGACTTCCAGACAAAGAAAAGTGAGAATCTGGCGTGAATGTTTTGACAGAAGCCCTCCAAAACTGGGTAGTTAGTGTGCAAAGTGTAGCCCCTGGCTGCACTGATGTACCAATGCTTGTTGGTTTTTCGCTTTGACCCTCTTGTTATGGATGAGCTTGGTGATTCACGTTGCTGCTAATTGGCCAAGCGCAGTTGCATTTATGAAATATCGCAGACGCCAAAAACCTCTGTGCACATGTGCTCGATCTGCCCCCGTGGATTACGGCATGAGGCTAATTTTTGAAAATTTCCAAAACTTCGTCCTTCTGCCAGATCAGTAAAATTGAATGAGGTGTCGCGTTTCAAGGAGGAGTGCGATCAAAGATTCCGAGGTTCATCCGAAATGCACGGGGCAAGTAACCTTCTCGTTTCCTTGAGGATCCGTCTTCAAAGAGCAGCTCAAAGATGGACACTTGACATCAAACTGTTCTGGTGTTGAACACGAACAGATTCACCCTTCGTTTGATACAGATTCGACTGCGGGTGTCGGTTCCTCTCATCAAATGTCTCACTTTGATGTTTGCAAACAATTGACCAGAAGCCAGACAGTCGTGTTGCATCTTACTCCAAACATCAGATGTTTACCCTTGGACTGGTTCGCACAGAAATACAGACTCAATCTCAGTAACAACCAAAGACACATTCTCTTCTCTTTTTGAATGTACTCAGTTTTCATTATTCCTTCGCGAAAACACTCGATCTGAGACACATGTCGTCCTCAATTATGCTGCAAAAAAGAAACAGTGACAGTTTTTGTTACAGGCATTCTGCATTCTGGTTCACATGAATTTTGGAATGATGACACAAGCTCACAACTCCCGGTGGAGTCTTGTCATTCTTGGATGATTCTTCAAACTGGAGTGGTCAAACAACTTTGTCGCGGGCAGGGTTGACGTGTTCCTCCAAGAGGGTTTGGAGGTTCCACCATCTGTGTTCATTCTTCTTTCCATAGAAGTGCGCAAAGGATGAAGCAGATCTTTGACGGGGATGCCAGCTGAAATTGTTTTGATGAACCAGACTGTTGGGGTTCTTGTCAAGCCTTGTGTGTCCAGAGTCCAGAGTGAAATCAGGCAAAAAAAAAACTAACAACTGTTGGTCACGAAATACGTTTGGGTCGCCGATCAGCAGAGACGTACGAATCGAAGTCGTGTCTTTGTAACAGTGACAACTTGCACCGCAACAGGATGTTGCCTCGCTGCTATCTCACGAAATTCCCCCTCCTGTCATAAAATCAATTTGCCTTTGTATTTCATGCATCTCATCGTTGCACATTCTCACAAATGGTGGGTGTAGTTTACCTGACGTGTAGCCTTTTTGTCACATCCAGCCATTGAGCACTGACACTTTTACTAACTTCTCTTGCGCACAGAAATTTATGCAAATAGCGGGTCTGCAATGGAAATGAGCGCGATATGCATGTCTGTACAGACATCTGCAGTTGGTAAGAGACTATATATGGTGCACAACAACTGAGTGAACCTCTGTTGTAAATGACTCCCCAATGGTGCAAAGCGATCATGAACCATTGTCACTTCAGGACTGCGCAACATTCCACCAAACCAAGAGTTCACCTCTGCTAGCTGAACGGAGTGAAGCCAAAACGCTTTTAAATTGCACCTGACTGGTTGGGTTTTCTCTGTGATGATGAGCAACTCTGATCCATTTTTTCACGCACTTGTTTGTGCTTGTCCGGAGAACATTTTGTCATCCCTGAAGGTTGATAAGTGCAAATGGTTGGAACACGACAGGGTGCAGGGTGCAATCAGCACAATGAAAATAATTTCCCCGTCTGAAGAATTTAATTTCACTTGGCAAACACATCGGTATCACCCAATAAATCTACTTTCACGCTGGGCAAAACATAGCTTTGGCCTCAAGAACGGAACAGGTAAAAGGGAAGCACCACTGAGACGCAGAAACTGCCAATCAGATAAAGGACATAGCTTCAAATATCAGAGCTGGAAAAGTTGTATTTTCCCAACAAATGAAGTGTGGTTAATTCTTTGGAATAAAACTGCATCAACGGGCGAGTGTGTTCTTGTGGTCAGGGCCAGGATACATTTGGGGCACAGAGAAAAACTCAAACTGCGGGTTCAAGCCGAGAAGAGGTTGAAATAATTTGAAAACAAACCGCAGCACAGGTTATTTGTTTGGCTTCGGTACTTCAACACGCAGGACCTTGTGCGTTATCCACCATTGCTTCGTTAGGTTCATTCTGAATGATATTTGTGGAAGAAAAGATGGAATAATGTGCTCTTTGAAGTGGAGGGAACTTATTTTCTGCGCGTTTTGCGCCTGACTGAATTACCACGGTTCTTTGCTGCGGAGAGGTGGAAAGAAATGTGTGTCGCGACAAAAGTTTGACGAAGTTTTCTCAAGATCTCCCCCGAAAGGTTTACTTTAATGAATTGTCAAGGCTGTAATTTGAAGGAGAAGTAATGACATTTATTTGTGCAGGATCCTCTTGAGTGGGAACGGAAGGTTTTGTAAAATCTAATCATTCTCGCCAAAGTACTTTTATGTGTTTGCATTTGTCACTCTTGAAATGAAGTTCAACATGTGAGTGTTTGCAACACTGCTCTCGCTTGCCCAACTCAAGATTTGAAAAAATCTTCCCAACGTAGACTCTATCACATTGAACTTCACAAACAAGTTACTGCTGAGAAACACCACAGGAACAACTGGACCCTTCACGTTGAAATTGACGTTCTTTTCAAATCCCCATCAGCCAACTTTCAAGTTTCGAATGAGTCATAAAATGACCTGTGGTCAAACAGTAACAGGTGGAAAAGTTTCCAGGGGCATCTCAAAACATCTCTCAACTGAAAAGTCCAGTACCTGGAGCTGGGATGAAAAATAACGTTCCTTTGTGGATGTTTCGTCTAACACTTCTCCTTTGGCTTGTCCCCTGAGGACAAAGGGTAAAATTTGTACAGGAGGAGGTCCGCAGCAACTGAAACATGTGAGTGGACAGTTTGGCAGGTGACAATTCTTTAAACCTCAGGTGGACACATTCGTTTGTCACTGAAACTTTGCTTGACACGCCTAGATTTCTTCCCTATTTGGTGTCTTCATTGGACCATGGTGCCCCTGTATCACAGGACACAATGTGCCTTCAGCAGGCCTTCTGGCTATCATTTCGTATCAATATGGGGCGGAACCCAAGTTGACACTTCATCCGTGAAGGATTTGCTTGACGGACGACGAAAACTTCTGGTGGTTTGGAAACATCAACAGAAATCAATTAAAAGTCATTGAGAACTTGATTAGGGGGAACATTTACATTGAGGTGGTGGAGTTCCTGGTTTGACAGCTTATGTGAACTGCTGCACATTAGTTGTTGTAAACTGCGACCCCTTCTGCCAAAATGTCACTGGCACTTGAATAAGACCACATGTGTCCTGGGGATATAACAAATGGAAAACTATTCGGAAGCACTGTTCAACTGTTTTTCGCAAGTAACAAAGAAGAATCGGAATCAAGCTGAACGATGACAAAACGCACCAAGACAAGACAGATGTTAGAAATTCCCTTTTGAAAGCAAAACTTAATTAAATAAGTGACTGTTCCTTCGGAAAATTGAAAGCATTCGATCCACTTCAACTTTGTTGAAGCCCAAGAAAGACGTTGCAGTCAGTTTTCATCATCTAATTTTGTTGTCGTAAATTTCGGTCTCTCTGCGTGTTTTTCAAGTGCGTACGAACGCTTTCGAGTGCTTCATTCACAGATCGGGCCAAACGCCGCTGGTGCACTTTGCCTCTCTCCAACCAAATTGTGATATTTCACATTGATGTGACGTCTAAATTCTGCTCCGTTTAATTGAGCTATATCCTTGAACATTGGCGCTGTCGGCGGGCATCTCGCAGGAATTTCGTTGCCAAGTTTTGAAGAAAAAAATCAGAAAACGGACACAAACGTCAGCTCACATTGCACAGCCTTCTGAAACAACACCATTGACCAACCGCAAAGTCGGATGATATCAGTTATCCTCGGGCTATCTGACTCAGTTTGTACGTATCCAGGGGCTGAGTACATTGGTTTAGTTACCCCCAGGAGCGGGGGCGGGTGCCCAACTGAGCCAGCCAACTGAAGCAGGCTGAAATTTTAGAACACTTGGCTGTATCTCTGGAATGCTTGCATCCAGAATTTTCAAGGTGTATTCTTGTAGTCACTGAACAACTTTTCATTGTCAGAAAGTAGGTCACATGATTGAGTGGCCATATCAATGTATATTTTCTGAAAATGTTCCTTTCAGCCAATTTGAAAGCACATAGTAAAATGTGTGGCACCAACTTCATTGCACATCAAATGATTTGGTGAAAAGTAGGTCACATGACCAGACAGCCGTCTTGGATGCTTTGTGGCCATTTCAAAGCCACATGTCCCTCCCCTCAATATCAACTAAAAAGTATGGCCAAACTTCATTGAAACAAGATGGCTGCCACCGAAGTGGAAGGTGACTGAATTGGGCTGTAACTGTGGAATGCTTGCACACAGAATGTTCAAACATTCAGAGATAATTCCCATGGTCACCCTGAAAATTGTTCTTGTTGTCAAAAAGTGGGTGACATGACTAGTTTCCTATCTTGGATATTTTCAAAATACCATTTCTGGCCACTTTGAAGGTCCCTTGCCCCTTCAAATGAGCTACAGTTGGCCTCTTTGTTTGCAAAAGATGCTCCGAGTCCTGTATCATCCCATGTGTGGGGTTCCTTCAATGGCAGGTATCTCCTGAATGCAATCCAAAGCCACGAAGACAAAGTCACTGGTACTCAATGCTTTTGTGCGTGTGTGCCATCTCAGCTGAAAAACACGCGCCCTTTGGATCCTGTCTCATTGTCACATCCTACTTTCTTTACTCCTGTCTCAGGTTCTGATAGACAGACTTGATCTTGGTGGCACTAGAAGTATCTTTGAACACAGATATTCATGATTTCCAAATTTCCAAAGGATGTACCGGGAAAACATTCTTCTGTCGATGTCTCAGCTCCTTTCTGTGATGTTCCTTTGATTCTCTTTGCTTTGAATGGGATCTCATTTACTATCTTGGTCCTCAACTGAGAAAGAACTTCAATTGTTTTTGCATTTTGGAATCATCTTGGACTGACTATGATTTTGTTGTGCCATTGCTTGGGAAGAATGCTGAACATTGTCAGGGAAACTTTGTGTTATTTTCTCAGCTCTTTATGAGAATAGACATCTGATTTTTTCTTTTTGCAATCATGAAGCTGGGACAATTGATTTTCATTCCATTTCCACCACTGCCAGAAATGAATGTCCTTTCTTTGATTTTTAGCTTCCTTTGTAGCCTTGATATTTAGTGCACAGCCACTTGCATGGCGTGGCATGGTGCACCAAGTGCCTTGTGTGCTGTTTGATCTCTGGTCTTTTATCTCAGAACAAGAGAAGCAGTGCACAGGGCAACTGCAAGTGCAAAGTCCCCATATGGTTTGCTTTGGTGGTCTTGTCCCAGGCCAGCACCTTCAGCCACCAAAAACCTATACAGGGGGCATGTAATGGGACAAAGGCGGACATCTTGCCTGAGATGCCATATCCTTAGCCTGATATGCCAAAAAGTTGTATACACAGGCAGAAAATAAGTACCAATAGTCACAGGCCAGCACCATTGGCCACCAAAAACCCCTACAGGGGGGGGGCATGACGGGACATGGGACAAGGACAAAAGGGGGAAGTCTTGGCTGAGATGCCATATATATGTTAAAATCCAGACAATATGGACCACTTTACCAATTGTCCCAGGCCAGCAACATTGGTCACCAATAACCCCAACAGGGGGGGGCGTGACGGGACATGGGACAAGGACAAAAGGGGGACGTCTTGGCTGAGATGCCATATATATGTGTACATAGCCAGACAATAT
>JAAUXT010045273.1_pt1 | contig 23026 bp, 19 predicted proteins | sample 7278171 | NCBI WGS metagenome assembly JAAUXT01 (sample SAMN14350112, study PRJNA611818) | marine sediment metagenome | isolation source: surface marine sediment (1.8m) | place: French Polynesia: Moorea | collected 2018-08 | reverse complement strand
TTTGATACATGTATACAAAAGCACATGGCTTGCACATGGCCTTCGGCCCCACGTGACTTTTCTTCTATCTTCTCATTCGTGCACAGGATCCGTGCAGTTCTCCTGGTGCGGTCTCCATTGGGCGTCATGTTGACTTTTGACGCGCGCGTCAAAAATTCTGACGCCGCCCAACCGTCACCAATGTGAAAACCCCTATTGGGTTTGTATTGTAAGGACGTATAGCGGTAGCAAGAGTAAATGGGCAAGGCCCTTGACAAAGACGGGATAAAACCGCATGCAAATAGAGTAATCAGGTATGAATATGCACAGACCACCAGAGGTAAAGCTGAATGTGAAGTGTAAAAGCCCAGATGTAAGGAAGCAGCTGCAGGTCTGAAATGAGTACTCACGGCACAGAGTATGGTCACCTCTGGTTGCACTAAGAGCTTGGCACAAAATGCTCTATCGTTTGGTTCTCCAACCACACACACCATACTCGGACTCTGTCACAGCTCGTGTGACATCCGGATAAATGTTGACACTCTCGTACTTGCTGTACAAGGATTTGTACATATATATTCGGACCGGTATTCACACTTTAAGGGGCAGAACAGTATGGAGGCTGCTGTTCCATCTTTTGACCGCTCTGGGAGCCGTTGGGGCGACGCAACTACAGCCCAATGCAAACCCAATGGGGCGACGTCACAGCACGATGGAACAGCACGACGCTGGTTGCTGCGTCGCTGGGAGTGAGTTTCCAGCCTCTACACTATTGGATGGCTTAAAACTTATTTTTCAAAGTGTTTGTGGCTCACAAAGGTGCATGTCTCACAATTCTACACCAATTCCTTCGGCTTTGGCCCTTTGGAGCAGCCCAGTAATGTTGTCGGGGAGTGCTACGTCAGAGGTGAGGACACATTTCAGTGGTTCCTCACACTGCAATGACCTGTGAACTTTGTGATAAGTTATTTGGCGTGAATGTTTGCTAAACATAAAATTTGTGCAATGTTTTGCATCATTTTTGTACAAATTCAAACTTGTCTAAAAAAAACAACAAAATCCACAACGCACTTTTACCTGCTGGCACAAACTGCACTCAGGAAAAGGTCAGGTGTCATATTTCCAAGAGCAAAGGACGTCATCACCACAGTCGCAGATGTCATGTGACTTCCTGAAGCAATTACCTTTCCAATTATTGTTTGAGTGTTGCGCATTGTCTTCGGACATGACAGTCAAAGGGTCAGTGAACATATATGAAAGACAAAGAAAAAAGAGGAAAAAATCATTGTGCACAGTATCAGTCATGTGTTGCGATTGAAATGCAGGCAGTGTGCACACACTGGCTGGTCTTGTGTGTTGCAGGCTTGTGGACACCTTCTCTCAGCCACTATGAAATCAGCAGGATGTTAGTCAACTGGACCAGAGTAGAGCCTAAGTACTGGCCTTCCTATGTGGACAGGTTTTTGGCTTCCATCTTTACAGATGCCTCAAGTGAATCTGGACTTCATGCAGATTCTTTGGCTTTCTGCATGAAAGTTTCCAAAGCATTTTATCAATTTTCATTGCTACATCAGAAACCTCATGATTTTGTAAAAAGTCCCACCTATTGTTCTCATCCTGGAAAGCCCATTGTGAGTGTGTGGCATACAAAGTCACAGGATATACACCATGGAGTTTTGAAGAGGCCAACTGGTCATGCAGAATTCTACAGGCCACCTCACTGTCCCAAAATAGGAAACTTTTATAAAGATCCAGAATCAACAGCCAAGGCTCCACACTGGAGATGGCAGATTTACCTTCATCCAATGTTGAGGCTGAATATAACTTTTCAATTCATTTACTTTTCTGCCGTCAAATATTGTGCAACTGCACACCTGAGACTTACTGGCATAGAAATGCAGCCATTCTGTAAAATGCCTGTCAACAGTAAAATAGAGAAGATGGCAGATTTTGTGTTTTGTGGCATACATTCACAAATATCTGTCTTTTCATGGTGGAGTTGCATTGATTTGGGACTTTATGCATACATGTTTGTTGTTTATGACATATTCTTTGCATACACCATTATTGATAAAAACAGCAAAGTTGCATTGATACACAGACCTCAATCAATACAACACCAGCAAATTGCCCTCACACAAGCAACAAGCATCAAAAGTAGTTCTCTGCCATTGTGTATTTTTCATGTTATCACCAGGAAGACACATATGATTCATGTCCAAATATCAAGTACAGTATCAGAGAAGGTTATTTCATTGAATGATGGTCCTGGCTCACAGTCAAAGCCACCAGAGTTGATTCAACACTCTCTGGACTTGAAAGAATACCTCACAGCTACATTTCAGTGTGTTCTGTATTTGTGGTGCCAGGGTGGCAGTGTGGAAAACAACAACATATCTGTTGTCTTTACAAAACACAGAGCACCACAAAAGTTATCATTGAATCAGAATGACAAAAAGGCAATCATATTCCACAGAACATTTGGAGAGAGTCCAGTAACATATATGCAGATTAAAACTGACCCTGGATTCTCTGTAAATGTGAGTGTCAGTCACATCACTTACAGTGGAAAGATAAACACAATGGACTGCATGTTTGGTGGGGTCAGTGTATACCAGGGTCTTAAAGAAGTCAGTACACTATGCATCAAGACAAATGGTATCAGTGAGGAGAGGAGTTCTGGTCTTCCAGTCAGAGATGAGTATGTGTTCCCCAATATTTACTCTGCATCTCATCAATTGGAGTTGGTTATTTTCTCTTACCCTGAATATGTTTCAATGATGACAAATCTGACAGTATCAACAACAAGATGTAGGTCAGTTGAGATCGAAATGACAAACAAAAGCAAAACCACAATTGTGTCTTCACAACATCCACCCTTTCAAGAGAAACCCAAGTTCTTCCATCTGAAGCAGAATGCCTGCCTTGTGATCACACTGGAGACAAACAAACGCATCAATTCGCTCAATCCACGTCATGATTTGCTCTACTGGCTGCGAATTGCTGTTATACACATCAAAAATGTGGCTCACCTCGTCACATTTAGAACAACCAGTTTCTTCAGAGGTATTTTCACATTGTACTGCACGTCCATTCTGACCAAATTGTCCACAAAGGTTCGAAACAAACTCAATCAGCAAACATAACATGACATTACAGTGAAAGATGTCTCAGGTGTATGTCATGCTGTGAGTATTGTCAAAACAACCAAACATTGATGTTGTCTCTCTCTCTCCCTCCCTCTCTTTCTCTTTGCAGGTCAATACGACAACGTGATTTTCAGTGGAAAACCATCCTTGTTTGTTGTCAGTGAAACCTTCAGAGCTCTATTCAAGCCAGCGAAGGACAACACTCCACAACTCAGAGACAGAGACACTGATGCTTCTGCAGTGCTGACCAGACACTGGAACAACCAGGAGATGAACTTTGCTTCTTTGAGAATAAAAAAGAGGAATCTTCCACAAAGAGACAAAGAGTGCCAACAATTTTTCAACAAAAAATCCTACTGGCTGGTCTATGACTGGAATGTACACTATTGTGCAGTGAAAAGACATTTTTTTAACAGGGACAGGTACCACTTTTGCTTCCCTCACTGCAGACACCTCAACAACAAGTCTCTGGTGAAGATTTATGCTGAGACCTATTCCCCCACAAACAGGCACACTCCAGATGTAGAACTTCACATGGATGAGTACAACCATGACAGCTGGATGGAGATTGTAGCAGATATTTCAGACACTTCTAGCACCAAGAACAATGCCAAAGCAAACTTTGAAATCACATCGCTGAGCATTGCATATCTTATGAACATGTCCACTGTGTCTCTCCTGAATTTGGAGAATTCACCAGATGACCTCTTGTGGTTTGAGGTTGAAAACCCACACAAGTCTTTGCTGTTCCATGTGACATTTGAGTCCCTGTGCCCTGTGTACCACTTGAAAAGTGTGACAGACAAAAGTTGTCCGACAGGGACATACACCATTGCAGATCACTCCTGCTGGATGAAAGGAATGTTTTTCATACACTCCACAACTTGGATAGGAACCATGACAATTTTCCCAAAAGAAGAAACCAAATGCCTTTACTTGCCAGGAACATCTTTCAATGCCAGTATTTCCCTTTTGCAAACAGGTGCAGTAAATTTATGAAGTCTGCTGTGAAAAATTGTACTGGGGTGTGACAGACCCTCAGTCAAAATTGTGAATCATGCGTTGCTTTGTGCAAATGTTCTCCTTAGTTTATTGCCCACAAATGAAAAGAAAAACACAAAAACAGGATGGCAGCACCCAACAGAATCCCTGTCCACCGTTTGGTTAAGTGTTCATTCACTCAGAGAGGAAACACCAACGCCCAATACCTTCTTCACCTGTGAAATTTGGTTTCATGAGATCTCTCTGTGAGCGGTTTGTAGGTCATGTTGCTCTCAGACATCTTTCAGAACGATATAATCACGTATTACCTCCCAAGAATGAAAGAGGGCAAGACAAGTTTTCCATTTGTCGATAACGACCACGCAACTTGACTGTTTGTTGGGTGCAAACAAGCAGAGGAAAAAGGCAAACAAATCACCTCAGTTGGTCAAAAGAAGCGAACAGTACTGCAAACCCCTGAACTTGTGTTGGAAGCAGGACGCAAAAGAATACTTGTAATTCTGTCTTTCAGATGAGCACCATGATGTTGGGCAGGAACGCCTTAAGGTACATTGGATAAAGGATACTTTCAAAAACTTTCAGTACTACAGGAATGTGGAAGCCAGTCTGAGCTTGAGCGATTTTTTAAACAGAATTATTGGTTACCGTTTACCACGCAAGAATGCCAAGTCTAGTCTAAATTATTTGCACAACATAAGTGATTTCTTGATGTTTGGATTCCTAGAAACCTACCACATCAACCACTGCAAAAGAGACAAAAGGAAACTTCATCCACATGTTTCATGGATTGATGCTTTCAGGAGATGCAAATTCAACAGTGCTCACTTGCCCATTATAAGGTCCAGAGATGAGATGGATCATTTCCTGGCTTTTATCAAGTTTGCTCCTCAGTTTTATGATCCAAGGAACCCACTCAACAAAATGGTGACTTTCACACCCAGGTTCTATCAGAACAGCATTGGTGGCCCTTCTCCATTGTCCAATGAGGTCATCTTTCTGGGGATGGTGACCAACAGCATTGGACAGGTCTGTCAACCTCACAACTCACTCAATTGCCACATTTTTTTAGATTTGCAAACCAGAAAGAACCAGAACCAGAAAATTATGTCTCTCATGTTGCCAAGCAACAAGTGCAGAGAACTGTCTGGTTTTGGTTCCTTTGTAAATCAAACATGGCTTTTCTCCACAGGCTCTGTGTGTTTGTTGACAACTTGTTTGTTTGTTCCCAGAGGGAATGTCTGTCTGTCTGTCCATCTGTATTGCTGTTTGTTATCTCTGTCTCTCTCTATGACTCTCTTCTCTCACAGATACTGTGTGGTACTCATCTCTTAAGGTGTGTGAGAAACAGGGCCAGTTGTGCAGTGCAGTGCAAAAAGTGGTCACACTCACAAAATCTGTTTATTAACTGAAAGAATTGTCCAATATCCATTTTATATTTTTCTATTAAAATGACTTTTTTCAACCCAAACTTTAGCCCCACCTGAAAACCATGTCAAAATTGTCAAAAATCAATAAGCAAATGCCACCTCTCAAAACCCCATACAATATATTACATTTCATCAATCTACTTCTTTCACCAAATATTTGTGCCTTCTGAGATACAGAGACATTACTACATCCATACCCCATTTTTTCTGCACTTCCAGATTTGAACTTTTTGACCTCAGGAACCTAAAAATTCAAATTTGACAAATTCCTTCCTTGTGCATTATCCCCAACACAAAATGAACCAAAAGAGCCCAAAAGATCCTGAATCAATCCTCATCTTGACCATCAAACTGCTGTACACATACTTTTGGAAGACGCTGCCTACAGGTGCTTTGATTTGGCTTGCACTGATTTGGCTGGCTTGAGCCGAAATCATGTCAAATCACTTAAAAATACTTGGCAAAGATTTTGGTCAGCTTTGTGTGTAATTCGATACAAGTTTTAATGTTTGATAATTGGGAATATTTGGGTAAAAAAAAATTGATTGAAATTGATTCCGACCCCCTTCCTTTCAATTTGTTGTGTTTCGATTGTAGTGCATTCTGGTTTCTCAAATCACCGCGTGCTCCTTGGAGCTTTTTCAGGTGATTTGAGGAGGTCGCACTGTTGAAGGTCACAAAACGCGACCTCAACAGTCCGACCAAAACAAATCACCTACAGGCAGCATTTACCAAAAGTATGTATGCTGCAGTTTCATAGTCAAGATAAATTTCAAATTTGGGTCCTTTGGGTGTTTTTGAATTTGTATGGGTCAAAGATGATGTGTGAGTCTGGAATTTGTCAAGTATATATTTTTGGGTTTTTGAGGGCAAAAAGTTCAATTTTTGGGGTTGCTAAATTTTGGACTTCAACATACAAATTAGGCAATATCTCAGAAAGTATAAATATTTTGGTCACTGTGTTTAGGTCACTGTGTTTAGGTCGCTTCTCAAATCACCAGGAGCTCCATGGAGCCCTTTTTTCATTGAGGGTAACCAGTGGTTCTTGAACTTTTTCCAAGAAACATGTCTCTCAGGGTATTTTTATGTTGCCTTTTACTGAGCAGAAGTGTTTCTGCAGGAAGTCAAGAAACACTGCGTAGTTTTACAAATTCATTGAGAGACATGTTTCTTGAACTATTTTTGCATAATGGTCTTGTTTTTTTCGAAGCCAGCGTGAGTCCCTCTTCCCCCTCCCGCCAGTCAAACCCTGGGTCAACTTCACCCCGATCCTTGCCACCAGATGTTCAAGTGACGTGTTCTGCGTTCGAGTCAGTGGAGAGTTTGCATGAGGACGCACCACTGAGCTGACAAAGGAAGCTCACCAAAAGAATGGTCTCCTTCAGTTGGCGAGCTCTGCCTACTTGGTTTGCAGGGCCGAAGCAGCTCCAAAGCAGAACATGACACATGTAGTCTCGGTTTGAACCTCAATTTGATGACAACCCAGTCTGATACGCACAGTACGTATACATGCAAACCCAGTCTACAGGGACAGGGGTGCCTGGTGTACTCTGGGGTAATTGATCCGAAAAGAATCTCAGAAGTCAATAAACTCATCTTCATGTAACTTGCACCAGAACAAGCTCTTGAGTTGTCAATCCGTGGAGGTTTCGGGACAAATACGTACAGACCCTGCATGGTCACGCGACACAAGATTATTGTACGTGAGAACAAAATCGACCTCCTTGTCAGGGCGGATCACACACCTCTGGATCAGTTTCTGGTGTTCCACAAGAATGTTGCTGGAAGGAATGTCCTTTTTATTTCATATTTGTTAAGCCAGAAGTGAAGCGTTGATTGTGCATGGCGGAGTCAGGCTGCAGCATCAAACAAGAAAATGTCCAGTGCATGCATGCGTGTGGCGCGTGCACATATAGACACTGCATTCATGAGCAAACACAGAACAATCCAAAACAAGGTCCACGAACTTGCAAGGAGGTATCTGATTCACCTCGAGAAAAACCAGGGCTCAAACAGTTTGGGTTTGCTTGACTTGAGCGGCCAGAGATTCGCAAGTGCTTGTGTGATACTTTGTGGAATATTCAACAACATATCCGTTTGGAAACACATCTCGATTCAGGTGTTGTAGCCCAAGCCCAAGGTACAACTTTGGGACGACTGAATTGCCATGGGAATGAGATGCGACCTCAGGAGCCCCTTGTAATTTTGGGCCCAAATGACCAGGTGCTGCGTGCAGAAATGTTCATTCAGTTGATTTCCGTGCCTCGAAACAAAACGCGTTTCTGCTGTGACCACCACTCAACTTCCGAACAACACACATTGTGCCGGAGGCCAGGGGAAGTTGGTCGAAAGGAGGTGGGTGTGGCGCTGGGGCTGTCGAAACGATCAGGCAAACAAATTCGAAGGGCCCCTTGGGTCCGATGTTTTGCCGAAGCTGCTCACACCGAGCGTTCCTTTTGTTCAAATTGAAAATATAAACAACAAACAAACAAACACACATGCACACACACACACACACACACACACACACACACACTCATCACAGGAATGACACGTGTGTCTGTGCACATTCAACGAGACCCGTGTGCTCATATGAAATTTTGTCTTTGACGACTTTTGTCACAAAGCGAATGTCATTTGTTCTGGTTTGTCTGACTGAAAATATTTTTGTCTCGGCACCCATTATATATACGGCTGGTATTTTGTTCACAACTCATCCAGTTCGTTTTCACCAATAAGTTTTTCACAATATTCTGGTTCACGACAGTGAGAACGGCGGATGCGGACGATCGTGATGAGGTACGCGAGAGTTACCACGAGCAGCTGCCCGATCAGGTGGTATCCGAACAGCGCAACGACGAAGTGCACGTTCCTGTGATCGGTGCGGTCCCAGTCAGGATTCGGCGCGCCTCCTGCAGAAACACACAATCAAACTGGAAATCTGTCAGCGAACATGCAGTACGCACTGCCATCGAGAAAAGCTCCTGCAGAGCCTCGAGATTTGGAGCATTCATGCACAGCATCTTGGGTGCAGATGCACACGGCGCGGTTTGGGTGCAGGTTCTGGGATTCTTTGAAGGTTTCTGAAATCTGTCTAAATTCACTCATCAGCACGGAATTCTGTCTGATTTCAGGCAAAACACGTGTCTTTCAAAACGTCGCTGAATTTTTTTGCAGTTTGCTTCACCCCAGTTCGTTTGGTACTAGTTAGACCAGATTCATGACACCGCGTGGCTCCCAGCAAAGACGCACCTCTTCGCTCCATGAATGAGGGTCAAAAGGGTGCGTCAAATACTCGTTTACACCGGCGTGAGTTTTCATAGTCAAGAAAAGACAGACAAAACAAACAACAACAAGAACAACAACAACAATAACAACAAACCAGTGGTGCAAATTAAGGCAAATGTTGGGGTGCGTCCTGTCGGGTACATTTGTAACAATTCCGAGCACGGGTCAGAAGTACCCGCGGTGTTGAAACGTAACAGTGTACTTTCCACTTGACGATCGTCCGAGTGAAAACTACCCAAAGATGAGGGTCAAAAGGTCAAGATGAGGTACTCCAAACAACACACTATTCAGGTTCAATGACAGTATAAAAACTGCCCTGTTTGAAATACTCCAAATAGCACCACATCCACTGTTATTGAACCTGAATGGTGTGTTCTTTGAAGTATCTCAACAGGGCAGTGTTCACTCGGATGATCGTCCAAGTCAAAAGGTCCCATGGGTACGACTGACAACCAGGGCATTCTGACACTCCGACAACGGTACTTCAAATTGAATCACTGAGGCAACACTTGAAGGGCCTACCTGGAGGGGTGTACATGATGTGAGAGGTGTGAATAAACCAGGAACCCAAAACCAGAAGACAATAGATCCTGTAAACAGTCGCTAAAAAGCATTCAGGTTTCCAGTATTCTACCAAGATGACGATGACAACAGAGAACATCACAGGCAATGGCAGCCTGTGGACAGCCACTTCCAACGGTGGTTTTCCAGGCTGGAAAGAAAGCATCAGACCACTTAGCACTTTTTTCATGCAAGTTAAGCGCGGAAATGAAATGAGAATAAAATATTTTGCTTTTGCTGGTGTGCGACAGACTGCAGGAGGTCAACAATTCTGGGCCAGCAAGACCCTCTGACTGAACACCGCCGTTAATTCGGCAGAGGAAATCACGGAACAAATTGTCCTGTTAAATTGTCCAAGTCAAGTTTGTCTACTGGGTGCTCCAGCCCAACTTCTCAGGCTAAAATTGCTTTCTGAAGTTGAATGTGGTGCGTCGGACTCGCGGTCACTCTACCAAAATTGTGAGTTCGCTGGAGGTACGCAGTTTCAAATCTGAAGTGCAAAAGAATAAACACCCAAAAAAACTGAGGACCTTACCATCGAGGAATGGTAGAGGAACGAGATGCCATACCACGCAAATGACAAAGCAGCACTCAAATAATCCAGTCCCTCGGGCAAGGGAGCTCCAATCCTCAGCAAAATATCGATGATACCATGCAGAATGAATATGCCATAGATGGACATGTGCTGCAGGTGATTCAGACCAATGAACTTCCCTTGATCGTCAAGGAATTGACCTCGACCGTCAATGACTTCCGCCAGGAAACCTGCAATTGACGAGTCGCAGAACACGTCGCAACAAACCAATTCAGCAGAAAAAGTAGGCAACGGGTCGCCACACAACAAATCGAGCTTCAAAATTCAAAATTTGAGCGTGCGTCGTGTCGGGACTGACTCTGCGGACGTTGATGACGAACACTCCAAGCCTTGAAAAAACATTGTTGGACTCTTAATCTTTGGCATTTTGGCTCTTCGCTCACCATCCATGCCAGGAAAAAACTTCGAATATCGGTTGCAACCACACCTCCCCCCCCTACACACACACACCATCTCAACCACCAAACACCCAAGTTTTCCCCATATACAAGCACCAATGCAAAGGTTACACTGTGCAGGTGGTGCCAGCACACCAAAACTCCAGCAGTGATTGCTTTGTTTTGTCAAGCCCTTTGCTGACTCTGTGTGGGTTCCAAGTTCAACCTGAAAGGGCTGGGGACTCTTGCCCAATACACTCGACACTCCACGTGACTCAGAGGGGCGGGCACCCATCTCATCTCATCACGAGCCTAAAAGTGGTACATTCTTGTCAAAATCATCACGAGCTATTCTGGGCTCAAGAGAAGTGAGCATCATTGGGGATTCGGGACTATCTTTGTTCGAAAGAAGTGCGCGCTCAGTAAAGATCTTGACGAAAAGAACCCTGCTTCACTGGGTACAAGATTGGAAAAGCACCTGGGCAATTTTTGGAGAGTTATGTTTGAGAAAAACAAAAGAATACCACATCACGGCACAAAGGGAGTGCAGAATATATGTGAGACTGCTCTCTTTTCCCAACGGTCTAAGAACATGCACAACCGGAAGTGCATGCGTGTCGAATGTTCTCAGAACGCAAAAAAGGGGGGCTGATCAATCATTCCGGCTCAGACAAAAACTTTTGAAAAGCTTTGTTTTCATGTCACTTTATGGAAAGTTGAAATCAGCGGTGTGGTTCTTGCCAATGACACTTACCTACAACAGGAAAGGCGGTTTTTAAGATTGCTTCGACGGGAATGCGTGGTTTACACGGCAAAGGGTGACTAAATTGCGGCGAAAAAGCTCTCTTCCTGAGGTCGGCCTGACATGCAAAATTCAATTTGAAAAAAAAACATGAGCTTCTCAAAAATCTCTCGTGGTGCAATGATTGTAGTCTCATGTGACACACGGAGTTTAGTTCAATGAAATTGTTCTCACCTTGATGTGCGCAGGGAAAATGTGGCAAATCCACCAAACGGCGAGGAGAAGGAAGAACGTGGCTTCATCGACATGTCCGATCCAGGTCCCCATCTCGCCAATTTCTGGGGAAAAAATTTGATGCGGAGCTGACAATCGCAAATTTTTCAAGTCAAGAATTTCGTTGAGGGAGCCCAAAAATCGGGAGCCCAAAAGCCGAACTCAGTCAACTTTCCAAGTCAGAATCTTCCCAGAAATATGCTTGAAACAAACGAAAATTCGAGCGGATGAAAAGTGTTCGGTCTGTCTTCGACCTGGACGCAGCCTTTCTTGACGACAGAGGAAAAACATAAACTTGTGCGTGACGCATACTCACCAAAGAAGAACACACTTCAGTCGATTTGACTTTTCACTCTTCATTCAACTTGTACTCTTCGTTCCAAAGAGAAATCAAGGAAGGTTCCAGATCACTTTCTGAAACTAGAATGTAAAACATTGCAACGTACGCTGATCAATTTCGTCTCACGCGTCGCCAACCGTGCGTGTGTAGCATCTCCGCTTCAAGGCCACTTCGATTGATTCGTACCCAAGAAATAATATATTAGATTCTATTTGGATCGATTTGTTGCAGATTATTATGTTTTGAGCGCAACCGCGTTGTAGTGACATTCGAACTGAATTGAAGCGCTCCAACTGTTTCTGACACTTGTCCAGAGTCGTCTCGATCTCAAAATCGAAGAGTATCGATCCAGAAAAATTGCTTGAAGTTCAAACTGCTCTGCCGCTAAATCTGCTGGATGCGTGTTCTCCGGGCCATCTTCGGAGAATGCGAGTTTGATTATGTACTTCTTCAAATATGGCACACACACACACACACACAGACACACACACGCACGCGCACAACCACATCTCTTATCAAAACCACTGTCTTCAGACACGCGCACACGAACTGGACCTGCACGAGGCAGGGTGGAAGGCGGGACTTGTGGAGAAATCCCAGTCGTGTGAATTTGAACACCAAATTCAATTCATGGCAGCTCCCAACAAACGAAAACGACAAGTTCCAGGCAAACCTTGGAAACGGGCTGACCATAGAATGAGGGGGATGTCAGCTGAAAAGCGGGGAGCTTGACTGAAAGGGGGGTTGGCTGAAGAGGGGAGTGTTGAGTGAATAGGGGAGGTTTTCTGAAGAGGGGGAGGAAGTCAGCATTAATGTCACTTTCCACAGAATGCTACTGCTTTTGAGCCGCTTGCTTCACATGGATTGGCCCCACCAACTGCGATATATTGCTTGTGATGGTCTTTTTCACAGAAACACTGTCAAACAAAAACACTTCAAGCAGAATCAAAGTCACGTTTGCTTTGACCACGCAAAAGTTTTGGTCTTCGACCCAATCCCAAACCCCCAAAAGTAAGAAAATTTGCAGCTTCTTTTGTGTTGGCAACAAACAAAGCAAAATGGATTTGTGGAAACCTATTGCGGATCAATTCTGTGGGAAAACCGAACGATTGCAGGTGCTGCAGCAGCGCAACAGCCGCTCACTTGATCCTGCATGTTCTGAAGCTCCATCCTCCGTACATGACACCACGGATCGCGTGCCGCGATTCCATCTCGCCACAAATATACACATCTCATTGGTAGCAACTGAAAACTGTCAATATTTGCTGACCTGTCGAAAAGTCTTGGGTTTGGTTGCACGTTGAGGTTATCGGGATTGCTGTGTTTTCGAGATAAGCCAAGACATTTCCACAAAGAACCTGATTGTGGGTGTGCGCCTTCGCGCGACACTGTTCGTAGGTTTCCAGCACAAACACTGCATGCATGCTGGCGGTCGACAAGGCTGAGTTTGACTCTGCTTCAATCCGAACCGAATCCGAGCCGCAGATTCCACCAAGATTTTTGTGGCAAATGTTTGGCCCGTCTTCACTTGGATCGAATCCGCTGTTTTAACGTCTGTTGCACACCAATTTCGAGAATGTGGTTCGCATATACACGAGTGCGAGTCCAGAAAATCATATTTTGAGATCGGACCACTGGACTGCTTCAAAATCAATTGACACGGATCCAAACCCGGTGCACACCAGTTTCACAGGCTTCTAATTTTCGGATCAAAATCTTTGGCAAAAGAGAACAGAAAAAACTCAGGCTTGAAGTTTCCACTGCAGTTTCAGGGTCGTTCGGGTGTCCATGGAGAGATTTTGCCACTTCGCCATAACACTGATGAGTCTGTGCATTGCATTGCGAGATTGTTGAACAACAGCTTGAACAAAAAAGAACAAAGCCAACAAAGCAATGAAGAGTATGAATATTGCACCGATGCTCGTGCAAAATCATCAAGGCACGGTGATTGATTTCGTGAGGACGTTCAGCCTCCGCGATGTTCCCTTAAACTCTTTTTTCTCACGACAAAACAGAATCGCAAAGAGGCCCGTGTGCAACAACAATAATTTGCAGCGACAAATCTTTTTTTCTCACGATCAAGAGCAGGAAAACAACCAGACCTAGGAATCGAATGACAATTAGCTCACAAAATAAACTGTCATAAGTTCAGCTCGCATTACGATTGCATGTTCAACTCCGCATTTAAAGGACAAACAGAGGTTTTGTTGTGGTCAACCTGGACTTTTCGCTGCATTTGTGTCAAAATTTTCAGTCCAAATGCAGTTCCATGCGCACATCATCATCACTTGCATTGTGTTCCTCAGTGAGCACGTGCAGGGCTGGCCGCACGACTGGTTTACTAGTCATGCCGACAACAGAGAGTTCACATGTCCGCTCGCACGCCCGTGTGGCTGCAAGTGGAAGGATGTTGAAGTCAAAGTGTGGAACGAGCACCGGTTCTTCTGGACGCCCAACTTCACGACAGTGATGAGGCACAGGGCGTCATGCGCCGGCCTCGGCCTCACGCAAAAGACGCTGCCGGACATGCAGGTCACAGATCGCAACAAGGATTTTGCCCTGTTTGATTTCTCGGGCAACAAGGTGCGCAATTTTCCGGACGATTTCTTTGACAGCATTGAAGAACTGTTGGTTTTGAATTTGACCAGCAACTACTTCCAGCGAGTTCCAGGCGCCGTTCAAAAATGTAAGAATTTGATAATTCTTTCCATGAGCCAAAACAGACTGGAACTTGGCTCGAAATCGCCCTTTCGGATGATGTCCCGACTTCAAACTCTGGCGGTGAACCACAACAGAATCAGGCATCTGAATGCTGACATTTTCAAAGGTTTGGACAAACTTCTGACCTTGCGACTTGATTCCAATCAAATTGATCTGATAGAACCTGGTGTCTTCAAAGATCTCACGCATTTGAAAATCCTGACGTTGTCTGAAAACAAGCTGAAAACGCTCAGCGCTGATTATTTCCGCGGTCTCAAAGATGTGGAACAATTGGCTCTCAACGATAATCTTCTGACGGAAATACCAGCAGCTGCTTTTCAAAACACACCAAATTTGGAAATCCTGCTGCTCCACAAAAACAAAGTTAAAACTCTCCACGAAGCTTCCTTTTACAATTTGTTGCGTGTCACACACCTGGACCTTGGACACAACGAGATACGAAAAATTCCGAACGGAATGTTTGAAAAACTCAACGCGATAGAAACACTTTTGCTGTCAAGGAACAAACTGGTTGAAATGAAGCACGAACAATTCATTCGGATTCCCAACACACTGACCGCGCTCACGCTGGCCAGTAATCAACTGACCATCACCAGCTTCGACGAAAAGGTGCGTGACTCTGCTCGTTGAACCGCATCGTTTACTTTGGGGGGGGGGGGTGCTCTGAGAATTCGTTGTCCCTTTCAAACAATAATCCGTCTGTGTGCAGGTGTTCACGTTGTTTCCGAACCTGGAGTCGTTGTCTCTGAGCAACAACCCTCTGCAGCTGCTCCCCAGGCTGGACGGCCTGAAAAACTTGGAAGGGTTGTCCATTGCGCACACTCAAGTGTCCCACCTCTACCCCTGTGACCTGAAGAATCTTACCTCGCTGAAGAAATTTTTGTGGACAGGTTTGTTTCATTCATTTCTCGTGCCTGAACTGAGGTCGTGAAGAATTTCAGCTCTCTTTGAGTGACGGGATAGACGCGATGAAATGTCGTGTTGCTTGCTTGGTGAAGACAATCCAGCTGGTCTGGTTGTACTTGCATCAACTCTGTTTTCATCTTGAAGGTAGCCCAATTGCTTGCGACTGCCAGAACAGCTGGATCGGTCCGTGGTTCAAGGAGAAGATGGACATGAATGTGCAGCGCAGCGCCGAGGAAGAAATGATCTGGATTTGTCGCTCACCCCGCCGAATGCAGGGCAAGATCTACCATGATCTCAAGCCAAGCGACTTCGGCTGTACCCCACGTGGGAAAGGCAGCGTGTCTCACTGTCACTCCTATGACGGCTCAGGAGTTAAAATCGTGCGCACGACGCCCACAACCTCAGTGAGACCCACGACCTCAACCTCCACGCGTCCTGTCAGGTTTGACGAATACGACTACAGTCTGAACGACAATGACAACACGGACGACGACAACACCGGAATTGAAACAACTTCGCAGCTGGACGAGCAGGACTTGGCGGACGCGCGAGACTTGAGAATACTCATGGGTTTGGAAGGAGAGACGCAGTCGGAGAACCAGGTGAGTGAATCTCAGACCGCGTCGCACACTAGCAGCATTCAGATGATCTCCCTGATGACGCTTGCATGCATCATCGTCGTCGGGGTCGTGGTGGTTGCCGTCGTGTACGTAACGCGGAAGAAAAGGAAGTTGGCACGCGACCGGATGCGAGAGGTGCTCACGGATCTGGAGACTCGCCGTGCCAGCGAGCCTCCGCCATACCAGGGGCATTCAGTCGCGCAGTCTGCTGCTGCAGTCCAGTTTCACAGCCGGTGGGACCTGCCCCCCGCCTCCTATGCTGGCGTGCCGCCCCCACCCTCGCACGCTGACCCACTGGGGGCGGTCCCGGAGACCAAAGTTCCTCTCCCAGACGATGTGCAGGACACCAAGACGGTTGGGTCCGCTTTGGCAAAAGCACTCCCTCCAAAATAGGCACAGGGGAAACATATGCAGTCGGCGAAAATTTTAGGTCAATTGACACACATGAAAAACAGAATCTGTGCTTTTCTTCACTTTATTCTCTTTTTTTTCTCGATTTTAAAAATAAAAATGTGTAAAAGCTTCGGACTTTGTTATACAAACTGGCACAAACTATTGTCACATTCATGTATTTATAATTGTGACACAATAAAAGCCTCGACACTTCAGGAACAAACGTGCTCTGTACAACAACAGGATAGCACCCACGAAACAACGTAACTCATTCACAAGGAACATCACTATCGTAACAATCGATTGTCAGGATTTTACGAAGAAAATCTGCACAACTCGCACCGGTCATCTCATCCATTGCCTTTACCCGCATTCCCAAACTGTCAAAGTTACGGGGAAAATCGATATTCGACAATCTACATCACAGGGCAGAGATTCGAATACGTGCAATCATTCCCGAACTTTATTGTCCACTGTCTCAATTTATCGTACAAATATATCACTGTCATGTCCTGTACAGTTACAAAAATATGCTTTTCTCTTTCCTAATGCCCACGTTTGACTGTCTGCTGGCTGTCGAAGCAAAGGCAAGTTGCTGTCTGATATGTCGCAGTCCATCACCACAGCGCAATTGCTTTCTTTTTTCCCCCACATTCCAATGAGACAATTGTGCATGTGCGTGTACTTTGTGCTTCGGACCTTCACTCTCAGTAGGTGCTATCGTATGTTTTGCATTGCACGAGATATAGAAATTAGACTTCGTGGTGTTTAGACTTTTCAGGTACGAAAAAATAACAACAAAGTCCTCAACAGGACTGTACAGATGAAAGTACATGGCTCGAAGCGAGTATCGACAAAAATGACTTGATAATACTGACTGGAAAATATCGTGAGAGGCAACTCGCCGGGATTCCCAAGTGGCAATGGCATTGGATCGCGATTCCAATGGTTCTGCGAACGCTTGCGGAATAGAGTCTATCACAGCAATGTTGTACCGAAGTACAATTTGCATACGAGACTCACCTGTGCGCAACACCTGCGCCCGGTGGCTCGATCTCGGTCAGGCCACTCCTGCCATCTCACACACAAGTGCAATTCAAACTGCACAAACAATTCCCTTCATTCGGGATTGGTTAGTTTTCTCAGTGCGTCTGAGAAAACGACACCAAAGTGACTCTCCTCCGCGCGTGTGACTCTGGGCGCTGAACAGGGAGACACAGCTGTCGGCTCAACCGCCCAAAGTTTGTGAAAACAAAAGTCAACCGCTGCTCTCATGTGATATCGCATCACCAGTTCGCTTTTGAACGAAACCAAAGGTCAAAATGCATAAGTTCTTAGACTCTGTACTGGGGACAGAATTGGTAGACCAATCGCTTCGAATTGTCAGTTTTCTTGATGATGCCCTTCTTGTAGTACTGTCGGATGGAACGACTGAGTTTGTCGTAATTCATGGCTGGTCGGTTCTTCCTTTGTCCCCAAAGTCTGGCTACGTGAGCAGAGTCCTCAATCTTGAAGATTCCCTTCGATCTGTCCAGCCACCGGATGCTGCTTCCAAAGTGCTGGGGCTGCAGCAACAGTTCACGCAGAAACTGCCAGAGGTGGATGTTCTGTTTGGTCGGCGTCACACCGTTTCTATGGTTGACGGCAGGAATGCGAGCGCGGGCTCCTCCACCTATTTCCATTTCTACAAGCAGAAAAATAATGGATCAGTAAACAGCATGCTGGACCGTTGTGACTCAGTGTGTGTCACACACCGAAGCCGTTTTTCGTGAAAGACTCAGAATGCAATATTCATCACCTTCATCCAGGGTTGATTACTCATTCGGAGACACAGGAAAACAACAAGTTCGAAATAGCTTCGCGCCCGTAATAGCAACCTGAATCATCCAGCCAAAACCTTTTTGTTGGCAACTACTTTCCCATCCCCCCTCTTTTCGCTGCTGGTGAATCAATAAGTCAGGGAAACGTGTTCGTCCCAATCAAATTTTGTTTGACTTTTTTTTGTGGCCAATTTCTTAGAAAGTAAACCAGGAGACCAAGTTTCCGTTTCGAGTCACCTCTGTGTTGCTGCGCTTTGGGAGTGATCGCTGACAGCCTAATTGATACGCAGTTCCGACCCACTGACAAGATCCTGGTTCTACCGGGTGCATTCGGATCACTTTTTGCTCATAACTGACACACTTCATTGTGAAAGGTCAGTCATGAAACCCAGTAACCCAGACTTTATTGTACGAGGATCTATCATTTAATTCTGAGAATGGTCATGATTGGAACCTTCTGCAATTATTGCGCAATGTGACCCAATTTGTACCCAAGCAGACTGTAAAACAGTGGAAACTGTGTCAAAGAGCTTCAACATGTGCAAATGTTGCGATCATGACCATTCTCAGAATTAAATGATAGATCCTCGTACAACTGGGTTGATTTACAGTGAGAGTGAAGCTTCTTTCTCTACGCACCTTGTGCTTCTGGTTCGGAGGGGTAGGATGTGTTGGAACCCATGCTGGATGTGGAGCTGTCGAGGCTGTCGACGCTGGAGGCGGGAGAGAGCGCGTTCGGGACACTGAACACGACTTTGGGAATGTTGAGCGGCAGCGCCTCGGACGACGACGGCGTCGTCACCGTCTGTGTGAACATCTGACCCCCGCTGGGCTGCGTCGAGAACACGGTCGAGCTGAACATGAGCGACGGCTGCGTGCACACGGACGCCGCCGTCGCGATCGGGTTGCGTGAAGACATGGGCGACAGATCGGTGAACGTTTTCGTGTCAGTGCTGCTTGTTATCACAGACGTGGTGACGTCGTTCGCGCTCGTGGTGGCTGCGGACGTCAGGCTGTAAGCTGTGAGCGAAACAACCAAAACACTCGTCAGTGATGAAAAACAAACGAATGTGTGTCAACAAAACAACTCGCAACCAACTTCTTGTTGATCGTCTGCACTGTTTGTCAAAAAGACTGTTTTTGTTTCATTCTTCAGAAAGATTCTCACCGTTTCTCCAGAACTCCAACTGTGCGAAGAGGTACTCTCCAACTTGAGGGGACCGCTTCTTGAATTCGCCCTCGTGCAGCATACACAGTGATGTCCCGTCGATCATAAATTCGTTGAGGTGATTGGCTGGCAGCTTGTATTGTTCGAGTGTCCAAGCCGCCCACTTTTGAACTTCTGTCACCGTCCAGGCGTAAGGGTCTGAAAAGATCAAGCGAACAATTAATGTCACGACAGGAAACGCCCTGGGATTGGCCAAGAATTTCATGCAAATCGCAGTACAAGGATGTCACTTTTTGCCTTCAGATTGAGCCCTTTGTTCAAGTGCTCGTATCCAGGGAATGTGTGGTCTACCAGCACATACACACTTTTCGGGCACTTTTTATGAAGTTCGTGGAACCGATGAGCTGGCTCGCTTTTGTGATAAACAAAATTTCCAAAATGAGGGGAATCAGCAAGTGCCACACATTCAGGCCATTCCCATCTTTGTTCGCCAGCCCATAAGTAGCGGCTGGCTCGCGCGTGGACATTCCGATGCGTATGAATCATCTGACCGCATATCGCGTTCACTGTTGGATCGTGCTCAAACCCCCGAAGTGCCACTGCCACAGCTAAAGCTTTGTGAGTGTGTAATTTGCCGCCCCCGGCGACTTGCCATGCCATATGGTAAAACCTACCGGCTGGGATTCCCAGCTGAAGACACACGTTGTCGACTTCTTTCCTCGCTTCGTCCATCTCGATGTCGTGCGACACGGAAACCGGCATGGCGGTCAGGGTGGTCGCTTCCCTCGACGGAACCGGTGCGTGATGGAGCAGCGGCAAGTTCATCTGCTTCTGCAGTTCGACGATGTTCGGCTTCTGCTCGGTCGGCATGTCGTCGTACAGAGTGAGATCCTCCTGAAGACCGAACGGCTGTTCCACCTCGAAACTGTTTGCTTCGCACCAAGGTGCCGTGTCCATTCCAACGAGTGGTGGGACCGGATAGTAGTTGTGCTCCAGTGTGGTGTTGATGTCGGACAAAAGCGTTTCTAAATCCGCGACAGGTTTGATTTCAACCACCGTCTCCCCACCGTCTTCTGAACTCGCACCAAATCCTTGAGGAACCTGCAGGAACAACAACGAAGATCCAATGAGAGTGTTTCGTGTTGCCAGGCGTTCACGCCTCGGAATCTCAGTCAGAAATGAAGTGTAAATCGTGACCACGGCTGCTTTTCTGTTTTGAGTCACTTTGTGCGTCCCAATGATCAAGCTCGAAACCAAAGTGTATCATTTTTTCTCGGAATCGGTGATCTTGCGCGCAACGCCCGCCCACTTGTGTTGCGTGGTTCCGCCCGAGTCTCATTCATAAATCCCGCGCCTGTTTATCATAATGACCCGTCAATCAAGCGGCCTACTTCCTACGTCACCAACTGGGTCAGAAAGTAGGCAGCGTCAACAACTTGTAAACAACTAGCTACGCACGTGAGACCAATATGACATGTTTTCTGGATGTGCCACGCAAACATCCACAAACCAGTGGTGAAAGACTGGTTCTCAGTCAAGACTCCTTCACAATCACGCTTGTCATGACTGCACGAATGTTTTTCTTTGGAAACCGAAGTTACAAGTTTGATCACAACGCGCCCCTTCCTCTGAATATTCCTGGAATATCGACCGGAAGCGTTTGTGATTCTGATCTTTCGGAAGAAGAACTCATTATGTGCCGACTCAACAGCTGACAAAGCAAGAGGCTGGCATGTGGAAAATACTCGCAGATCACTCGACCGCATCCGCCGCCCACAATCACTTCCGCTGCTGCCCACATGGCATCAACTTCACTTCAACTCTTTGACAATTTTTTCATTGGATCTTATATGAATGCAGATTAAAATAACCATTGCTTTTGTCAATGCTGCTCGTTTTGCTATGCATCAGTACAGAAAGCACTTTGTGTCGAGCATCCAATCCCAATGCCTGTTGTCACAGAACTGCGTCTTACAAAAACAGCACAGATCTAGTTTACATGTGCAAGCAACGGCAGCATAAAACAAAGCGAGACTCACCATTTGATCGTCTGCGAAGTCCAGAAACGAGAGTGTCATGTTACTGGTATCCAGTTTTTGTGTCGGTTGTTATCCAGGTGCCGGCTGATAGCTACAAGTCTGCAGGTAGAATGTTCGCGGTTTCTTGTTTGTGGTTTGTGGTGTGGTATCGTTCGAGTTTGTGCTGTTTTTGCTGACGAGCGCAAAGTTCTTAAATACAAAGGGTACTGCATATTCATGAGTTCGGAGAACTGAGCAAGGAAACATCTGCAACAACAGTAGAAAGTTCATGAATAAAATATTTCCTCCGCGTCATTGCTCAGTACAGCCAATAGCATTGCGAGGTAAAAATAGATTACGGGGAATACCAGTTTCCCCGTACCATATCTAATATCGATCTGTTTGTGTTACGTTAAATCCAGCAAGCCGTCACCCAAGCATGGCAATTGGCATGAAACAAGACGTGAAAATATTTCGAAGAACGTTCAAATCTTCCGAGCGAAAACGACTTTTCAGAAAACATTTTCGTAAATGTCTTCTGTCTGGAACGAACCGATTTGCTTGCAACTGGTTTTAGCCAGTCTGACAAAACTGGTAAACAAGTGTCCTTGCGCAAGTATCGCGTGTTCTGGCCGTGCACCTTGCACTTTGCCCCTGACGCCAATCACTTGACTTGGTGTTCACTCAGCATGGAAACACGTGTGCTATTTCAAACGAACTCCCCCAGATACAGGCGCATATTGTCATCATTCTTTTGACTTTGACACTCGTTCCACACGACTGAAGTGAACTTGTGACCCTCCAGTAAATTCCTTGGTGCACGTTTGGAACTATTCGGCCAAAGTTCCACTGCACTGAGACCACGAGCTCACGTCAAGAAGCTGCGCTTTGACGCGAGCGTGAAACACTTTTCAACGATTCCACCCTCACATGAGCTTCCATTGGCTCTCCAGCTCTCCACTTGGGGCCAAAGGTCACAAAAATGAGTGAAGCATTTCAATGTTTGAGCAAATCAATTCAATGTTGTCCAACGGATTTCAGTGATGAATGCTGTGAAATGCACAATCAGAAAGCTGAATCAGCAACCCTTCAGTCTATCTACCCTCTTCACCAAACACCTCAGGGAAATTAGGAAAACAGTGTGCAAGCGGCAAGGTACACATTGCACGTTGAAGGAGCCGTCAACAGTGCCACAACTCCACTGAGCTGGGCTGAAAATTAAAATTAAAATAGGGTCCGGCCAAATTTGAATTTGCCATTTTGACCTCCAATGGCAAAATCTGTTCGACAAACATGGGCCGAACCAACGGCAACATTATTTCAGACACGCAAATCTCACCACCCCTTGACAAGACCCAGGGTTCCCTGTCAATACGCTCGTACACACAAAGATCTAGGTGGCCAAAAAGCCGAAAAGCGTTTTGTTTGGGATGCCAACCACATCTCGGAAATCGATTGGCACCAGATGTAGTGATATCACAAACGATCAGTTGGGTATCTCAGGTGAGACTGGCCACGGTGGCGCGAATCTCCGTGTTTATTGAATGAACAGTGCTGCCACCTGTACCACGGTGGTTCAAATTCACAGCTGGTGTGTCACACCACACTCCTCCCCCACCAGGGGGGGCTGGCCTCAGCCAATTAATT
>JAAUXT010000179.1_pt1 | contig 23031 bp, 25 predicted proteins | sample 7278171 | NCBI WGS metagenome assembly JAAUXT01 (sample SAMN14350112, study PRJNA611818) | marine sediment metagenome | isolation source: surface marine sediment (1.8m) | place: French Polynesia: Moorea | collected 2018-08 | reverse complement strand
GTTATGTCTCATAAGGAACAAAATGACTTATTACTGGTGATAAATAAGAATTTCACGCCAATTGGGAGGAAATTCAATCAAATCCAGACTGCTTTCCAACTTTTCCCGCCATTGCGGAAGAACCATGGTTCCATGGATTTTGTTGCTCTTTTCCCAAGTTGTTCAAATTGCTTGCGTTCTCAGTAAATATGGCAGGGAATTTACTCAAATTTTCACAAAAGTTGCCCAAGAAGTTTATAAACATTATTCACATACCTGTACTTTCTTTGGCTGAGCCATTTTCTAAAAAATTGACCACGTAAACGTTTCCCATGCCAGCAGATGATTCAACACACGCGTGTGCAAAATTCAACGTGGAAACCCGCTGTGACGTCATAGATCACGGTGGTTTTCCTGAAATTCGACGTGTCATGTGTTCGGCGCGAAAGCACGTACGCCGTGCTTAACCTATCTAATGTCAGTGTCAGACAGAAAGATTCTGGGCGAAATTTTTATCACAACAGACAAACAAACGAGCGCTAAAAGTGGTCAAGATTCCTCATTCGGTGTCCGTTTTCTTCAGCAACAAAAGAGAATTTTAAATTTGGATTCACAAAGGGATCTGCACGAAAAAAAATCAGGGAAAGAAAAATCTCTTGGATTTGTTCTGAGGGAATCCAACTCCAATTGAGAGATGCTCCAATCCGAACTCTGAAAACTGGACACAAAGTAATTCCAGGACCGTGCGATTGGTTTGGTCCAGGTTGGAACCCGTGGCTCAACTGGACTGAAAATGTTGTTTCGTGCACCAAACCAAATAAGACGAAGTAAAGCGAACTTGGGAAGATCATGCACCATTTCACAAACTCCGCCTTTCTGCACAAAGAAAATGTGTACGAACCAGCATTTATGTTACCTTTGCGTGTACGTTAAGTCAACGTCAAGAGGTCGTGAGACACATCAATTGAACAAGCAGAGAAGAAAAAACTAGTTGGCTTTGTGGTAATTTGTGTATACGTGTACAGTGTGTATCGTCGTTACGTTGGTTTCCAGAAATCTGACTCTTTGTGAAATGATCCGTCGAAGGAAATCGATTTGTTCAATAATGCATTGTGATCAGGAGCGCTGACTGCCTGCACATGTGGTAGTGTCAAAACCCTCGCTTGCAGCTGGAATTCAAGAGGACTGCAGAAATTGCTTGTACGAGCGATTCGATCTCAAATCCAAACAGAAGAAAGAAGAGCGAAGGTTTTGAGGAATAACTTGATTCAACATCAGGAAAAAATTGTGTTTGGCGCAAGTCGCTTGCGTGGAAAGTGTGAAGGAATTTCATTTGCCGATCAAACGTGTCAACTCGGCACACAGCGGACACACCCACGGATGAATACTGTGAATGAGGAAAATTGTTTCTTGAATTCTACGCCTGTTGAATTTGGTTTCACGCACACTCCACACACCTGTGCACTCCGCATCGCTGAAGCTTCGACATCTCTGTGTTACTGTGCAAACTTTTTCGGTGATCCTTGCAACAATGAGACAAGGTACAGTGCCCACAATGACTGAGACGATGCACAGATAAGCTTCATTCTGTCAAAATGCACAGACGTGGTGGTGACGCAAACATTTGGGATTGTCAATTTCTTGTGCTTAAAGAACTGCAAAATACTCGACCAGATCTGCAGGTAGATTTCTGTTTTCTGTGATTTGCATGGAGACTTTATTTTTTGGCAAGCATGGAAGTTAGTTTGTGTTTCTTGTTGTGGGTCCACACGAAAACACACCAACCAACATCAATTTTTTTTCTCTCAGAAATTCTGTGTCGGTTGTGCCAAATATTTGACAGCGTATATCCTCCCGTGTCTTAACTGGGCCACTGAGCTGTCGTGCAATGTTTTATTGACAGCGAAGATCGATTTCTATGCACAATAAACAATCTTGGAACGTTGAAGTTTATGCCCATGGTTGCGTAGTTCAAGTGAGCTGGTGGTGCGTCAGAATAAGAATGTCAGGCCCTTCTAGAGAATCCCCTCGATTTTCATGTGTTTGCTCAGAGAAGCTCGGCCAAATTATCTGCGTGTGTCCCGTTTGAAGATACAAACCAAATATTTGTGTCTGCAGAAAAGAGTGAACAGCTGCGAGCGGAAGTTTTCAGAAGAGAGGCATGAACCACCAAGACAGTCTGGAAGAATCCTTACAGGTGAGAAAATTTATGTGCAAAGAAAAACATCGACGCTCAAAATGGTGAAAGTTCACGAGATTCTCTTACATTGCACTGAAAGTGTCCAAAGAGGACAACTTTAAAAACGAAACTTTGGAATACATTCATCTGATGACTCGAAATTCTCTGACCCCAGATACAAGCTCGCATACCTCAGAGAAACGTTGTGGTTGATGCATGACGTGTGATAAACGCAAGCTGAATCGGGTTTGTGGGCTTGTGTTTTTGTATCACATATTCTTCCACTCTCTCTGTCTCTGTCTCTGTCTCTGTCTCTGTCTCTGTCTCTGTCTCTCTCTCTCTCTCTCTCTCTCTCTCTCTCTCTTTGGACCAAGTGTGATTGGGAGCTTCTTTCAGGATATGAGCCTCTTCAAAGCAGTGTTCACACGAGATGTAGACCAAGTGCGTAACTTGTTGAAATCGCAGGATGGAGAAACATTTCTCAAGAAGACTGACAGGGTGAGCAGAAGTCGCGCCATTGACGCTTCATTGTGTTGACCGACAGATCTTGGTTTGCGGACAAATTGATCCATCATGCATGGCTGTTGGTTGATGTGCAGGATGAGTGGACGGTGCTGCACTACGCGGTCTGGTGCGTCGCCAGGACGTCCGGTCTGTGTTCGGCCGCTGACGAGCCCGACGCCCAGGACGTGCCCAGGGCCAGGTCCATCTTCAGGCTGCTTCTCGAGTCCGGCGCCGATGTGAACGCCGTCAACGCCACCGGTGTGACGCCGCTCCATATGGCCAGTTGGTACGGACTGGAAGATGTTGCCAAGGATCTCATCGACGCCAAGGCGTCCGTGAACGAAGTCGCGTCGGATGTCTACAAAACCAGGTGGCAGACCATCCGGGACTCAAACGTCATCACGCTTTTCAGTCGAGACTGTGACCTGTACAGACCAGATTCGTTCTGTATCGGAGAGAATATTTCTGCGCTGTACTTAGCAGCGAGAGGAGGCCACGTTGGAATTGTGAAGCTCCTTCTCAAGGCCGAAGCGGACGTCAGTATCAGCAAGAGTTATGGGCAGCACAGCGGAATCACAGCGCTTCACGCGGCCTCTGCCAAAGGAAACGCCGATGTTGTGCAGGAATTATTGGCCGCTGGTTGCGACCCTAATACTCAGGCTTCAGATGGAGGCACCCCGCTTCATTGTGCAGCTGAATTTGGACATTTGGGAGTGGTTGAGGTTTTGTTGAAAAGTGCCAAATCCATCAAGAAGCCTCTGGAGATCAATTTGGGGAAGAGATGTGTCGAGGCTGACAATATCACTGCGTTACATTTGGCGACGACGACGGGCAGCGAGAAGATCGTGGGCGCGCTCATCGCGGCGGGCTGCGACGTGGACGCGCAGGCGAGCGACGGTTTCACGCCGATACACCTGGCGGCGCAAAACGGCGCCATCGAGGCCGCCAAGCGCCTCCTCGCCTCGAAATGCAACATACACAAGCGCGCTGCTCTCGATGGATGCTACGGCCTCACTCCTCTGCATCTCGCCGTAAGAAGCGGAAATCTGGGGATCGTCAATCTCCTTATCAACTCGGAGAGTGATCTCGATGCGACAGCCTCCGTCGCGGAGATAGGCAATGTGAGCATGTTTCATTTGGCCGCTGTGTGTGGTCACGAGGACATCACCAAAGCTTTGTTGAACGCGGGATGCGACCCGGACACGAGAACCTCCGCGGGCAGTACTCCTCTCTTCCTCGCCGTCAAGGAAGGAAACGCGGGCGTTGTGGAGTGCCTCGTTGCCGCGGGAGTCGACGTCACCGCCCCGCAGAGCAATTCCAGCGCTGGCCTCCTGCACATGGCCGTGGTGGGAGGCAGTGATGAAATCGCAAAGATACTAGTGGAGGCCGGATGTCCCATTGATGAGACGACCAAGTCCGAGGAGGAGGGTGACATCACACCTCTCTACCTCTCCGTGGATCTCAATCGTATCGCGATAACGAAAACCCTTCTCAAACTTGGCGCCGACGTCAATGCGGAGTTGAAAGTAAGCAACACCGTTTCTCTGTGGCACAAAAGTAGATCTGCAGCACTGATGTGCCGTGCATTTCATTTATCTTTTTTCACCAGGAAGTCAAACATTCCTTCTTTTCGACGGCTCAAATCCTTCAACAACCAGTTGAACAATGATCAGTGTCAAGAAAGCAACTGGTTCAGGTGCCCGTCCGCGACGAAGGAAAAACACACTCGCGGTGCTGGAGTCAGTCGCTCATTGTGTGTTGTGTTCCAGGACGGCTTCACGGTGCTGCACACGGCGGCCGAGCAGGGCGCCGCCGACACGGTGCGTCTCCTGCTCCAACACGGCGGCGACGGCGACAAACCCGCCACGTTCGGCGACCTCGTGCGCGTCACACCAGTCCACCTCGCAGTCATGAACAAACACGTCGACGTGACGCGAGAATTCGCTCAGGCGGGCTGCGACCTCAACGTGGCCAAGGAGTTCAAGGGAAAAGGAGGCTTCACTCCACTGTACATAGCGGTGAAGAATAATGATGTGGACATGATCAAACTGTTGGCTGAGTTCGGTGCGGATGTGTACAAGAGCAGAGAGGACGGGTGGACGTGTCTTCACGCGGCAGCAGAACAGGGAAATACGGAGGTTGTGCGCACCCTGCTCGACTCCGGCTGCAGCGTCAGCGTGACAGCTTCATTTGATGAGAACAAAAAGGTTCTTCCACTTCATCAGGCCGCACAGGAGGGACATGAAACGGTGAGCTCCGCTGTCAGTCACAGCATGTCCTTGGCGACAATGATTTTCGTTTGCAATCACTTTTATCGTTGCTTCTAAATTTTCTCTTCAATTCTACAGGTCGTGGAGCTCTTGGTGGAGGCAGGATCCAACGTGAATGCTGGTAAGGTGCTTCTTCATGTGCAATTGCATTCCGCAGGGCATTTTCCAGACACAAGCTGAACGGCATTTCTACTTTGTGAACACTTCAGGTAAAGTGTGGAGAGACGAGACTGGGGTAACAGCGCTACATTTGGCATCTGAAGCGGGACACGAGAAAACTGTGCGGCGACTGGTGAAGCAGGGAGCCGATGTCAACGCCCGTAAGTCCAATGGCTGGACTGCTTTGCATTGGGCGGCGCAGAACGATTTCTCTGCGATCGTCAAATTCCTGCTCGAGCACAATGCCAAAGTGAACTTCGGAGCAAACTTCGACGAACATAAAGATTGCCTGCCATTGCACCAGGCTTCTCAGCATGGCCACAATGAAATTGTCAAAATACTCTTGAAGGCAGGCAGCAAAGTGAATTCTGGGAAGTGCCAAGGCGCAAATTCAGGAATCACACCACTGCATTTGGCCTCAGCCCTGGGTCACGTAGCAACTGTCAGAACGTTGTTAGACAACAGCGCGAACGTGAACGCAACCACTTCAAATGGATTCACACCTTTGCATTTTGCCTCTCAAAATGGTCATCATGATGTAGTGAGAATTCTCTTGGCGAACAAGTGTGACGTGAAACTTGCTGCAACAGCTGATGGAAGCTCAAATATACTGGCCTTGCACCAAGCGGCCCAGGGTGGGCACGTCCCAGTCATAAAATTCCTTGTCACAGCTGGAATTCCAGTGGATGTTCCCAAGTCCCACAAGGAGCGAGAGGGTATCACCAGTCTTCACCTTGCGGCAGAGAATGGGATGGACAAAGCGGTCAGTGCCCTGTTGGATCTTGGCAGCAAGATTGATCATCAGGACTCAGCTGGTTTCACGGCGCTTCATTTGGCAGTGAAGGGGAACCACGTCAGCGTGACGGACGTTTTGCTGCAGCGCGGCGCCGACAAAGTCCTCACCGTGGACTACCTCGGCGCCTCCGACGTCCGTCCCCTGCACCTCGCCGCTCAACTGGGCAACATGAAAGTGGTCAAGCGACTGTTAGACGCCGGCGCTGACCTTCATTGTGGCCAGACGTTTGACGGCATGTCCAACCTGACTGCTCTGCACCTGGCGGCCGCCGAGGGTCACGCGGGAACAGCAAGACTTCTTATCAAGGCCGGAGCAAACATTGACAGTCAGACCTCGACAGGAATCACCGCTTTGCAGCTCGCAGAAGAAAATGGCCACAGGGAAATTGTGAGGTATATCAAACAGAAAGCCGTCAAAACTGTTGCCGATCGTTGATTCTCGGTTGGCAGTAATTCTAAATTTAGCGTGTGTTGATTGATTCCGAAATAAAATATTTTTTGACAAAACTGCACTTCTTCGGGATCTGGATGAGCTTGCACACACGGACGGTGATTGTGGGAATTCAGCAAAATAGTGACTGCCAACCCTCAAAGAAACACAAAATTTGATCTTCCCGAGTTTTTCCCGTCTGATGCACGTCTGATGCATTTCATTTTCCCTAGGAAGATCCCAAGACAAAAATCACCGTCGTAGCTTGCGTTGTGGTTCTGTCTTGAAGCGCGAAATTAACCGTAGTCTACCGCATTGTTGTGAAGGGAACCAGTTCCCTGTTACGACAGTTATCATGGTGGATGTACAACTGGTGTTCAAGTTTTTCTAAAAATCACATATATTGGCTTAGTTGTTTCTTTCAAATACATTTTTATGCTTCTATTTGCTTGAAACAGTCTCAGAAAACATATCACATTTAATAAATCGACAACCTTCCTCTACAACATCACTGGATAGGAATCTTAACACCAGCCTCATTTGCCTCCACTTTACGGAACAAAATCTGCCGGGCAACGAAGCGGGAAATTTCGGTCACTTTGAACACTGCTTCTGCGAACAGCTTGACTTCAATCTGCTCTGCAGTCTGCATCTTCTGGTTCCTCACCAGGAAGCTGTGGGCTTCCTACACCTCCACCACAGAGGCCAGTCAACAGTGCAACACAGAACTCACCTGGCTGGCCAAGATTGGCATCCCCTTCCTTCTTGCGGCTGCAGTGGCGCTGGACGTGGTCGTTTTCCTGCTGATTCGTCTCCCTAAACCGAGGTAAAATGAACTGTGAACAGCGCACAAGTACGTAACAAGTTGGCTGCTGTACATCTACACTGTATTGCTGGTGAGATGTCAAAATGGGCGTGTGCCATTTGTAATTTATGGGTTCGGGTGGCGAAGTGGCTCCACTTCGCCCCTGGGCATTGTTGCCATAGATCCAGATCTGAATCGCAAATTTGGCAAGACTTGACTTTTTGTGGAGTGACTGGAGAACCACTTACCGACTATTGGCCGTTGGCCACAGCCCACACCAGGCGGTCGAAACCACGATGGGAGGTCGGGCCCAGGTTGAAGTATGCCCGCACTGCTTGGATCACCTGTGAGTGGGTCTGGGGTAGCTTCTGGACATGGGCCTCCCAGGCCAGTCTGCATGCAACGTTTTGCCTCAGAAATCCAATCAGATCACATTCCTCTTGATTTAAATTGGACGTGTACATCCTGCCAGTTACCATGACAGTCAAAGAGAGAGCACCAGAACCACAAGGGGTCATGTGATCAGCCCCAGGGGGGGAGGAATGCTGGGTAATTACCAGCAAAATAGCAGAATTTTGATATTAAGCATCTGTTTCCTGTCAAATATGTATATATATTTATTGTAAAAATATTCAGAATATTTAAAATTGGTTGTAAAGGCCAACGAGGCCAGTACCCCCTGGTGGGGGAGGAGTGTGGTGTGACACACCAGCTGCGATTTAGAACTACTGCTGGACAGATGGCACCACTGTGTACAAAATAAATAGGGCGGTTCCACCCGTCGGGAGCAGTCTCTCTTGAGATACCAATCAACGTGTTTGTGATATCACTACACTTGGAACAAGCATGTAAGTGAGCGATAATTGGGAATTTCGTGCTTACGGCCGTATCACTGCGGCTTTTGGATGATTTTGTCGCCATTCCTGTTTCTTACGCTATTTTCTACGCTGGAGTATAATATTGCTGAGCTCTCATTTCATATAAGCTCGCTGTAGTGTTTTTGTTGTTTTGCCAGAAGACTGGCAGCTGGTCGATGTTGAGCTCAGCACGCGAATGTTGACGCGAGTCACACGACGCGTTGTGAGCCGCAGAATCCTCATTCAAAAAGGGATTGTCGCCAGGTCATCCGAAGATAAAATCCTCATTTGTTGCGGCTGTGCGAGCAATCGTCAGTCAAGACAGGTATAGTATGCTGTGTGTTTGTCTTTGGATTCAGGCGACGTTGTTGCCAAGTGTGCAACAAGGTGAATTTCAGCGTGAACTGTGTTTTAATGGGGAGCGGAATTTGACCTGATAAAATCTGGATACGGATCCAGGTTGCCCACCACAGTGGTTTATCTCAAATCTCAAGCCAAAGCTGATTTCGTCGTAAACAGTAAAGTACGCAGTTTGTATCTCTGGCGAAACAAGAAATGAAACTTCTTTCGTTTTTGGATTCAGGATGTAAAATTTCGTTTTCTGGGCTGCACTGGTTTGTGAATTTCGTGACTCGTGACAGACTTGGCTGGTAGAGTCTAGATCTATGCTGCAAAACGTTCTGGTAGCTGTTGCAAACAGTGTCATGTTGATGGCTACTTTGCAGGATTTAGTGCGACACTTGACGCGGAGAAAGCGTGCAAGAAACATTGATGCGAACTTTGCGACTGAAACATGTTGATCCTCGTCAGTCCATTTCGCACGCGTTGACTATGGGACAGAGGAAGCTGCGCTTCGGCTGCTGCGAGTCGGGCAGGAATGTCCACAGTTGGGTTGGCAACAAGGCGGCGAACACGAAGTCCAGCGGACCTCCGCAGGATCAGCTGCTGCTGAAAATCAACGCCTTGAGTTCTCAGGGAAAGGAAACCAGACAGACAGTCGTCAAAGTGTGCGAGCCACAAGCGGATATTTGTGATTCAAAAGTTCCCGAAAAGTCTTTGAAGTATGAGAACCTTTTCATGAAGCTAGACAACGGTGAAGAAAAGAAAGACATCTCCAAAGAAGATTGTGGAAGAATATCTGGAGATTGGGAAAGAAGAGCTGTCACCTTGTATCAAACCAGTCGGAAAAATAAGTCCTTGGAATCAGTTCTGTCAGAGCGCGACAAGGAAGTCGTTTGTTTTGAGCCTCTTGAGTTGGTCCTCGAAAACCAAACACGTATTCTTGGCAAGAAAAATGCGACCAAAGAACTGGTGAGAAAAACGGACAAGAGCGGGACTCCTCACGAGAAAAGTGCGTTGCTGAGTCTACCAACACCAAACAAGAACAACGTCAGCCGTCGAACGGAATTGTTAGAACCCCAGGTGGATTCGAACAAGTTGGTCGATCACGGGAAGGCTGGAACTCTTGATAACAACAGAACTGACCGTGAAAGTGAGAAGAGAATGAGACTTTGGACCCTTGACGAAAACAGGAAGGAAACAGCCCGCGTGAACGAAGAAAACCAGCGTGAGGTTTTGATGGCGGATATTGAGAACACAACCCGCAAGCCAACCAAAGTCAACAAAAACAGAGACAAGGCCATCGCAAAAGGAAGAAAGGATGCCACAAACTCAACAAAGAAGCAAGAAAACGGCTCAGACATGAAGAGATACTCGAAGCCTATCAGTGTGCAAAATGTGAACATCGCGCGTTGCAATGACCAAAACGAAGAAACAACAAAACCCAACAAGCAAGCCAAGGACGAAAGAAACGAAGAACGAAAGAAGAACCAAGATGTCTCTTCTTATGCTGTACCGTTGAAACAAGTGCATTGTGAAGTGGCCGCTGAGGTAAAGGAGAGCCTGCCGGCAGCAAAATGCTCGTCAGTTCACCAGGAAGTTGGTGCTCTGCACAGCCAAGAATCAAAAGAAACTTGCCGACACAATGACCAGGGTCGCATCAAGAGTTTCAACGTGGACGTTCCTGAAGAGACACTCGCCTTCGATGGTCCCGAACCCAAAACAACTGAGGAAACGGACGACCGTGCGCCGTCTGTGGAAATAGAAGAAACGCCTGCAGAAACGCCTCATGACCTGGAAGAATTGGACAGGGCAGAGGCACCGGGACAGGTAAAGAAAGGCATGTTGGACGTTGGAACACCAAATCGTGGTGATCTGGGTGACAGCGGACGACTGGAATGCCTCTTCGTGGGCTTCGTGAAGAGTCTACTGCGAACCGTTCGTGACGAAGTCGGTGACGAATCCGTCGCGAGCAGAGAACCTGAAAACATCGATGGCAAAGACTACAAGTTCCTGCCAACAGAAAAGCAAGGTATGTGCGTTTGGTTTGGCTCACAAGTTGTTTTTTGAGACTCAAGTGTATTGACAACAAGGAAGCCTTCCAAGATCTTTAGATCTACGTTGTAGAAAATATGGAAACCTCGTGCAAATCAGAACAGTTTGAGCGGGCATACCTTGTGTGTGTGATTTTGTTGAAGCTTCTGCTCGTTCTAACCACCAAGGGGGGAATGACGACAAAGGGATGGGGGTATTTGACACCTTTCGCAAATTTTGCAAACCCTTTTCACACCTGTTTCAGAAACCCGTGGCCCAATGATCGACCTGCGCCGCGAGAAGTTCCGAGTTCGGAGCTGCGCCGACTCTGGTCAGCGCGGCGCCGGCGGGGGACAGGACGGCAAAGGTGATGCAGCTGGCGGACAACGTGAGTGTATCTTGGTGAACATTGAAAGGCTTTGAATTGACTGACCGTGAATGGTGCATTCAAATTTTTCAATGATGGACAAGAGAATATTGAAAGATGTACATTTGTGGCGATTGTCGACGTTTTTTCCAAGATTCCAAACACAGCTTCAGTTTGGCTGCCGCGGCAAACAGTCGCACTGCCTGCAGGCAAAACGACACGCTTTTCTTTCGTTGCTTTTGTGTTTCAAGGAAGAAATTGACGTTATTTCTTGCAAAGGTGGTGACACGAACGGAGGCCGAGGCAGCAACGGTTCCGAGAGAGGCGGCTCCGCTGGCGGCAGCAGCGGCAACAGCGGCAACGGAGAGGGCGGGGACGGAGCGGGGGACAAAGCTCCAGGCAGCTTCGTAAGTCTTGTTTCGTGTCTCCGGTGCAACACTGTGTCTTCTTTGCTGTACGAGAAAGCAAATGGACTTTTTGCATTTCGTGTTCTGACAGTAGAAGAGATTCGGGTCGCAGGAGGAAGCAGATCTTTTCCTGACCATTTTAGCTGATGGTTCAGCACTGCTCACCTGTTGTCTCAAATGGTGTTTTGTGTTTGGTACACACAGGAGCACAAGGATGGTCCAGGTGTCACAGAGAATCCAGACCGCGACAAGGTTGAGAGCGACGGGCCGGCCGTCGCCGAGGCTGGAGAAAGCGGCGGAGCGGCGGCGGCGCTGCAGCCGGACCCGGGCGGGACGGCAGCTGTCGGGGCGAAGCGTGGACAGGTGCAGGCGGCCGTGGCGCACTTCAGTCCGCCGAGAACTCCTCCACCGTCGAGTCCTGCTCTTCGACGCAAGGTCAGTTTCAGAGTAGATGTGCGCGAGTCCTGTTCCTTTTCGGCACGCAGCCTGTCGATAAACCAAGGCACCTTCAGAGCTGTGGCTTTCTCTGATGTTCTGTGGAACCAAAGATCTGTGTTTCGCCTGGCATCAAACTCATATCCCTGACGGAAACCCAGACAAACTTTGTCGGCCGTGTGTGCATGTTAGTGCAAACTCGTGCAGCAAACCAATTCATCTTGGACAACGTTTGCAAACGACGGTTGTTGTGTGTCGCAGATTGCTGTTGAGCGGAGAGGGTCGGTGGGCACCTCCGGGAAGCACGGCAGTCTCCAGTCGTTGCAGGGCATCGATATCTACACCGCTGTCGGATTGGTGAGACATCTTGATGCTCTTGGTCCTGCTGAGAATTCGCAGTGCAATCCGCAAACTGCAGCTTCTGTACCTGTGTCTGAGCTGTGGCGCACGACTGTTCACAAGAATCCTGCGCTGTTTAGCAATTGAATATTGAAGATGACAGTCTCCTGTTTTGTGGTCTCAGATTGAATTGGAACTGCACTTGGATTCGACTCTCAAGTGAAACGTGTGAGCAAAATAGATCTAGAACAACGTTCAGTTTCCATTTCCTTTGCAGCTGCTTTCCACGGAGCCTGAGGACAGGGAGACGAGGGACGTCGTGCTCCAGGCCTTCAACATGTGCCTTCCAAAAATCCTGAAGACCGGAAACGGCCAACAGTCTGGTGAGCAATTTGGCAACCGGGCTTTGTTTGCTTGTAGACAAGATAACTTTGCGTTTATGCGCACCAATTGCCGACTGAATCTTTGCGGTGCTGCATTCTGCAGCAACAACAGCCTGTTTCTGACTGGTCGAAGAATTTTGAGTCCAGTTGCAAACAGGCATCTGTCTGTACCAAGTCCGCGGAAGAAAGAAGTAGCACCGATCACATTGTTTTCAGACGGCTGCGCGATCTGCCGGGTCCTGATCAGCGTCTTCAAGCACACGGCGCTCTGCAGCAAGGCTCGCAGCGACTGTCGTCAGTGCAGCCACAGCGACGCGCTGCTCCGCTTCCACGTGGAAAACTGCATCCGCGAGCAAGGTCGGTTCCTGCTCCTCAGATCTGCATCACAATAACTCGTGTGGGAAAACATAACGGAGGAAACTCACCGAAGGACCAACGCCAAACTTTGAGAGGACAATCTTTCCGGTGGCTCATATGATTTGTCCCAGTTGTAACAAATTCTGAAATCGCTTCTGAACAGGTTTGTGGTCAGTCTTTGTGCACTCGAGGTTGTCAACCTCGCCTGGGCTTCGGAGTGCAAACCAACGTCTTCAGCTCATGGAGCGTTCCGTTGTTGTAGAGGAGGCACGAAGAAGTCGAAGCGCGTCCCCGGCCCAGGCGGCGGCTGCGGCGGCTCCGACCATGCAGCGGGGCTTCGCCGCCGCCAACGGCTCCACCTGCCGCGTGGAGTTGTGTCGAAAGGTCCGGGAGCGGCTACAGCTGCAGAGGTCGGGCCGGGACTCGGGGCGGGACCTGGAGCAGCTGTGGATCACCCGGAAACTATGGGAGGCCATCAAGTCTGACCTCGGAAAAGTGAGGAGTGCTTTGAGTTACCTTGTCACAGGAAAAAGTATTGCAAACCACTCTCAAGAGAGAGTGCCAAATTGTGAACTTGTCCCCATTTGAGGTTCAAATATGGTACTTCTTGGGACAGACAATTTGTTCCTCGCCTGTTGCAGGTGAGGAGAGCTGAACGTTTGGATTCTTGTCAATTTGAAGTTGAACAACACAGAACCAGCCGAACGAAGTGGACAACCAGAGATATTGATGGATTTTATTCCGCCCGTGTTCGTCCGCCCCTCGGTTTCGTTCGTCCTGCACCTCAGTTCATTCGTTCCGCCCAATTCCAGGTGTTGGCCCCGCCCGTGGACGAGCTCTTTGAGGTGACGCTCAGCCAGTCGATGGACTGGGCGGGGCCGGCGGCGTGGAGCGGCATCTCGTCACGGTTCGGCTCGCTCATCTCGCAGCGCGGCGCGGGCAGCCGCTCCGGCTCTCCGCTCGGTCACAGGTTGGTCGTGCGCGCGCTTTGGTGGGCATTGCATTGCAATTGTAGTAGATTGCTGAGCGTGCTGATTTGTTGCAAAAACCAGAGATAATCACTGAAGAATCTTGACTGCTGTTTGGGTCACTGTGAGTCCGAACGTGCTGCGGTGCGACGATTGTCGGTGACTTCCTTTGCGTGTTATGTTTGACGTTAGTTCTGTCGAGCTCACTTGCAGTGATTCACTTGCAGGGGTCGGGTGGCCGTGGGTCTCGGCGGGGACCTGGCGATGGTGTACCTCGGAGGGTCCACGGTCAGCAGCCAGGAGGACGAGGCGGACGCGTCTGCTCCTCCAACATCGCCACCCAGGTGACCACACCTTGCTTTTTGTCTGTGTCGCAACTGTGTGCAAAAGTGGATTTGTCTTGTTCTGGCTTCGTTGTGAATTTTTGTCGTCGCTGATCTGTCCACATCTTGTGTGTGTGTGTGTTTGTGTGTGTGTGTCTGCGTGTGTGTGTGTGTGTGTGCAGGGGGGGTGCGTTGTGGGGTGGGTGTGCGTGCGTGCATTCGCACCTGCGTGTGAAAGTAGAAAGACGAATCTGCAAAAAATTCAGTTTTGATCGGCGATTTTCCAACAGGTTACCTTCGGAAGGGTCAGCAAAAATTGGTTTGGGTTTTTTTTCTGGTGGAGACGACGGGTGTTGGTCTTAGTCTGGTGGTGCTCTGTGGTGTGTTGGTCGGTCTTCCTGCATGTTTTTTGCGGTTCTTGAAAAGGTTGAGACGACACAAACAATGTGGGAGAAGTCGTGTCAGGATCAGTTGTGAAGCAATGTTTGGTGTCCATCGGTTCTTTCTCAAGACGGCTTCAAACTCGATTTTTACAACGTCAGTGAGTTTCTTGTACTGATGGAATACGTATCTCTGGTGGATCCAGTGGTTCCGAGAAACTTTTCTCCTGCAGATGGCATTTTCAGACCAGTTGGGCTCATTTTTCTCTTCTTTTTCCATCTTCTGTACACGGTGCCCCTTCCAGCCCGAGCTCAGATTTTGGATCCGGAGGTTCGCATCTGTGGTGGACGCTGTGGTGCCAGTGAAGTGTTGTTTCTCCACTGTAGAGGTAATGTTGCTGTTGGCCTGGGCGGGGATCTGGTGCTCGTCAGCATCACCTCCGCCGCAACGGAAAGTGAGGACAGCGCCGACTCGCTGCTTCCGGTGAGGTCCTTCAGGTGGGTTCCGGACAACCTGACATCGTGTGCAGGAGCGAGAGGATGGCTGGCAGCTTGGTGCGAATGTGTTGTGAATGGAGCGCCGAAGGGTTCACCCAGGATCCGTAGAAATTTCGGGTTTATCTGGCGAACAATGTTCCAAAAAATGTCAAAAACCATTCTTTGAGAAGACAGTGGGTCAGGAGGTGAATTTGAGGCGCCGCGAACTGAACTAGATGAGCAGAATGTCGGGTTTTCCGGACACTCCCTGCCGCAGCGCAAAACACAGACTAAACTGCACTGTTCTTGACTATTTTGTCAGGCGCGGTGATGATTCTGACAAGAGCATCGCGTCTCTTGTGGAGGGCAGTCCACTCGCCGCGTACATCCCTCAGAGCCAGTACGAGATCCCCGAGTTCACCTCCATGGGGGGAACACCTGGAGCTCAGTCAGTGCCGCAGCAGGCGTTGGGAGTCTCGTTGGCGGCGGCGGCGGAGGCGGCTCCGCAGGGAATGGGGCACCGCAGCCCGGAAGTACTGCACGACATACTGAGTGAGTGACACGTCTTCATCGATCAGCGAGAGTCCGCCGAATTTCACCCCTTGTTTTTTCGCCTTTTTTGCGCGCACAAATGATGGCCAACTGCATTGCAATTCAACACAGAATTTCTGATAGAATTTCTGACACATTGTTTTCGGTCACGCTTGACACAGGATAAAACAAATGACTCCCACGTTTCCACGTTTGCAGGTGAGGCTGGAGACCAGCCGCCGGTCCCACTCTTCCACCGCTCGACGTTCGCCTCGATTCAGCCGCGCCCGGCGTCGCCCGCGCTGTCGCAGGAATTCTATCTGGACAGTCTCCCTGCCTTCCCGGTGGAATCGGAAGGTGAGTTCTCCTCTCGCAAGCAGTCACGGTCACGAAGATGTGCTGGTTGGGAAGCAAAGAATGCGAAGACCCTTCAGCAGTAAATGACTCACCCAAACCGCTAATTCGCGTTCCATACAACTCCAACTTGTTTTGGTCGACTGAACTAACTTGAGGCGTCGGTGAAGCAGGAAGGCGCTGGCCACGAACGGTTCTGTCACATTTCAGGAACTGGCCGCCCAACAAGCGTGTTGGCTCCAGACGCATGCGCATCCATGATTTCCTTTCAGGTCAGGAGCCCGTGACTCTCGGGAAGGGTCACGTGGCGTACGGCGAGAGGCGCCACCTGGTGCTGATCGCTGCGTACTGGGAGGAGCTGAGGGAGCAGTTCAAACAGGACGAGATCAAGCTGGAGGAGGAGACGTGGGAAGGGATCATCCTCGCCAACTTCATGCAGGTGCCCAGCAGCATTTTGACAGTTTTGCTTTCGAAGAGAGCGACCAAGAGTTCACGGCGTGAGGTTGACAGATTTGGCGTTGAAGGGGAACACTTGCAGTCGTGTCTTCGAGAGCGCGATTTGCTGTTCTGTGTCACGTGAGCTTTTGTCATCTCCCTGAAGTCATGCTTGCGGTGATTTTCTTGCAGACCCTGTGCGTGGAGGACGGGAAGTACAACAAGCACGAGCAGTGGGAGCGCTCGGTGCACCTGGGCAGCGGCGTCAGCGGGAAGACGTACCTCGCGCTCGACGGCATGTTCGGGCAGCACTTCTGCATAAAAGAGGTGTGAAAATACATTTCGCAACGAGTGCAGTCCTCAGCTGCATTTTGCTGTTTTGTGATGTTGCCGGTCGTGCCCATCTGTCGTGTGTTCAAATCTGGCTTTCGAACAGGGTTTATTTTTCTTACGTGTTGACCCGCTACAACAGCAGTGCTGCCTTCTCTTGTCAGGTTCCGGTGCTCAAGTTTCACCCGGAAGAAGTGACCATCTGGAGCCTTTTGGACCAAAACAACGTCGTGCGTCTGTTCGGGGTTCTGAGGCTCGGCGAAACCATCTACTTCCTCCAGCAGTTTGTCGACGGTGAGACATTGTTGCACCTTTTCGTGTTCCTCGTGTGTCCGCAGGGTTTACCGTTGGTGGTCAGGTGTGTGAAACAAATTTGACAAGTGCTGGTCGTCTGTGACGGAATGATCTACGTACTCCAACCACGAAGCACGAAGACCAGCTGTCCGAAATTACAGAGAACTTTGTGTGTCGTGAAGATGTTTCCCTGAGATGGCGACGACGCCTGACATGGCCACACCCTGCCTCTAACAGATCACGCGCGGACTTGTTTCACGACCCGTGTCTTCAGTCTGCTATTTTTTTCCTTTCTCAGGCGGTTCCCTGCAGGACCACATTGACGACCGCGGTTGCCTGGGCGTGTCCAAGGCTCTGACGTACGCGAAGCAGATTCTGCAGGCGCTGACCTACCTGCAGCAGAAGTACGTGCTGCACGAGGACATCAAGGCGGACAACATCCTGCTGCGCGCGGAGTCGCTCCAACTCGTGCTCGCTGACTTCGGACTCTCGCGGCAGCTCGCGCCGCAAGACCCCTTCGTGACATCAGGTGAGCACAGAAAAGTGGAAACACAGCAGTCCTGGTGGTGTATCTGTTCTGTTGTCCAAGATATATGTGACCAGCACGTTTTGGTGGTGGAAATCGCCTCAGGGGTGTTGCGTGGGAAGAGATGCTGCAGAAGGGAAGACATTTGTGTGATCAAGATGGGTTTTTTTTCTCAGGAGAAAACCCCGTGGGAGGCGCGACTCAGTGGTCGCCGGAAAAAGCAGCGAGCGAGGGACACAGTTTCCCTGCAGATGTGTGGGCCTCGTGTTGTGTGCTGCTTCACATGGTGTCGGGCTCCCCGCCCTGGGTCCGCAGATATCCCAACGCCGGGGCCCTCCACTTCATAGTGAGTACACGTGTGTGTGTGTATGTGTGTGTGTGTGTGGTGTGTGTGTGTGTGTGTGTGCACTTCACAGTGTCAAAGGCTGAACCACTTGAGGTGATCTTGAATTGCTCCACGCGCGCACACATTATCTGCAAAAGAAATGAAACATCATCTTGCACACAACCACGTCTGCACGCTAGTATTGGTCTTGGCAGATCAAGATCCAGGCCCCACCCGTCGAGGACGTTCCCGTGGACCTGGATGGGCGCGTAAAGGACATGCTGCGGCAAGGTTGGAACCGCGACCCCCGGGAGAGAGCCACAGCCCAGCAGCTGCTCAACCACCCGGCGTTCCAAATATTGGGTCAGTGTCCAACAGTCATTTGGATTTGATGTAGTTTGTTGTTGCTGTGTTGTACTCACAAGGTGAACATTTTTTTCTGACTCGTGCGCTGCCACGCTACACATTATTTTGCTTCACCTCATGGTTGATGGGTCACATTCTGTCGCGCTTCAGAAGAACGACCCACGCCCAGAAGACGGGGCTCCAGCCTCACGGACGTTCAGATGTCTCCAGCCAGAACAACCCATCAGAGAGCACCAGCCAACGGCACACACATGGAGGCTGCCCCGGCGGTCGCACCCAGGCTGCCGCCGTACAAGCTTCGTGAGCAGGACACCACTTCATTGGCCGAGATTGCGTTGAGTCTGGCCAACGAACAGGAAGAGTTCCTGGCCAGTGTGGATTCGAGGAGCCTGGCTCTGCTGTCTGGGAGATTAGAAGAACAAATCGGGACTCCAGTGAAGGCCAAGAAATCTAGAGGAAAGTCACCGACTGGCGGAGAAAAGCAGCCTTTGACACTTCCTAAAGCGGTAAATCGTCACTGTTCACCCTGTCAGAGGCCGGTGCCGACGAGATATCTTCAGTTGTGTCGATTGAGGTGCGAAACTTTGTTTCATTCATTGACTGACAAAGCTACAAGGTTTGACTTTCTTTTCTCCAGGAGCGGAGCGTCAGCAACGACAGCAGCAACACGAGCTTCGAGCTGGACCCGAGCGCGCTGCAGGACGCAGGTTTGCTCGGAGAGGAGGGCGTCGACATCGCTGTGGAACCGGACGAAGTCTTTCACAGCAGAATCAAAGAGCCGGACTTCGACTCCCTGAACCTGCCTCTGACTGTGCGGGCGGAGTCTGCGCCGATGCCGGCGTTCTTGAGCGAGAGCGAGGCGGCGGACAGCGGCGCCGCGGCGGCCGAGGAGCGCGCGAGCAGCGGCAGGGTCGTGAGCCGCTCGCAGCTGCCTGCGCTGTCCATCTTCGACACCATGTCGTCCGTCTCCACCCAATCAGGTGCGTGTGTGTGATACGCACACGCGTGCACGAACTCGGGGGTGGGGGGTTGGTTTTGAGGGACTGGTGCAACGAATGAACTTGTGCCAATTTCTCCCTCATTGACATTCTGCGACAAGATGAATGTGCACCAATTGTGATGATTTTGTTTTTGCCAAAATTATCTTTTTCTTTCTTTGAACAGGGCAAAAGTCAAGTACGAAGGATTCCAAACCCGAGGAACCTCCGACACCAGAGGTGGATAGAGAGACAGAAGTGAAGCCAGCAGAGACGGTTCCCGCCACGGACAGTGGGAAGCCCAGGGAGCCTGTGTACGAGGCGGTGATCTGTGAGCGCGCGGACCGTGAGGCGGAGCCCGTGATACAGCCCCGGCAGAGCCCAGTCGGAGGCACAAAACTCGCAACAATTGGCAGGAAGAAGGAGCCAATCGGACAAGCGGAAGCGGCGCCATGTCCCACCGTTGATGATCCCTCGCAACGCCCACACGGACGAAGCCCATTGGCCGAGAGAAAAGCGAGAGTGGAGACGAGCATCGAGTCGTCCAGCGCCAGAGGGCGGCACTTGGCACCGCCGAGCAGTCTGATGACGGGCAGTTCCTTCGAGCCACTCGAGGAGAGGCGAAGGATCCTGGATTTTGAAGATATCTACACTGCGAGGCAGGAGGGAGAGCTGGTAGGCATTGGGGCCAGAAGTAAAGTGTCAACTTTCGTCCCGCCTGGAATCGAGACGGCTCTGCAGCAACCAGACGAAGTTTCCGGGAAACAAGTGAAGCCGGGCAAGAGTCGAACCTTGGTTCTGACCAGCTCAGACGTCGTGTCTGGAATCGGGAACGGAGCCGAGGGCGTCAGGATCGGGACACCGTCCCCCGCCAAGGAGACCGTCGCGGAGAAAGTGTCCGCAACGCGCGCCAGCCCATCAGTTGCATCACCGCCTGGAACCGCCGCGACACCGCCAAACGTGCAGCCATCCAGGACGGCAGAGGATCTAGCAACATCCAAGCAAGCACCGACTTCCCGAATCGACGAAAGCAAAGCTAGAGAACCGGTCGTGGTGCCAAGCGCCCAAAAGGAAATAATGAAGCTGGAAGTGGGAATCAGTCCGACCAATGGAGCAGCGCGAGGCCCGGTGTACGACCAGGTGATCTGCCAGCGCGCCGACAAGACGGACCCGGCGGTGCGGCCGGTCGATCTGGTCCGGCGGGACGCGGCGGCGCGGGGCGAGACGCTCGAGGATCCGTACGAGGTGACGGGCGGACGGAAGCTGCTGCCACCGCTCGACGTCGTCGCTGAGGAAGAAGCCTCCGCGACGTTTCCACGCAGAACTCACAAGAGTCAAGGTGAAGCATGTTTTTCTTGGTGCAAAACTTGCAGGATTCCACAACTGTCAAAAGTTATGCGACAGCAAGGACCGAACGTTGTCAGATAGAGCCGCTCAGTTCGAAACTTGCCACCGACATCAGGCCACAGATTTGGTCCATTTGGCGGAGTCATCAAAGCTGTTCACAAATGAGACATGTGTCTGACGATAAAACAACAAAGCATTCACTCTCGTATTTCCACAGGCGATTCCGCGACGTCCACTCTGCCTCGGGACGCCAGTCGCTTCGGGACGCGAGAGGGTATTGGTCGGTCGGTGTCGGAGCCCGCGCCTGCACACGCGCTGCACCGCCCCCTCTCGGCCGCGTCGTCTCAGCACAGCCTGCAGGTCGAGCAGGAGTACCGCAGTCTCGTGGATGGTGAGTAAAAACTGGGAAATCCCGCCACGCGCATTTCATTTCGCTGGCGCGTCAAAAATTCTTCCAGATGGTCTTGAACTGGGTTTTCTTGTTCTTCTTGTTTTGCTTGTTCCTTTCCACGATTTCTGATTGAAATCCCACCTCAAACATCTCCGTAGCCAAAGAATCTTGGATTTTCTTTCCATTTAGACCTGTACCGGGACCAGTGGAGTCGGTCGTCGGAGACGAGTCTCGAGGGGTTTGAGATGCTGCCGCACATCCAGGTAGAGAAACTGCACACCACATACCATTCGAGCACACAAGATCAAAGCAAGAAGACAGTTTGTATCGAGTCCCACACACAACCCGCCCACGTCTGTCCGCTGCAGGATGATGACAGCCCTGAAGCGGCGACGTTCAGCGCGGCCGCCGTGCCCGAGGACGATCTGTATGACTTCACGGCGAGTCAGGACCTGCAGAACCTCGGGTACCTCACCTCAGCCGTTGCAGGTGCAGAAGCCGTTGCATGGAAGGGGCGTTTGTGTGTGTGTGTGTGTGTGTGTGTGTGTGTGTGTGTGTGTGTGTGTGTGTTTGTGTTCAGGACTGTGAAACATCTTCGCTCCGTCGGCACTTGGCATGACTTCAGTTTCTCCCCTCTGTTCACAGCCCGAAGCAAATTTCCATTTGTATGTAGGGGTTAGGATTTCCTTCCGTGACGAGTTTGGACTGGAGCTGTGTTCGGTGCGGCTGATCGACACCATGCAACGCTGGTCGGACATCTTGACGCGCATCAGCACCCACCCGACCGTGAGTAGATACAGCGCCGCTCTTTCTGCACCGGGGAATGGAAGTTTGTAGGGACACCAGTCTTGGGTGTTCTCGGGTTGCGCGTATCCACGCAGCACTCAGACCGTCCAAAAGAACTTTCTCAAGAAACGCATTTGAGTCGAGTTGTATGCACTCTCAGACATTTGGAGTGGACAAAGTCAACAAAATTTTTCGAACGGAAGAAGTCCAAAAGTTTATTCCAACTGTCTTGATGATAGATCGGATAACCGCTCTGCATGACATGAGAATCCTTTCTTCCGAAGTTGACACAGCGAAAAGTGACCAGATTTTGTATTGGTCTTTGTGCTTCGCTGTTCCAGGTTCTGCAACGGTTTCCCGTGGGCTGCACCGTCGCCGACCCGGGCCTCGATCTGATGGCGCTAGTCGGACCGCGCGTCGATCACGTGGTGCTGCGCCTGCGCCCGGCGACCGACGCCGACCCCACGTGGCTGTGGCGTCTCAGGGACGGGCGCATCCAGTATCAGACGGAGCACAGCGGGCCCCTCATCACCCGACAGTAGCAGGAGTTGTGCCCCTCTGCGCCCAGGAAAAACATGCTGTCGCAAGTCCTTTTTCTCGTGCATGTACCCGACCAATCCATCAAGTTCTCCATCTCCTTCAATTGGTGAACTGGATTTTTTAACGCCCATTTTAAACTCCTGTCACCACCACAATCCATGTCTTATCTCGTTGAATATTCTTGCTTCAATCCGGTGGTTGGTGTTCGATTTCAAAGGTCGCCTGACCAAAACGTTCCAAATTGTGATAAGTCTGTAAACTGAGGCTCCGCTGGGTTCATGAGCGCAACAAATACGACCTGGAGTACGAGTACTGTCATTGTGCCTTGCATTTCACCCTCTTTGTTTTCGCGCAACTTTACGTTCCACCAGGTGATATGACTTGAGAACTTCAATTCATTCAGCCAAGCAGTACCAGAGTCCGCCCGTTCTCGTTCTCAACACATCCTTGTTGAGTTGAACTGAGCTCCGCGACGAACACTTTCCTTGAAAACAGTGCCAGTTTGCATGAAAGCATTCCACTGTTGTCGTTCTGTTCCGTATGTAAAATGCATGTTCCCCCAACAACCGAGCAGAGATGTTTTCTCACACACGGGGATGAGTTTTGCTGTTGTGTCAATGCAAAATCAAGGCAACTGTTTGGGTGCGCCTTTTTCCACGGAACTCTCCGGTACTTCTCTGTGATGGAGACAATCATTTCGGAAAATACCTTGTTCATTCACAAGGTAATTTCAAGTGAAGTTCACTTTTCGCTCCACTTGTTTGGATTGTCGTATCGTTGGTTCGTAAAATTCTCTTGGTGCCATACACTCCAACCTACTTGTTCTGCATGTAGACTGAGCTTTTGACTTCTTTTCACATGATTTCCAGTTGAATATTTAGATTTCTGTGCCAATAATTCACAAGAGGGCGGCTTGCAATTGTACCTTTGCCAATTACAAAGTACGTGTACCTACATTTCCCGGCCATTCACGGGGGGGGGGGGGGGGGGGGGGGGGGGGGGGGGGGGGGGGGGGGGGGGGGGGGGGGGGGGGGGGGGGGGG
>JAAUXT010008758.1_pt1 | contig 23034 bp, 19 predicted proteins | sample 7278171 | NCBI WGS metagenome assembly JAAUXT01 (sample SAMN14350112, study PRJNA611818) | marine sediment metagenome | isolation source: surface marine sediment (1.8m) | place: French Polynesia: Moorea | collected 2018-08 | reverse complement strand
CTCTCTGTCTGTCTGTCTCTCTCTCTCTCTTTCTCTGTCTCTCTTTCTCTGTCTCTCTCTCTCTGTCTCTGTCTGTCTGTCTGTCTCTCTCTCTCTCTCTCATAAATGGTCCTCTTTTGTTGCCTTCGGTCTGTCTTTTGCATGTTGATTGTTCAAAGTGACCTGACAACATCCACCAAATCCTGGAATCGATCTCGCCCTCGAAAAACTAATTTTCGCAGCGAAATTGTTGGCGGGAAAATACAACCACTGGCATCCCGCAAAGCACACCCGTCAGGCAAATTTTTTCCCGCCTCTGTGTGAACTGGAGTGCATAGCTGGAAAAAATAAGAGATCCATCCGAAGTCGAAGACCTGTACAGAGATGTCCAGTCTTGTCTGAGGCCAAAAATTAGAACACCAGTTCCATATTTGACATTTCATCATGTCAAAACTTGTCATCTTCACGTGACTCAGAAGCACCACAGAAACACGGAAACTAAACCAGCTGTTGCTATTTTTAGCTGCTGAGTGGCCAATGAAATTGCGCCACTCGAAGCTTCTGGAAGTGACGTCAGCGACGTCGCTATATAAACAGCGTCGCGCCGGCGCCATTACACACAAAGCAACGAGCAGAAGAGAAGAACTCAAGTTTTCTCCGAATTATACCGAACAAAGGAACAAAGAATCAGCCAAGGTAAGTTTGCTTTTCTTCGACGAAGGGTGGAGTGATTGTCTGGGGATAGCTTGTGTGTAGATAGAATGACCATTCGGAGAGAAAAAGGTGGTTTCTTGTTTCGCCTAAAATGGCGGGTGGTGCTGAAAGGAACGCCATGATGAATGCTGGTTGATCTGCGTGAAAATTCCGATAATTTGGCAGAATATCACAAACATCACTTGATTTTGAAGTTCTACATCTCGCAAAGCATTTGTTCTCAAACTTTGGTTTGTGGTGTATTCGTTGATGTCACAAAGATTTGACCCAGATGTGAAACAAGTTTTGGAAAATGCGCAGATTCGTTGAACTGGAAAGTTCGATCGCCATTTGCAGATGGAACAAAACACTGGGAATGTCAAACTGTCAGATCTATGCTCTTCCAAATTTGTTCGGCCCTTTAGAAGCGTGAAAATGATTCAGAATGAAAGTTCTCTGCCAAGATTTGTTTGACGCGTCGAAAACTTGTCGAGAACTGTCGTCCTGGGAATCGAAACAGAAATCTACAAGAGAAACGTTCACGTTCGGATAGATCAAGACTCCAGATCATTTTCTTAGGTCGCGGGAAGGTACTGATGGCCACGATTTGTTTGTTTCAGATGCAGATCTTTGTGAAGACGTTGACTGGAAAGACGATCACTTTGGAGGTTGAGGCCTCTGACACGATCGAGAACGTGAAGGCGAAGATTCAGGACAAGGAAGGTACGAACATCGAGTTTCTTTCAACAGTTGTATCCTTTGTACACGTGACACAAGGACAGTGACCTTTTGTTCCTGGATCGAAGAAAGAGATACGCAGAACTGATCAGTGATGCGTCACGTGTTGCGCAGAATGACGCGTCAACATTGAAGTGCAACAACCGGCTGCGATCGAGTTTCGTAACTTGGCAAGAGATCAAGATTCCAAATTCTTCCTGGCTGAACGAGAAAAACTTTACTTCTGCACAACCATTCCTTTTCACGACTGAACTCTTCAAAAACGATCGTCTTCAGCTGAAACTGACCAAACCTGCTGCTTTTCCAGGTATCCCTCCTGACCAGCAGAGGCTCATTTTCGCCGGGAAGCAGCTGGAAGACGGCAGGACCCTGTCCGACTATAACATCCAGAAGGAGTCGACCCTTCACCTCGTGCTGCGTCTCCGTGGAGGGATGCAGATCTTCGTCAAAACCTTGACGGGGAAGACGATCACTTTGGAGGTCGAGGCCTCGGACACGATCGAGAACGTGAAGGCGAAGATCCAGGACAAGGAAGGTCAGTAGTCTTGATCACACCCACAAAATATTGAGTCTTTCTCAAGTTTGATCAAATAGTTTTGGACTTGTTCGTTTTCATCAGATGTTAGTTTTCTGAAGTGATGACTTTTGAACACTTTCTGTCGACGTCTTTGGGAAATTGTCAAGTTGTGTCGGATTGAGGACTTGCAAGCTTTCAAACTTACCCCAAGGTATTCCTTTGTTCACAGGTATCCCACCAGACCAGCAGAGGCTCATCTTCGCTGGAAAGCAGCTGGAGGATGGACGCACACTAAGCGACTACAACATCCAGAAAGAGTCGACCCTTCACCTTGTGCTGCGTCTTCGCGGTGGAATGCAGATCTTCGTCAAGACGCTCACAGGGAAGACCATCACCTTGGAGGTGGAGGCGTCCGACACGATTGAGAACGTGAAGGCGAAGATCCAGGACAAGGAGGGGATCCCCCCTGACCAGCAGAGGCTCATCTTTGCTGGAAAGCAGCTGGAGGATGGACGCACACTAAGCGACTACAACATTCAGAAGGAGAGCACACTCCACCTGGTTCTCCGTCTGAGGGGTGGAATGCAGATCTTCGTCAAGACGCTCACAGGGAAGACCATCACCCTTGAAGTCGAGGCGTCTGACACCATTGAAAACGTAAAAGCGAAGATCCAGGACAAGGAGGGTATCCCCCCTGACCAGCAGAGGCTCATTTTCGCGGGCAAACAGCTGGAGGATGGACGCACACTGAGCGACTACAACATCCAGAAAGAAAGCACACTCCATCTTGTGTTGAGGCTGAGGGGTGGGATGCAAATCTTCGTCAAGACGCTGACGGGGAAAACAATAACTCTCGAGGTGGAAGCATCTGACACCATTGAAAACGTGAAAGCGAAGATCCAGGACAAGGAAGGGATCCCTCCCGATCAACAACGTCTCATTTTCGCCGGGAAGCAGCTGGAAGATGGCAGGACCCTGTCCGATTACAACATCCAGAAAGAAAGCACACTCCATCTTGTGCTGAGGCTGAGAGGAGGCATGCAAATTTTTGTCAAGACCCTCACCGGCAAGACCATCACCTTGGAGGTGGAGGCGTCCGACACGATCGAGAATGTGAAGGCGAAGATCCAGGACAAGGAAGGGATCCCTCCTGACCAGCAGAGGCTCATTTTCGCTGGAAAGCAGCTGGAAGACGGCAGGACCCTGTCCGATTACAACATCCAGAAGGAATCGACCCTTCACCTCGTGCTGCGTCTCCGTGGAGGCCAGTGAACGAACAGCTGAACATTCGTTTTCACTGTTTCAAGTGTTGTGTCCAAATTGCTGACAAAAGCGTTCCGTTCTTACGTTCCTAGTCTTTATCGTGGTTCCGCAGAAGTGTTCTTGCTTATAGGGGGCGAAGAAAACTCGCATTCTTATTTTCAGCTTTGGTAAAACCTTGAGCGAAATGTTGCCATATCGTTTTCACTGCAAGATTTGAGGAAGAAAAATAAAACATTGTGAAACTTTATTTGGAGGGTTTGTTTTGCGGGAAAACTTTTGGAATGCTGGTGCAAAATTTGAGTCGAGATCTACCGTGGAGCAAACGACGAGGAAAAGTACTCCAATGCACGAAGGCTCCGAAAAATCTTGCGAAAGTTTACATATCGAAATTTTGCGCAAAAACGGGACTTGCGACAAAGCACCACTGTACGAAGGGTCCGAAAATCCACAGAAAGACAATTTTGCTAACGAAGTTCCGGGCGGGAACCCTGATGGTCGCTCATTTCCGGTCCATGTGTGAACCCCACACAGGGGGGTTGTGGGGGGGTTAGTGGGGGAGGGGGTGGTTAGTGGGGTCCTGAGGGGGTAGTTAGTGGAGGAGGGGGGTGGTTAGAGGGGAGTGGGGTGGTTATATTCCAAAGTGTGGACAGACACACACATGAATGCTAAGGGTTTTTCAGCCAACAGCGGCACCTTGATGGCCGGCTACGCGACCATCAAAGAGATAAACGTCAGCGTAAACTTTAAGAACAAAGTCGCTTGCGTGTGGAACTGGCTTCAGCTAAAAAAAAAAATTGCCTGTGCTGAAGTAAAAGCCCAGTGAAACCACAAGCTTGCTTGCAGTTGCGACGACCATGTGTCTGAACCGTGAGAAGTTTCATGCAGTCTGGCTTTCCGTCGCCAGCGCACCTGAGGATCGATTGCGTTGATCCAGTTGAACAGCGAATGCAGACGAACACACGTGTTCAAACATCGATTTCCTTTCTCGTGGCAACATTCGCCACAGCACCTTTGCGCTTTCAAACGCGTGTACGCAAAAAAGAAACGAACCAAATCTCAGAAGTTGGCTTTGCCTTGCGAGCAACGCAGCCAAGCCAAGATTCGTTCAAAGTTATCGATCAGCAAATGATGTATGAAGAGAGATTTGTCCCACGGAGGACGGGAATGTACACACCGGCTGAGTGAAGCCTTCTGCAAACAGGCTTTCCTACCACACTTGTCAATAATTTAAAGCCAAAGGCACCCCCGCATAGGCTGGTACACAGACACCAGTGCGGATGAAAAAGCAACAGCTCTGTCTCCGTCACACACACTGCAGTATGCTTCGCGGGAGATGTTTCCTGCAGTTTTCAACCACCAATATCGAGAGTTGGACGGCACCATGTCGCGAAAATGGACGCGTCGTTTCGGTGAGTACGGCTGCACGATTTCCTTTCCGGATTGGCGTCGCGTGCGGTGCTGCGGCCGGTGTTTTGGAATCCGGATCGGAATTGCAGGCAATTGTGCACCCCGCGTTGCATATTGATTGTTCACCCTGCAGCTGCTGGGATTTCGCTTCGCGTTTTCGGTTGCAGAATCCTTTCAGTCTCAGGTTCAAAATTATACAGCTGTACCACTGCGATTTTGGGGGAATAACGTCCCCCATTTTGGTTTTAAAACACCAACACCAAACCAAAAACAAAACAGCTCTTGACAAAATCAGATTTGTCTGTGAGGCAGTGAGTTGAATTAAGCTTCCAATCGAAAAGTGAACACCTGAATTGGTGGACTTGAACGTCCGCGTGTGGACTTCATGCGTGACTGTCAAACCTGCATGTATGTTTGAATACTAGAGAATACTGTCTGCTTTCAGTGCACAAGGCCGACCCAACACACCCTCGGACGGTCTACATTTTGTTTCTGCTGATCTTCAGCATCCCCCTGCTGAGTCTCTACATCGGATATTACATCGGCACCGTCTACCAGTCACAGAACCGGAAATTACCGCAGGATCTGGTCGTCGTTAAGCACAAGTTATTGAACGCTACTCTGAAGAACACGCACTGTCTCGCCGTGGATATTTCTGGCAGTCTCGCCGATATCATGTTCCAGTATGCCAGTCTTTATGGAATTTCCAAAGCTAATCAAATGATTCCTGTCATGGATGCCAGGGAGCGTTTGCGATCCATCTTTCCTGGGCTCGCTGTCCGGGCGCTGCAGGGGGAAACGGATCCATCGCGGCTGTGGAGTCGCTTCGTGGAACAATCCGGCATTTACGACACAAGGGTTGCGTCCCTCAACTTCGGCAAAAATATTCTGCTCAAAGGGCGGTTTCAATCCTGGAGGTACTTCAACAATTCTCAAAAGGACCTTCGGAAACAATTTCGATTTGCCTCAACGACGGAAAACGATGCTGACCAATTTCTGGCTCATGCGTTCTTGCTTTACCAAGAACGATTTCCCAAAGTCAGGGCGGATCAGGTCAGATACGTTGGTGTTCACGTCAAGAGAGGAGACAAGCTTGCAGACGCAGATTTACTGGATTACATCAAACGTGCTATGCATTACTTCGGTGCTGAGTTCAAGCATATCATTTTTGCTGTTGTCTCAAAGGAAAAGCACTGGACACGAGGCCACGTGAAATCCGAAGAGCATCTGGTGGTGCATTCTCCACACACGAGCTCATCCCTTGATCTGTGCATCCTCTCCAGATGCAACCACACTGTGATGACGACGGGAGCCTTCGGCTGGTGGGCCGCTTTCCTCGCAAATGGGGAGACCACCTATTTGAGAAACATTCCATTACAGAAAGCACCACAGGCTGCACAACAATTTGTGCAAAGGGACTTTTATTACCCCCATTGGATCGGCTTGTAGATCTTATCACAGAGAATGTTCCTTTTGCTTCCCATGCACGCTGCATGCATGAATCCGGTTTTCTTCCAATTGTGCCAAATGATGCTTCATGTACGGTGGTTCGTTTCTCTGCAAAATATTGAGTAGGGCGCATGGTGGAATGAGCATGTAAGAATCTTCAGCAGTGCAGTCGACCGTGTCTTCAGATGCACGGACGCACGCACGCAGACGGACATAGGTGCTTCAGCAGCTTTGTGTCCAATTGAAGCAGATGGGTGTCTGCAAGGCTGTACATTTTTGGTGCACCAAAAATAATCACTGCTGCTGCTCTTTCAATTTGCACATGGACACTCTGCCAATGCTTGCATCTTGTTGTTTCAAAGTTCTTGGCTTGCAAACCATTTTCTGATAAACATTTTGTTGTGGTCACATCGTCACATTCTGATCACAACACTTTTTTCGCTTTACTTGTGAATGAAGTCTTTCAAATAAATCTTCCATTCTGCAATAAAGCAGGCAGACGTTTCACACGTTAGTTCCTCTGAAAACAGAACAGGTGTTTGAGGAGGACTTGGCTGCGAACTTGAGGGCGCGTGACTTCCGGTTTGAGGGACAAGGCCTCTGGTTTCAGAGAACAAGGCTTCTGCAGGTTTCGGGGTCAAGACTCCGTTTAGAGAGAACAGGACTTCCAGTTTCAAGGGACGCGGCTCTTTATGCCGGTGGTATTCCGTCGAGCCGCGGGCATAATGCAATCAGATGGTTGGTTTGGCTTGCCCAATGTGTGTGAAGATAATTGTTTGGAAGGAAGGTAAATGAACCAAATGGTTGGATTTTCTATGTGGAGAAAACGATGATTTGCGATGATTTGTTCATCCCCCCAAACCCTGGATCAAAATGAACTGAACCATTGAATTTCCTGTGAGCCAATAGGAAATTAAAGTTTGAGTTCTTTGTGCTTCCTTGGAGGGGGTGGGGGTAAACAAGCCTCTGTTGGTGAAGAGTGAACGGTTGGTTTCCCTCCCACACACACAAACACACACACACACACACACACACACACACACACACACACACACAAATCACGCAAATCAAAGTGAACTGAACTGTTGAACATGCTAGATGTTCCGACCGAGTACTCGTTTGAGATGCCGCAGGCTTTTTGATCTTTGATCTCTTGTTGTACCAGTGCACAACACTCTGAAGTTGTCATCACGGAGCACGCAAAATTTCATCGCTTTTGTCATCACCGGACTCTCCGACAGGGTTCTTACACAGATGCGTGTGACAATGACAGTCAGAGGACCCTCTTTGCGTGTGGCGACATTCTTATTGTATTGAAGCAATCTGTTCAGAAAAGCGAGTAATTCGCGAGATGTGCGGGAAATTGAATTGAGTCGATCCGGTTGCTCGGGGGATCAGCGGGGCCCGTCTCGTGCCGGGCCGCGGCGGCGCTCACGCAGAAGGCCGGAGGCAGAGGCTCGGCGCCGCCCGGGGAACAGATTCTTCACCTCGGCTCGGGTTCCCTCGGGATCAGTCCGCATACATAATGAATTGAGTGTGATTCAATTACGGAGAAACACAACGGACGCTTCGGGGATTGGTCCAAAAAGCACGATACTTTTAGGCGCACACCAAGAAATGCACGTTGAGCCAAGAGTGCAAAATGTTTCGGCGAGAAAGGGTGTGCTGGATTGGGACATTGTCCCTCCAGGTCCTCAGAGTTTTTGTGTGTGCAACTCTGTCTTGGACAATGTAGCTTTGACATTGTTGATCAACAGAGCAAAGGTGCAAACCTGACAAGAATGATGCAGAAGACTTCGCAATTGCTTTTGCATGATGAAGACAATTGGGAAAACCTCAATGTTCACCACTTGCTTCTGCTCCAGTGGTACATTCGGAGTCAGGACGCCACCGATCCTCTTGCCTGACTCTGACATGACGAATTCGCCCGACGAAAAATTGGGAAATGTTTTCTTTTGACACATCTGTGTTCTGTTTCAGAACCACCCCCTTCCCTCCAACAACACAACTCAAACCCTGGTCAAGCCGACGAGTGTGGCGTAACAGAAAAACACAGGAGAAAACGACGGCTTGGATTGCAGTCATCTGCAAAAGAACAGGATGTGAAGCGTGCGTGATGGAAAACCCTTTATTCATATCAGTGACAATCAACTCCCAGCCCGCCAACCTTTTTGAAGCTTCGTCCAATTTTCTTCGGGACTTCCTGTGGCGAATTGAGGCTGGCGGCCCTTCAAGAGCCTGGATTTCCCCAAACCCTCGACATCAATCTCCCCCCCCCCCCGATACTGCACTGCACGCGCAAAAAGTTTGTTGAACATTTCACTGGAGCCACGACCTCAATTCTGGATCCCCGAGAGGTGTTTGAAAGACAATTTCAAGAGCGGATGCGGCAAGACGCCTGTGCTCACAACAAAAAATTGGCCCCTGATCTGTGTTTTGCACAAAGCGCAAAAAAGCGTGCAGCGAGCATGTTTGACGTTCTGGTCCGAGGATGGGGACTCGGACTCAATGTCCGACCGGTGGGGGTCGTTTGTGTTTTGTTTGGGGGTGTTCGGGTCATGCACAGGTTGCCCCTGGGATTCGATTGAGGTTTCTCGCCACCATACAGACCATTCACCTGGACATGTCCACGAACTGTTGGTATTGTTCCTTTCCTGCAGAGGGAAACTTGGTCTGACGCGTGAATTCAGTGGCCAGTGTTTACGGGTGTGCTGCAAACTTTGAGCGCATCTTTGTTGTTCACGTGACAAAATACGTTGGCGTTGGCTGGTCCGACGAAGATGGTGGCGCCCTGCTTCCACTTGACCTCGTTTCCGGTGACGCCTCCGCCGTGGTGCGTTCCGGGCTCGTTCCCGTTCCAAGACCCTGCAGAGAGAAAAGAAAATGCAGGACGCCCAAGAGCTCCGGTCCCTGTGAGGTCAGAAGAAAATTTGTTCTCTCAAGATTGGAGTATTATCTCGCACAAGAGGTGCACGATCTGTCCATTCTCGTGTCGCAGCTGAACTTCACATGGGGTTTCCCTGTTTGGTTTGAACTCAATGAAGCCAGGACTGTGTGCGTTTTCCTTGTGTTCAAGCCACATGTTCTCCCTTTTCTGGTCAATGAAACGAACATCACACCATGCAGCCTTCAATAGACGCGCGCGCTTTTGAGGATTGAATCAGGCCTTACCTTGTGGGCAGTGAAACAGGTAGGTGTGCTGGTTGCTGCAGGCGATGTACGAGCACCTGGTGTCCACGTCCGGCGCGAGTCCGGGGTTCGGGTAGTTCCCGTTCGGCAGCTCGTCGCAGTAATTGGTCTCGAGCTCTGCGCGATGCACGGGAAAAATCGGACAACAACTGACTTCTTGAAATGACGACTGGGTCTTTGACATTCAAACGAGAACTCTGGACCTCAAACCCGCTTCTTTTCCTTTCAAGTCAGAGACGAATCCTGACCAATTCTGCCCCGACAGGGCAATTCCAGAAATCATTGAAACTGAAAACCGCAGTGATGCTCTTCAGGAAAAAATGACTTGTAACTCACTTCTTGGAGCCAACTCGTTGGGCAGATAGACCTCTTCCGTCAGCTTCTGCTGTGGAACGTGGACGACGATGGTGTTTTCCACAAACGACCTTTCCCTGGGACGAGCTCTTCCGTCGTCGTGTGGGACGATCCTGTTCCTGTGGTTGTGGGGCTCAGGCTGGTGGGGACGGTCCGGCCGTTGGAACTGACCTGGAGGGGCTTCCTCTGGCTTCACTAGAACAAACCCCCTGATCTTGGGGTCGGGTGGCGGCGCTTGCTCAGGCCCCATAAACACGGTTTCTCTGTAGATAGGCCTGGCCTTCTGGATCTTGTATTCCCGGTTTCTGACCAGCTTCAACAGAGAAAGCTCTTTGCTGGCTTGAACGTCCTTATCATCAGACCTGTGGATTCTTTGTTGCACGATGTAATCCGGTTTTATGTGAGACCGAAGATGGTCTGGTGGATCCTTGTTCTCTTCCGGTCTCACGATCCGTGTCCACTGAGCATCTAGGTTGTGCTCCGAGTCCGGTGGTCGGGGCCTCTCCAGGGGCGGGTGGATCAGCCGAGGAACCTCATTCGGAGGTGGAACTAACCTCACTGGAACTTCCTCGTGGCTTCTCCCTCGCGGAGGAACCAGCACGGGAAGCGGACCTTCCCCTCGGCGTGGTGCCACAATGTGATCTCCATGCGGACTGCTATACGCCTGGGCTTCCACCAGCACGTCTTGCCTGCGTGGCGGCTCGTGGTAGTTGCGTGGATCGGCGTGGTGTGCTGGCAATGGAGGACGAATCAGGACGGGCGCCTCGTGAATTTGAATTGTGTTCCCGTGCACGAATCCCGGACCGTCTCTTCTGTGGCCGACGAGTCTCTGAGGCGGAATCAGAACCACTCCCAGAGGGAGGCGCTTGTCTCGCTCCGGTCTCACTATCCTCGCCCACTGTCCGTCTCTGTTGTCTCTCACGGCATTGTCCCTTGGATCGGGATATTGTGCTGGCACGTAGTCATCCACCACTTGTTCCTCGTCCGAGCTTTCCGACTCGGACTTGTTCCCGGCCGTGTTGTCTGTCGGAGGCGCGGGGATGACGCCAACAACCACGGCTGGCGCAGGAGGCGGCGTCACAACAGGCGTCGCCACGAGCGACGGCGTTGCAGCACCCTTCTGTGTACCGTCAGTCGTCGTTGTCGTCGGTGCCGACGGCGTCACTGTGACGGTGAAATGGAATTTCTCACTGTTGATATTTGGCGGAAGTACACCGTGTGCTGTTTCGTTCATTGTAACTGGTTTGGGTGTGCTTTTCTCTCCAGCGTGCTTGGTTTTCTCCACGATATGTTCAGTTTCCACCAGAATAGCCATGACAAAGACGTTGAGAAGCAACAGAAGACAAGTGTTAAGAACCATGGTGAGTTTGCTCAGAAAGTCCGCGTGGCAATCTTCTCGATCGCCTTCTATGTCTGCGAGCTTATTCATTTATGCATCAAAAAACGTAAAAATTACCTTTTATCTGACCTAAAATTTGTTATTAATCTGAAATAATGCGGATTAGATTTGACAGAACGCCACAGGGGCAAAAATTGAAATTGTTCGGAATGATTAGCATCCATTTTGCTGATGACATTTTATTGTTTCGTGTGTCAACACTCGTTTGTGCATCAACTGGTGTTTGTCAGCAGCTCAAGGAGCCGACAGTTACGAGTTTAAAATGTCTGTGCCACGAACAGGACCAAATGGATCGAGCGTGGCAGAAACTCATTGTGCCACAGGGAATCTTTTTCCTCGGTGCTGACAAAATGTTGAAAGCTGGGACACGGCCGAAAGGGTGTGTGTGGTCGCTCTCTTGACAAAATCTTTCATTCTTCCCCGATTTTTGGTTTCAGCGTTCCCGTGTCTTTGAATCAAGGAGCAAAATGGTTTTGTGCCCCTGAAAGCAGTCGGCAAGTGAACACGCACACATAACACGTGTCATAGCACGAGGGTTGTCACCTCATTTTGAGCGGGAAACACTGGCGACATCTGGTGACTCCTTGGAACCAGCGCGATCTGAGATGGCACCGCCCAATGACGGGAAGTTAAGTAAACAGTCAAAATTTTGGAGAATTCAGCGAAGCAGGTGTTATTCAGAGAGAGTATTCAACCAATTCGTCGGTGTACATTTCTGGTAAGACAGTTGGTCGCAGCTTAGTGGTGTTGGTGAAGTGTGTGGATCCGTGCTTTGCCTTGCAGTTGAAGTTCAACCTGGGCGATAATGAAGTGTTTCATGTCAAAGGAATCGTGACACATCCATTTGTGTTTGCGAACTGTGCCAGTCCGCTTGTGCTGAAGAATCCGACATGACAACCACTCCAGTTCGTCACTGTTTCGTGATTAGGCTGACAAGGGACTCAGGATGAGAGTTTGGTTGGCTCTCCAGAGTGAACTGGATTGAGTGGGATGACCCGTTTGTGTGTGTGTGTGTGTGTGTGTTTGTGTGTGTGTGTGCGGTCGCGCGCGCGGTTCGGGAGAGGGTAAGCTCACTTTTCGGGGCAAGGGGCACGATACATTGCACACCTGAAACCGGAGAGATACGTTTTGGTCATGTTCTTCATACGAGGTTGAGTCAACAAATTCGTGGAGTATCATGGTTGGAACTGCTCTGTCTGCACTCAGAGTGGTCGGCACCATGCACTCGCAGACTGAGGACTGCATTGTCTGTGTTGGTCATTGCGCAAGAACTGTGTCAAATGCAGGTAAACACTGCCGAGGTGCCAACCATGGTAATCCACGAATTTGTTGACTCAACCTCGTACTCCGAATAAAATGACTCCAGAGTGCTCCGATTTGCGGAAAAGAACGATGCCGAAGTTTAAGATATGCCTGGCTTGTCGGTGAATCGCGTGCACGCCGCACACACAGGTCTGGTCGGGGATAATAGAAATTTACCTTTTTGTAGGAGCAGGGTGAATGTGTTTTCTGAAAACTGAAAACACAGCTGGAGATGACTGACCCGGAACACGCACAGGCGTTGCTTCAGGATGCGGCAGATTTTGCGAGAAAAGCGGTGCAGTACGACCAGGCGGGGCAGGTGGACACAGCCGTGTTCTACTACACGGTGAGGGGCGACCAGACATACCGGTATCTAATGTCAACATCCAACGTTTCGGTTGGGAGGTGGGGGGGGGGGGAGCGCAAGCGACCCAAAAGGAGGTGAGCCTGTTCTAATTTTGCAAAGTTGTCTGGTGAAGATGAATACTGGGGCAAAGTTCGTTTCTGGGTTCAGAGGAGTGGCTGACCCTTGGTAGTGTTCACTTTGTGATGCGTGACGTCGCATTTTGCGCAGGAAGCTGTACAGGCTTTACTCAGCGCTACAAGGGCAGGATCACAGGCACCAGGACTTGCGGAGAAAGTGAATGAGTATATCACCAGAGGTGAACAGCTGAGAAGTCAAGGTGGGTGTCTTTTCTCAGGAACGTTGATCCTGACAGGCCGCCTGCACGTCTTAGTGCGCCGAATGCGACAACATCGTTTGTCCGGTTTGCGCAAACCAGTCGGAAAAAAACCTCAACTCTCAGAATCATAACCGACGAAGATACTTCAGGTTGTTGTGTTTTTGACCGTGTGTGGCTGTGATCGAACTTTCCTACAACTGTGCAACTTTTCCTATGTTTTCGGCAGGTTCTGCAGCCGCCAACAGAAATTCACTTTCTTCTTGCAAGTCCCAGCATCAGGTACGCGATAGTTCAAAGTTCCACAGGAAAAGGGATTTGATATTGGTTGATGAGAGCTGAAGTTTTATTTTATGACTGTACACTGTACATTCACCATGCGTTTTATGTCAGTTGGATACAGACAGAGCGAAGTACTTGCTGGATCAGGCTTTCGAGGAAGATGGCAGCGGCAACAAAGAAGAGGCTTTCGAATTGTACGCGCAAGCTGCGGAGCTCTTCCTGAAACTGGTTTGTGCTTCTTGGATTTACCACAGTGTTATAGTCTCCTTGTCCAGCGGATGTTTTCCTGGGGCTCAGCACGGGGAAAATTATTATTTGCAGAGGAATGGGACTCCGGACAAAGCGCAGCAGACCAAGATCGAGAAATTGGCCGCTCAAGCCCTTGACAGGTACGAAACGCAGTGAAAATATATTCATCATTTGAATTGAATTTGGGAATTTTTTTGTTTCTCAAACTGGTGAGAGCTGCTGAACAAACTTTGGTTTGTCTGCCCGGTTTCAGAGCGGAGCAGCTCAAGGTGGAGACGCAGCTGGAGCAGCTGCCGGCCGGAGCGTCCGACCCGTCCGCGCTGTCCCCGCCCTCCGCCTCCAGCTCCGCCGCCAAACCCGCCGCCTCGCCGCAGCAGCAGCGCAGAGCCATCAGACCTCTCGGTACAGTTCTGCTCACGATCTCCGTAAAGATTGACTTCACACCGGTGCTGCTGGGAACATGACACCGTGTGGCCGTATTTCTGGTTGTGAGCACCTTATCGTGAAAGAGAATGTGAGAACGTGCGACGACTTTTCAAAATTTGCAAACACACTTTGGTTTTGGTTGTCAGCCTGTCTTATCAATCGACTGGTGAGTTCTTTCCGCATTTGTGATTTTGGACATTTCGCGCTGTGAAAGCAGTTCCAAGTAGTGAAACGTTTCTTTCAGGATTTTCTTTGCAAGACGAAGACAAGAGTCCGTCCCACAAACCTCGCAGCTCAGGAGCTACTTCTGGCGGTGGCGGGTACACCAAGGAAGAGCTGCAGGTTCTCAGGTGAGCAGACGGGTGGAGGGTACAGGAACAGAAGCGAAGAGTGGCGGCCATGAAACTTGAATTGCTGAGCCTGGGGTTCTTCTGTCTCCTGTACCTCTCCCACACAGCGCAAGAGGCAGGAAGCCCTTGACTCCCCTGACCTCCTCTATCATACTTCCACGAGGCTGCCTTTCAGAAAGTGTTTTCTTTGCAGGGTCACGTCCCGCATCAATGAGAGAGAATACGTGCCTTTTCTATCGGTGGACACGAGAGAAAGATTCGCCTATCCAGTACCATTCTCGTGAGTGGACAACGACACATTCTGGAACGAAATATAATCTGATACACAGGTCATAGTTTGAGGTGCGTTGCCAATCATTTTCCTTTCATCATTCAGAGACCGAATGGGAAAATTGGCATTGTCTCCGAAACAGCAAGCCAAGTTCTCGAAGTGGGTGAGGCCTGAAGAGTTCCTCGACAACCCGCAGATGATCCTCGCTGTGTCCAGCTTCACCATAAAACAGGCAAGAAAAAGCGACGAGAGCTTTTGTTTTGGAAACGTTTTGTGGGGTGTCGCGTTGGCGCGTCTCATCCAGTCGTTCTAAATTGTCTGGAAGTTGTGCAGTTGACGTGAAGGGGAAGGGTACCTCCTGAGAACTGAGGGCAAACAGATAACGGAATGTCAGTTGAGCTTCCACCGGCAGGTGTTCTTGTTTTGCTTCCTCCACAACTCCATCCTGCGGAAATGAAATGTGGCCAAAAATAAAGGATATGAAATGTACTCAAGTTGTTGGCACCTGAACACTGGCTGTCTCTCTCAATGCGTGTCATTCACTGACACCAGTTCTTGTTGTTTACAGACAATTGTCTCAGACTGCTCGTTTGTTGCGTCCCTGGCCATCAGCGCACAATACGAGAGGCGGTTCAAGAAGAAACTCATCACCAGGTACGTGCGGGCCGAACTCTGTTTTTACTTTTGCACGATTCTGCGTCAAGACCGAAACACATCAATTGGAGCTGAATGTCGTTTGTACAGAAGTTCCCGTGTTGGTTTTGCAGCATAATTTACCCGCAGAACAGGAACGGGGATCCTCAGGTCAATCCGTGCGGGAAGTACATGGTCAAACTGAACATCAACGGCGTTCACAGGAAGGTACTGTGCCCATTTGTCACTCAGTTTTGTTTTCCTGCCTTGTTCACCGAACGGCCGAGTTCAACCAGCACTCGAATTGTTGCGTTCCTGACAGCCAATTTAGCCGTCTGCACTGTGGGTCTTCGAACACGACAAGATGTTTGTGGAAAAAAAACGTGAAACTTTGTCCATTGTGAAGGCGTTGTGCCAGGGTCCAGTGAGTGTGTGTATGGGGGGAGGGGATGCGGAAGAGTTAGGATTGGCTTTCCCCGGAAACCCACACACCGGATCCTCAAGATTCATCCGGGAAAATCCCGTCGGCCCTCAATGGAATGAGCGCACGGTGTGGAGGCTTCACGTCTGCGTCGCGTGTCTCCCACAGGTGATCATCGACGACTTCCTGCCGATGAGCCACCACGGGGACCTGCTCTGCTCCTACTCCAACAACCGCAACGAGCTCTGGGTGTCGCTGCTCGAGAAGGCCTACATGAAGGTGATGGGCGGCTACGACTTCCCCGGCTCCAACTCGGTGAGTCCCGGCTTCGTGTGCGCCTTGGAAGTTTCAATCGTTGCATATGCCTGTTTTCGTCTGCCATATTTTTATCAGCTCGAAAAGTTTTACTCAAGAATTGTCAACACAAACTGGATTTTCTGCAAAGTATGACTGCTTGTTACTGTGAAGTTGTATGTTGGTTATGTTGGAAATTTTCCGTTTTCACTGCGCTGCAGAACATCGACCTGCACGCGCTGACGGGGTGGATCCCGGAGCGGATCGCCATCCGGCCCGGCAGCGACGAGTTCGATGCCGAGAAGGAGTTCGTGCGCATCTGTGACAGGTGCGTCTGTGCTTGTGAGACAGAGGCAATGCTCCAGTCTGTAAGAAAATGACGTCGACCTGTGAGACGGAGAGATTGCAGACCGCAGTCGCGGATCAAGGACACGGCAGGGGCCCGCCGTCCTGACGCCCGAGAAAAGACCATTCACCGCGAAGTTCGCGGCGCAGGTGCAATTTTCTGTCCGCGGGAAAACTTTGTACGTGGAAATTGGGCCCCGTCCGATCTGCCTGACCAAATCATGAATCCTTGGCTGAGACGACTTCCACACGCGTGGGTTTCTTTTCCCTTGGTTCCACATCGCAAACGTACCATGTCATTGCAAATCTGTCCCCGAACTACACCCCAGCTGTCTGACAGAAATGAAGCTTGATGAGATAATGGACGACACAACCAGACCCAGCACAGTGCTTTGTGAAAATGTTCCCAGCAGCAGCTTGAAAGGTTTTGGCTCGAATGCTTGCGACAATTGACAAGCTGGATGCCAGCGAAGGAGGCAAATCGCATCACGCTGTTTATTTCCACATGAAACATCAAAAGATGATTTGCGCCACAGGTACATAGTGGATGAGTATTTTGTGTCAATACGTGGGTCCGCAAAACACCTGATCTTTTTCACAGCCTGCCGTGTAAATAAATCACCGTGATAGATTTGATTTGCAGTTTGTGCCTTTGTTCCTGTGTTATGTTTAGAATATTTGGACTAGTGTCTCCAGGTTTCACAAGGGGCACTGCCTCGTCACCATGGCGACGGGCGACATGTCTGAGGCGGCCGCAGACAGGGCGGGGCTCGTGCCCACCCACGCCTACGCCATGCTGGACATCAGACCCGTCAAGGTTCGTAATTTCTCTTCACGTCTTCATTCGAAGAGTTCGTCCCCTCAGCGTCCTCAGCAAGGCCACGGAATGGCACAAAAGATATCCGCATATTTTAACCACACACACACACACACACACACACATACACACACACACACACACACACACACACACACACACACACACACACACACACACAGAGGCACGACTAGCGTTCCTTTCTTGATACATTGCACTTGTGTGACGTGCCGTACTTACACGTGGTTCCCACGTGTTCCGCAGGGCCACAAGTTGTTCCAGCTGAAGAACCCGTGGAGCCACCTGCGCTGGAAGGGCAACTTCTCCGAGAAGGACACGCAGCACTGGACGCCCGACATGCAGAAAGCGTGCAACTACGATCCGAGCCACGCCAGTCAGTTCGACAACGGTACGTGGTGCGGCGACCCCGCGGGTTGCACGACGCAGTGGTGTGCGCTGCGTGTTGGGATGCGGTGCCAGATTTTTGCACCCATGGACGCCAAAAATGGCACAGATATCTCTTGCTTTTCAGGTGTGTTCTGGATCGACTATGAATCGATACAGAAATTCTTCGACGTCATCTACATCAACTGGAATCCAGAACTTTTCCCTCACACCACTTGCATGCATCAGTAAGTAGCAGAACTTGTACAGCACTCACAAGGTCTGTGGCAAACGTGCGACAACTGAATAGCCTCGAGTGACGTTTCTCTCCGCAGCACGTGGTCAGCTAAGGAGGGGCCGAAGAAAGACGCGTACAACATTGGCGACAATCCACAGTACAAACTCGAGGTACTTCTGTCTCTTTTGCCTGGTGGACAGAGCAACAAGCAATGGAGTTGGGCCGTTTCAGAAAGCAAAAGCTCCAGAAACGTGACCTCCGTGAGATGAAAATTTGACATTATCAGAATCGTGGATTCGGTAAAACAAGAAGTCCCTGGCACTTGAAAATTTTTAGTGCGGGCGACAAATGTGCTTGCAACGGTCATTTTGACCTCGGATCTCAAGACGTGGTGTTTTGTTTTTGCTTGGTTCAGGTGCGGGGTCAGGGCGCGGTGTGGATCCTGCTGACGAGGCACATCACGGACAAGGAGGACTTCGCCAACAACCGCGAGTTCATCACCGTGCTCGTGTACAAGAGCAGCGGCAAGCGCGTCTTCTACCCGTGTGAGTGAAGAGAACTGACTTGTACCCGTGTGAGTAAAGAGGGCTGTGGCAGGGCGCGTCTACTGTCCGTGTGAGCAACCACGGCGAATCGTAGGCGTCGAGGGAGCAGCGGCCGTGGCAGCGAGGGTGGGGGGCAGTCATGCAGGGGTTGGACGCAGTGGCCAAGAGGGGGGGGGGCACCAGTCATCCGACTTTGGGAAATGACAAGGAAATGTAAAAACGAGAAGAGCCAGAGAACTGCTGCTGGTGACAAAAGAATTTTGTGTCGGAAGATGTTCGAAGCACCATGATCTTCGAAGAGAGGGAAACGTTTCGTTGTTGCACGTGTTCTTGTTTGCGCAGACGACCCTCCCCCGTACCGGGACGGGGTCCGCATCAACAGTCCGCACTACCTGTGCAAACTGGTGGAGGACACGCGGGGCACGTCCGTCTATACGCTCGTCGTGTCGCAGTACGAGAAGAGCAACACCATCCACTACACGCTCAGGGTCTACTCCACCGCTGACTTCTCCCTCAACAAAATCTCGGAGCCTTACGTCGCCAAATATGAGAAACAGGTCCTGGTGCTGGTTGTTTCTCACAGTTCATTTCCACCTGTTCCGCTGAACGAGGAAGTTTGACTCGCTTGTGTCTGGGTTGGTTCCGATGCTGGTGCACCAAGAGCGAGTCCTGAGAAAATCTCGCTGCCATCTTGGCGAGGTGCGTTTCGCACAAAACGATTCTCAGTGGCTGAGGTGAATTTCGGGTTGGGCCCTCCAACATATGCACGTTGACGTGCCCAACATGGCCTCTCAAGCCTCGGACCCGTCCACGCCTCACACTGCTGTCCGAGTCGAGATTCGCTGACGGGAGGGTTTGTTTGCAGGTGACCGGGCAGTGGAAGGGGAAGACTGCCGGGGGCTGCGGGAACTACCCCGAGACCTTCCAGTTCAACCCAATCTTCCAACTCAAGATCGACAACAACAGCACCACCAACATGATCCTGGTCGAGTTGCGGGGACCCAAGTGAGTACCAGTTTTACACGCGTCTTTCAGCTGAACAGTCGAGGCACGTTTTCCTTGCAAAATGTGGAATCTCAGGATTTGTTCAGAGGAGACGTCCGCAAAGGGGTCAGCTTCCATTTTGAAAATTTAACACGTAGCGGTCAGGCCACCTGAACCCGCCACGGAATCTAATCCGTGAATGGAAGGACAAAATTTGTCACGGTCACCCGTGGACTGATGTTTGTCTTTCTGACAGGCAATACGGAGTTGGTTTTGAAGTGGTGTGCGTCGCGGAGAACGTGACCAATTCCCCGTCAGCGTTCAAACGGAAGACGTCGGGAGACTTCAGGTTCTGTTTCTGCAGTTTCTTCACTCAGAGAGACACATTCCATTGAGCACAGATATGTCTTTTGGCGAGTTGCAACTTTGTGGATATGTTGGAAATGTGGAAAAGCAATTTGGTTTGTGCTGCTCACGAAGACCGCGCGTCTTCAATTTGCTGATGTTCTTGTTGGGCAGAACCTCGCAGAAGGTTGTTGTCCTCAAGTATCGTTGTCTCACAGTCTGTGGTTCTTAGCATCACGTCAATGGTCTGGTTAGTCTGGCAATCATCTGAAGCAGCTGTGTGTTCCCACTGCAGGCGCGGATTCTGTGTGCTCGAGCTGGAGAACGTGGTCGGTGGAGTCTACAACATCAGGCCGTGCACCTTCCACCCGGGCAAGGAGGGCCCCTTCATTCTGACTGTCAGCGCCTCTGCACACACCTCACTCACGCAGCTCCAATGATTTTGGAATCGAGGATAGTGGTGTGCACGAACACAGCCGGCATTGAACGCGGTCTTTGAAGTGTGCGGTCGTGGAGCGCGTCGTGGTCTCCTCGTGGACGGACTGAGTGCTGAATCGCATGATCCAACCAACCACCTGTTGGTTTCCCCTGGTGCGATGAGGTTCACTCAGTTCTGTCGTGTTGTCGTTTCCTTTTCACTGCCTTGCCGATGGTGGCTGTTTCGTATTTGGGGTAGGTTGTGTGGTCACCACGGCCCTTGACGCACTGTAAGATTAACATACCCGCAGGGACCACCTCTGGAAAGTTGGACTGAAAAAGGCCTGAAGAAAAGTTGGACTTAGAACGCACTTGAAGCAGAAACGACACACGGAGGCTGCTGTCTCAGTGCCAGCATGAATGAGTGTTTTTGTTGTCATTATTTCCTGTGATATGCTTATTCTTCTGTTGCTTCCAAACGAAAGGCTCGTCAAGAGTATCGGAAGGTAAATAAACAAGTGAAAGTCAAATGCTCTTTGTTGGTTTGCGGGTATTTGAAATTCTGAAGGACCTTTTTGCAGGAAAATTTAAGAACAGAACGTGATGTCTGGACGAGGTTCAAGCAGTTCGAAACGTGAAATGCTTGAAAGTGCGAAGTCATTTCTGTGCGCCTGAGTGTTCACTTGAAAGTTCCAAAGACGAAAAAAAGCATCTTTTCTGCCTTTTATCTCAGTTCTAAGCTGCACTCGCAGAATTGTTTCTAACATGGTTTGTGTTGGCCTGGAAACTGACGGATCGGGAAGCTGATGTGTTGCCGAGGAACTTCTCCATTGAACGGGGAAAAGACCTTTGGTGCCGAAGAACTGCATCACTGCCTGGCAATTGTTGAAAATGTCCAATTCTGCTGTGTGTCTGAGCAAACCAATCCATGCAAGCGAACAAGCATTGTCTAAAATCACAGACTGCACATGTGTGGTGCGCACGGGCGTGCACACATCAGCAGGTGAGAGAGAACCCAAAAAGATTGGTATTTAATGGATTTTGGAAGCACTCAAAAAAGTTTTCTGACAACGCATCAAGTGCTGAGCAGCTTCAATGGAGGTATTGTACTCGTAGAGAAATAGGTTCACGAGGTGCACGCATTTGATATTGTGTGATCTCTCCTTAGTTGCGCTTTGTTCAAGATCTCCGGGCAATGACCTGGGGAACAATACATGAAGCTAGTTGTCCCTTCCAGCAAAGGAACTTTGCTCACGGGTGGAGTATATTTCTTTTCTTCTGAAAAAAAAAAAAAAAACGTTTTTTCCAAACCTGTTTGCCATTCTGTTGACTGTGGGGTGACATGGACCAAAACCACTCACCTTAGATGGTGTGGGCGAGTTGCCAAACCAAGCGATTGAAGATCTGGGGCGATGTTGGTCCCAAATTAAAGTGATGAACAACAGCCTGGACCACTCTTGGGTCTCTCTCAGAGAGATTCTGTTTAGCAGCCTCCTCACACAACTTTCTAACTATATTTTGGTGGAGGAAGGACAGTAGTTCAGTTTCCTCAAAAGTTATGTTCCTCTCTTGGGCAGCCATGCTGAAAAGGAAAACCTCCAGGGGTCACATGACCACCCCATGGGGGAGGGATGCTAGGAAAACTCAGCAAAATAGTGAGATTGTACTATTGTGTGTCTATTTTCTATCTAATTAATTATTATAAAAATATTCAGAATATTAAAAATTATAGTTGCAAACCAGCACCCCCTGGTGGGGGAGGAGTGTGGTGTGACACACTAGCTGTAAAAACCACCACTCACCAGATGGCGTGATTGGAAGGTCAATAAATACGGAGGTTCCTGCCCTCGGGGAAGTCTCTCCTGAGATACCAACCAGTGTGTTTGTGATATCACTGCAGACGGACAAACATAATTCTCCACAATTCATGGGAAAGGCTCAAAGCTTTCACCTGAAAGAGCTGCAATAAAGTTCAGACAGAACTGCAGACGAGAAAGTGTCTTCTTTTCAACTGAAAGTATTTACGAGGAAGATGTCAAAATGCCAGGGACAGGTGCTCGAAGATGTAGAGACAAGCATTTTGTTTGCAGTGACTGCTCCGGGGGAAACCCGTCACGTGGCATTTCCAGTCTTTTGGATGCAAGGTGCATGGAAATCACAGGTTTTGAGGCCCGACCTCATGTTGCCTGCATGCAAAACAATTTGTACGACCCATGCACAGTTGATGGCATGTTCCCTGCAGGCAAAACAATTTTTGTACGACCCATGCAAAGTAGATGGCATGTTCCCTGCAGGCAAATCACACTTCGAATTTGTGTCCTGTTAGAACAGGTGATTCTTTCGCACGAAAAAGTACTCGTACCGTCGCATACATTTCTGAGAGCATCTTCGAGTTATGTTTGGAGAAAAATGCATCTCAAAAGGAGGCTTGTGTTCCGACAAGTTTGCCGACGTTACCTTTGTGTTTTTGGGAGTTTTTTGGCGGCAAAACACATAATTGGAATGGACCCTAATGGCACCATGTGCAACTTGTAGAGTACCCCTGGGCATGTTTGCATGCAAAAAATTTCTGGCCTCCGATACCAGGAACTGGGTAAAACTTTGATGATTTGTGATCAGGACCCCCACCAAAATCTGAAACTTTGAACCCCTCTGAAATCATCATGAGGGGCTCAATTCCAGAATGAACTGTCATGTGGAAGAGTTGCCTCTTCCCACGCGCGCAATCCAGCTTTCGGACGAGGTGCTGAGTACCGATGAAGCCGCTTCAGCGGAGCTGTGCGAAGCTGAAGCTGTGCACCAGACTCGCAACTCGCACCGCCTCTTTAAAGCTGTGCCCATGATACCCTGCATCTGTTGAGAGCTACTGCTTGAGACAGGAGAGAGTAAATAAACGTTTGAAGTGTACGCTTGAGTTTGACTCCACTGCGGCAGTCTGGCTGAGCCGAGGCTGCTCTCTACCACAGTGCCGCAAGCAGCAGTGGTTGTGAGGACGGGCTCCACTGGGACCCGACCCACACACAACATGGAGGTTCTTGAGTGCTAGACCAAGGATCGCCTTGG
>JAAUXT010108666.1_pt1 | contig 23037 bp, 25 predicted proteins | sample 7278171 | NCBI WGS metagenome assembly JAAUXT01 (sample SAMN14350112, study PRJNA611818) | marine sediment metagenome | isolation source: surface marine sediment (1.8m) | place: French Polynesia: Moorea | collected 2018-08 | reverse complement strand
TCCGTACGGAGCCAGTGCCACCAAGTCACACCCAGTCCAAAATGCTCCGATAGGAGCCAGTGACGGTACCCTTACAATCGCCGTCTGAGTGCCTGAGCCCGGCTAGTGTTAAATGCATAGAAACCTCTCTACTGACACAAATCTCCCACTGCGTGGCAGTGCAGCACCTATGAACATTTGGAAACTCCAAATATTTATGAGGCCTGATTCTGTTGGTTGTCAGTGGCTTGGTAGATTCTGATTGAGAATTGAGATTGAGTTTTTTTTCCAGGTCAGCCAAACAACGTTCAACAAAAGGTCATGACTGCATCAATTACAACTCAAAAGTACCACACTCACATTTACTCAGTGCTAGAGTACTGGCCTCTTTATGGTGCAGTCCATTTTTTAGCAGGAGGTTCTGGGTTCAAATCCTGGATGGGCCGGAAATTTGAACTTTTTTCTGCTTTAAGTCTACCTGATGAATATTTGGTGACATAAATATTCATACTGCTTTTGACTCGGTGAGAGAAAGCACGTGATACCCCTTTGGGGTGTGGCCTTTTTGTATTTAATTTGCACTCTACACTTGCTCGTGGTGAACCACATCAACACATTCTATCACAAGTCCATACGAGCTGGTGGCTGTGAGCTATGAAGTGTAAACCGTGTGGTTAATTTCGGACACTGAGGCTGTGGCAAGATGATCCGGACCGGTATGAATCACATGCATCAAGTACATTGAGATCAGAGTCAACCCCTTCAAAGCAGACTGGGTCAGATTGTATTGTCTTCCAAAGAAAGAAACCAGAACAACCCCAACAACCAACATAGAGAGTCGGATTGGCATCAACAAAATCTGACTCTACTTGTGAGACAGATCATGCGTGAAATGTACATCTATTTCATTGTCAAATACCGACAGGATGTTTTACCTGTACATTCTCTTGATAAATTCATTTTCTTCAGCATCATTTATGGTGACGAGATTTGCTCCATCTTCCTCACAGGCAGATTGAGCTACATCCCTCGGCTTCTTTGTCTTTCCTTTCTTGTAGCAGCTTTCGTGATTTCTTTCATAACCATCAGGGCACGGAAGCACTGTGAACACAAAATACTGGCAATAGAACAAAATGGGTACAAAAATGCATCTGTGGTGAAGACGTCACATTCCGTTTCCAACATTTCTCTGCGTTGTCTTTTCGTTACAGTTTGGCAGCTGGTGTCCAAGGAACAGTTACCATCATCTTCGTCATCCTGATATGTGGGACAATCCACTGTCCGATCATAAACCTTGTCCATCGGAATGCAGCCATCGCGCAGGGCTCCACACACGAACTGGTCCACCTTGCATGGAGCTGCCAAGAACAAGCCATGTCAGAATATGAGATATAGAGAAAATTCCTAAGCATCATACTCATGGACAATGGAAAGGTCTTCTCTGCTGCTGTGTGGCATAACTTTTATTCTCACTTTTTTATGGCTGTCACAATGGCCAGACCCAGCAGAACGAAACCAGTGAAGTGCACTGTGATATTTCACTGACAATCTTTTTCACTGATACTCACTTTGTTCGCAGACAAACTGTTTTTGAACGTTACAAGGGATATCATTCCAGGCTCCAAAGTCAAAGATCTCAACACAGTTTTCAGATGTTAATCCATTTGGTTCCTCAGTGTTAAAATTCCAAAACTTAGCTGAAAATAGTATCTTGCAAATTCATACATTAGAAGCCAAGGTGAATAACACTACAAATTCAATGATTGATGCAAATAAACTCACATGTGCTGCCATCTGACCAGACAAAATTGCCTTCTTCACTTATATCATTCAGTCCAATCCAGCCCCTTTGTCCACTGCAAACAAAAATCATCTCCTTTTGGAAAATCTTTGAGGCTTGGTTCTTGCATCTCAGAAAAATAATGTACCAGTGTTGTATGAGGAAAAACTTCACCTTAACTTTTGTCTGATGAACTCATTCTCAGTTTCATCATTAATTGTGACAAGATTTGCACCATCTGCCTCACAGTCAGCTTGAGCTTCTGTTCTTGTTTTCCATCTCACCACAAGTTTGTAGCAGCTTCCAGCATTTTCCTCATAACCATTCAAGCAAGCTTGGAAAAAATTATGTCAATCAACACAAATCACCACAGTGTTTTACTTGCTTGAAACAACTTCCAAGCAAAAGTTCTCATTTTGGGAAAAAAGGCACATTTCTACAATTTGTTACAAATGGTATGCCATAAAGCACAAAACTCAAAACAGATGACAACTGCAAAAAGAGAACACTCACCTGCATTGATGTTTGCGACAAACACAGTTTAGAGTATAAACAAAACGTGATGCATTTCCCTGCTATTTGTTGATGTTTATTTCTCCATCTGCAAAAATGATACTTGTGAATATTCAGGATTTCAGATAGCACAGTTGAAATTCGCATTGAGTCACAGTTTTGCCCTTTGGCAAATTGGCAAGGTGAGCTTGAGTAACCATCAGCTCTACTGCTCTTCTTATGTGTCTCTTTGAGATAACAGACTGAAACAAGTTTCTCTGCAGAAACATAAGAGAACTTCAATTTTCATCACTGAGCATCAACTCTCGCGAAAACTCCACGTTCCTGCTCCAATGACATGTTGTTGGCATTTCGAGAGGCTCAAGTTTTTTTTTTCTCGCAGGCCTTTTGCGTCATTGTCAGGAAAAAATTATGGACACACACAAAACAGGTACACAAGTCCCTGAAAAAGGTCTGGATTCAGAACTGACTCGTTCGAGTGCCCAGAACAATAGGCCAATTGGTTCCAGAAAAGGTTTGCCTGAAAGGACAACCAGACAGAAACCTCAAGAACCACCTGTCCCAAGCCACCCTGTGAGCTCACCAAATGTCCAGTTCGGTGTGTGTGATTTTCACCACACATGCACTGCTCACGATTCAAACAAATTGTAAAAATCACAACCTGCGAATTCCTTCGTCAGAAAACTCAAATTCACTGTCCGTGGCACTGTTGTGTTGGCTGTGCGGCAAACACAGGCAACTTGAGCTGAAAACAATCATCATTGTGCAACAAATTCTCAACCATATGTTTCAAAGTGTACTTCTGCCACATGTAGCAGTGGGATTTGAATAATTGAACTTGAGTGTCTTTCCTCTGATAATTGAATCCGACTGTTTTGATATTAAATGGCAGCTGATGCCTGTGATAAATACAAACAATACTCCCTGAAGGGCCACGATGAGGCTGTTGTTGCAAGACCACAGATTTATGTTCAAATCTAAAAGGAAATTGATCAGGGATCCAAAGTGCAAATTGATTTTGCGTTGAAACAACCAGGAGCCAGTTGTCGGCTCTTGAAACTAACACCATCAACATCCCAGGGCACCGTGAAACAAACCTTGGAAATCCAGGCACAATACCAGAATAAAAATCAGAGTCTGGTTTGTGAATCTTTGGAGCAAATTGACCAATAGCATTAGTTCGCCTCAATGCTCGCCACAGACATGCACATCGCGCATACCACGCCCGCAGTTTCTTTAATGCCGGGGCCTTTGATCTGCAGTTCAAGTTTATCCAGAAATGAACTCTCCCAGTTGTTGAACTCCAACAGTTCTGATGCTTTATAGAGCAATCAACTCTGATCACACTTTGTTTCAGACCATAAAAATTTCTCAGAGTAACAGTCCAAAATGGTGCTCTTTTGGAATAAAAGTTGTTCAAGAAACTGCATGATTGTGGTACACATCTGTTGCAGAACTAACCTCCACGTTTCACAGTGGTTATGGAAACTGGTCCTGCGGACTCATTCCATAACGACTGGCAAAACATCTCGTTGGTGTTCTATACACGATACATACTCGAACGCACACGCACACAAGCACATACTCACACCCACGCGTACAGGTTGACAGAAACACATGGTACGGAAGTGCACACGCTGGCACGCATCCACACATACACACACACACACATACACACACACACACACACACACACACACACACACACACACACACAACACAACACAACACACTTGCAGTGGAAATTCACCTTCAATGCCTGCTGAGTGATGCTGAGTTAATTTCTCATCTCTTTGGCATCCCCGCGATATTTTCCATGTGTCCACTGTAACGCTTTATCATCTTTTATGTTCTGCAGGATGCAGTTCGTCCACGGGAGTTCGGGCACTGGAGGCAAGGATACCCAGTTTGGGTACACCGAGAGTGGTACCTTCCAGATCCAGGTCAAACTCAACAAGGGAGAGTTCATCCAGGTGGGTACGGTGTGCGTGCGTGCGTGTGGAGGTATGCGTGAGGGTGCAGCTGCGTGCTTTTGTGTGTGTGTGTGCGTGTGTGTGGTGTTGGGCGTGTGTGTGAGTGTGTGGTGTGTTGGTTTTGCAGTGTGTGAGGCGGCAGACAGTTTTAGGGTGCGTGTGCGTATATAATTGGGGATGTGTGTGGGTGCGAGTGTGCGTGTGTGGGTGTGTGTAACCTGTGTGAGTTTTCATGTTTGCGCGCCTGCAGGAGCAGACCAATGGTGGGGCCTATCAAATTAAAATTCGTGTTCAGTTGGATGACTTAAAATTTTGTAATCCAGTGTTATGTGTGTTATGTGTGTACGCACATGCGCGCGTGTGTGGGTGTATTCGGCGTGAGAGAGAAGAGTGTGCGTGCGTACCTCCACGTGATATTTGTGTGAATAGGTGCTTGGGTTTGCTGAGCCAGGACATGAAGGCGGAGACTCCACTTGGTCTACAACAGAAGACCCACACACACGCACACACACGCACAAATGTATTGACCACCTCTCCTCACACTGAACATGTCCAAGCAAGATTCTGAACAAAACTCCATTTCTCGGACAGCAGCAACTGACAGAGATGTTCCATTTCTTCCCCATTTGTTGTTTCTGCATCATTGTTCTCAACTTGGGGCAGCACATCCATTGGGCTGGTAGCATTTCCTTTAAATGACTGTCCAGATATTGCCAGGCAAAACAAGAATAAAACGGTGTTTTGGTGTTAAAATCAGGCAAATGGCCAAGCCTGATCCAAAAATTTATCATTTTCTTCCAGCCCAGATATTTTTGACACACACTATGCTGAATACTGTGAGATGAACCAAAGCAGTGATTGGTACAATCACCACAATGGACCAAAGCACAATCTCAAGAGAAAATGGAGTCAAGGCAGTTGCCAAAATAAAAGTAACATTTGATGGGTAAACACACACCATGCTGGAAATAGTGATCACTGCCAATTGAAGAATGAGCCGTTTGCCATCACCATCATTTCCTTTGGATTTGGAAGCTTGGATTCTTTTGGATTCTGTCACATTTTGAACAAGGGATATATGAATCAATGTTGTTGCAATTGGTGTTAAAGAATGTACACTGGTGAAAACGTAGACAACTGCTTGTGCAGAAATCAAGGACTGAGTAGGTTCGACGAAGGGAAAACAGAAGGCAAATGGTAACATTTTCAGTGTGAATTTGTAAAATAACAACATGCATATGACTACCATGAAGGATGCAACAAAAATTGTTCCCATGCATTTTTTCACAAACCTGGTCTCTTTAAATGTTGACTCCATGGGCTTGATCACAACAAGAAGTCTTAAAGCTGAGGTGAAAATTGACAAACTTGATGACAAAATCGTAAACCACAAAACACACCCAAAAGCAAAAAAACAAACGAATGAAGACTTCCATCTCTCTTGAAAAATAATGAAGTTTCTTCCATGCAAAATACTTCCGAGTACGACGCATGAAAGGTACCCAACATACAAGGCATTTGTCAAGCATGCAAACACAATGGCACGTTTGAAACTTTTACTTGTCCTTTGCCTCATCATATGCAGCAAAATTGAAAAGGTGTTCACACCTGAAATCAAAAGCGCAGTGGAGATTGCTGCAACCCTGATAGGCATGTTTGGAATCAGACCTGCACAGTTTACATACCATGGGATTGTTGACAAGCATTTGGACTTTGTAGATGCCAAGCAACAGATATGGTAACTGTCTGATATCAACAGGATGGGTTCTACTTTTGTGAGTGCATCTGAAGTGATGTCCCTCAAAGTTGTGTTGAAAACTGACAGTAGCTTCAGTTCAGCCAAACCAACAGCAGCCAGTTCTTGATAACTGGTGAGGGGATTATCAGCCAGGTTCAAGAAAGACAATTTCGGCAAAGCATAAAATGATAGTGACTGTACAATATTAATTATGTTGGAATTAAGATGCAGTATATTCAAGAACATCAGTGCAGAAAAACACAAAAAGCCAATACTTGTTTGAATGTTAAAACTGAGATCAATAAACACAACCCTCATTGTGAATGCATCCCTGCAAATCGTGGTTATTTGATTGAATGGCAGAACATAAAAGACAGCATCAAGAAACACACCAAGTTGCTGACTCAGAATGACTGATTGAACATTCTGGAATGAGACAAACATAAATGGCATGATTGCCCCCGCAGCCAATCTGAAGTCGCTGCAAGATATAGCAAAAGAGAGACAAGTGCACTGAGGTGGACACACAACAGCGTGCAATTCACACAAAAGTTCATCATCACCAAGATGACAGTCATCAACACCATCACAGATTTGTCCAATGTGCACACATGTCTGAGCTGTTTGTCTACATTTGAACATTTTGGCACAATTGCGCAGTATACAGTTCTCATCCTCACCACCCGGGCAGTCCCACATGCCATCACACACAAGTGTCCATGTAACACAATAAGAAATCACACATTTGAAGTTGAGATTGCACTCAAAACTTTGACACTCTTCAAGATGAGCTCCATTTCTGCAGGGATACAGAAGAACGTTTTTTCTCAGTCTGTAAATACAAATGTCTGTTATGTTGTAGCATAAGGGGTGTCCCTTTCTACACGGTACTTGATAAGATTTTTCACATGTTGTGTCAAACACAGGTTTGAGCAATGCTGGCTCATCCTCTCCAAATGGGCAGTCAACCACCAAATCATCCAGGAAAGACGTATATATGTTTCCTCTGTGTGCACAATTGAACATTTTTTCTTGAACATGTTTGGAAAGACAGCTGTTTGGTTGTATGTATTGAGAACAGAAGCCACCTTCATTTCTGTACATCAAAACAGAGCATGGATGATGTTTTGTGCTGAGATCACCTTTTTGATTACCTTTCTCATATTCCTCATCAGAACAATCTGCGAGCCCATCTCTGAAGAAAATGGCTGAGTTCCATCATTGGTGAATCACAAACCCTTTGCCTTCTGGCCATTTGACACATTCATTTACGGATTAAATACGGTTCAGCATTTTCAGGTGGCCAAGCCTGAAGGTGCAGTTATTATGTGTGTCAAAACCTTGCAATGTGGGTGGCAGCTCTGGTCCAATGGCATTGAGAAGGAATTTGAATTTTTGAATGAATTTAAATTTCAGAAATGGCACTTTCGAAATCAATGGAGTTATTTTGTAAAACCACTCAAAGAAATGGCATTTTAATTCCACCAGAAAATGTTTTGGCAAACATCCTTTTCCTCTCAAGCTGTTTTTCACAGACCTTTTGATGGGCAAATTCGTTTGGGGTTCAGCAAAACACACAAATTTAGCAAGCAATGTGTCTTGGCAAAATATATTTACCCATTCTGTTTCAGCTAAATTTGTCATCAACAACATATGGCACGTCTCTTGTGTATTTGTGAGCGGATAAAGCCTCGTCAGTGACTTTTGTTTGATTCCAACTAACTTTTCACAAAGTTGCTTTGTGCTGGATGATGGAGATGGAAATGAGCAAAAAAATGTGTCAACCTTTTGTCTCCCAAAGTAGGTGTTAAAATAATTTTGAAAAGATAATGGACTGTTGTTTATCCACCTGATATTTTGCTGCAAGAAAAACAAGACAAGAATAAGACGTTTTGTTTCGTGGAGGAAACTCAAACATATGTCAGCAAAAAAGTTACCCTTGAGGTGTGACTGGTGTTTAATGCAATGAACACTGCTTCAATTGGATATTGCAGATCAAGAAGTTTGACAGCCAAAAAGAAATCCTGCTTGGATCTGCTGTCAAAATGTGGCAATGATGCTCTGCTTTGTTTGCATATCTTTGATGCCATGTTCCATGAAAACAAATTGTTAGAGATAACAGCTTTTCTGCTCTTGTCAAAATAGATGTCTTGTCGAAAAAAGAAAAGCTGGTGTTGAATTCTTGCTCCTTTCTGCTGGGAAAATGACACATTTTTGCAGGAATTAATTTTCACCCTTCGCATCATGTTTTCACACAGCTGCATCTCTATCATGGCTGCATTTACAAAGTGCTTCTGTCTTTTGCAGATCCAATTGATTTTTATTGTTATATTTGCCAAATTCTTTGTGCTAACTGCAAGTCTGGTAATTGTTTCAGGTCTGGACACACCCATTGGATAGTTGTGTGATTTCAGCTGAAGAACTGAGTCCCATTTCAGCTTCACATGATTTTCAGAAAACTTTAGTCTGATATCAACAGCATTAAAATTTTCTAGCATTTCAGAGTGACTGCCAAATGTCAGAAACTGCATGAATATATCATAATCCTTCAGAAAGCCAAGTTTCTTGGCAATGTGGGACATACCCAGCCGGGTTAATGTGAACTGTTCAAACAGAAGATTTGTGGTGTTTGATGCACTCTTCATAAGGAACAAATCAACCCAACTGTCATAATGGCGCCACAGTTGAACTCTCACACTGAATGTCCTTCTGTGTACAGGTGAGTGCACTGTGGCTTGAACATACACTTTTAATTTCTGTTGTTTTCCTGTGAGTTGGAGTTTCTTTTCTTCAAATAATTTTGAACAATTGATTGTTCCATCATAAGGATTCATGTAACAGAAACTCTTTGTGTGTGATACTTCCCTGCACGTAACACTTTCTGAATAAACATCGCTGTATAACGCTTCATGTTTGTGTTTGCTTGAGAGTAACCCCATCACCGCAAACTTATATTGTCGAATTTTCTTCAGAAGTAAAACCCAATTGGAAAGTAATGTCACTAGGTTTACACATTGGACATGTGGTAATATTTTCATACCCCTGCTGATTGTAATCAGTGGACTGTACAACAAAGCAACTGTGTTCTTTGTGCGTCACAAGTAATATTGGATAAATTTTGAGACCTGACTTGAGAGGTACGTAGACAAAACTTACACCAAAAAGTGAGTAAACTTCTTCAAAACATCTCCTGCAATGAAGTGGAACATAGTAGCCAGATGGGTGGTCATGATGACACAACTCTTGTATCATGTTTAAGTTCAGGAGCGCCACTTTGCATTTCAATAAAGTCAGGTGGAGGGACATGTACATTCTGAAATATTTCTGGTACTGATACAAGAAAATGTACAACACAGAATCAAGGGAGTATAGATTTCTGGAAAATAAGTTGTTTGCTTCAAGATTCTCACATAAAATATTGCTTTCCATGTAGTTCTCATTCCAAATGTAGGGAGAAAACAGTCCTCCATAAATGCAGCTGATTGTGTACTGATCTTCCGATTCAATTGACATACTTGTAATACTGGCATTTAATTCCATTCCATGTAGAGTATTGAATGAAAAGGCACACACAGTGTGTGGGCATTGCAGGTTGCATGATGAGGTCTTATTCAGAAATGTGTGTTTCAATATAAGGATACTTTTGGAGGTGTACTCTGTGTCAAAATCACTTGTCAGTGTCAAAACAGCATTGAGAACACACTGAAAACTTGAACAAGAAAACCTGTTGCTGTTGGGTTGGCCTTGATCACAAAAAGAGCCTGGACCATCCACCACTGTAACTGATTCCCAGTCTGAACCAACTGATATAATGACAAAATTTGTCTTCCTCACTGTTATGTGCCACACAAGTGCCAGATGACTTCTTTTGTGGGTGTGGTAAACCTTTGTTGGATTTGTGCCAAGTTTGCCTTGACTTTGAACAGTGGCATAAATGTTTGCTTCAATCACTGAAAATGTTGCATTTGTCAGATAATCTATGTGTATGCAAGCAGCGAGTTTGATCTGAAAATCTGACATTTGCGGGAACACACGAAAATGAGACTGATATCCACAGTAAAACAAAAAGGGCTGGTTGTTGTTTTGAGTGAAGGTGACATTTCCACTCCAGCAATCGTGAACCCCACTGGAGAAATAGAATGTGCTGAAAGAAAGTTTGAGTCTCAGTTCACGATATAGTGAAAACCTCCAAGTCAATGAAAAGTGGGTGTTTTTCTTTGTATTTCAGTGGGAAAAAGAAAAATAACAGACTAATTTCTGAAGTTATGAAGAGATTTGCTCGATCAATAGTGGACTTGCTGAATATAACACCAGTCGGTTGTGTCAAGTTGAACCCTTCCGTGCCGTTCTCAGCTGTGACAGTTTGTTTGCTGCGCATCACCAATGATTTCCCAAAATAAATTTCTATTTGGAAAATATACATGGTGAAAGATACTGGTTGTCTTTCATTGGTTCTGGCTATTGTGTTGACAAGTCCTTGAGAAACGTACCTCATCCAGGGTTTCCCTTTTATTCTGAGTTCCTGATTTGTTCCTTTCTCTGTTCCCATAATCAGAAAAAACAATACATGTCCTGAGGACAGTTGTACTCATCTGCAGTGGTATAGGTCACACCTCCAAAAAATTATGATTTTTTTTTTAAATATGCTGTTGGCCAGTGACTATGAACAGAGAGAATTGTGTGTTTCCATTCGGTAAAGTTGTTCACCTGTCTCACACTGAGGCACTTTCACTGGAAAGGTCAGAGCTCACAAACAACTTTTGACACACAAATCGGTGTGTGTTTGATGTTTTGATTGACATTAGACCGGAAAAGGTCACATTGTTTTGTTCATTTGCATATTGGGTTTCACAGAGTTGTTTGACAAAGAGACTACGTGGCCGAGGACATCAACCACAACATTTGAAGAAAAACAGGGTCCACTTTCTTCTGACTGTTTGAAAATTGGTGTTATTTTCACCAAAGTTGGCCCAGTAGAATATGGTTGATTGAAACCTGGATTTATACAACTGAAACGGCCTTCTGATCCATCCAACGGTGCTGTACTACAACAGGTGCGAGAAGGTTCAGTGCTTCGCCCGTCATGTGTTGTGTTTTTCTGTTTGTTTTACCAAAGAATAACTTGAAAGGGTCAGTTTCTGGCTGAATACTGTGTGATGGGGGCTATCTTTGCACCAAGTGGTGTCCTGGTGTGTGTGCGTGTGCTGATTTGTGAATGTGTTGGTGTGTAAGTGTGTTTGTGTGTGTGTGTGTGTGTGTGTGTGTGTGTGTGTGTGTGTGTGTCCAGGGGTGCGAGTGTACCACGTGTTCTTTCACACGCTATAAATGCGTCAAGTTTCCGCCTCAAATCAACAAAACAAAATTCAGACAGAAGTGGCGTAAAACAGTTGAGCCTTCTCTAAAGCGCTTCGGTGACATAGTTCCCCGTCTCCCTGGTCACGCGTTGCCATGGTGTTGCAGGAGCTGGAGCTGGACTTCACCATCGGCCGCCCGTTCCTGACCCGAGTCTACGTTCTGACCAACGTGCGCGACTTCGGGCCCTTCGGTGGAGAGGGAGGCCGCAGGTACGTGTGTGTGTGTGTGAGTGAGTGAGTGTGTGTGTGTGTGTGTGTGTGTGCTGACTGAGGCCCCAACCAAACGGCAGGAACCAAAGCAGGTGCGAAGTTTGCCCGAAACTACGGAGGAATTTTGTGTGCCTCTGCATCTGTGGTTGTAGTTGTGTGTCTGTAAGTGCCTGTGGCTGTGTGTATGTGTGCATCTGTGTGTCTGTATTTGTATTTGTGGTTGTTTGTCAGTCAACCTGTGTCTCTGTGTCTGTGCTGCTTTGGGTTGGCCTGGGACAGATGGGGCCAAGCGTCGTACATGCTGTCAGCAGAACAGGTGATTTCTTGGGATTTTCACCTGCTGAGACTTCTTTCAATTTCTTTTCCTCTCTCCTTGTCTCCAGGTGGGGGGTGTGTATGGCATGGCGTTGCTGTGGTTTATGTCACTGTTCTGTCTCTGTTGTAGGTTTGTCCTACGTGGCTCGAAGCTCCTCTACATGGCAGGGAGATCCGGACCTCTCATCAACCAACTCACAGCCTACTTCGACAAGTGCTCATAGAGTGGTGGGGTGGGAAGATAGAGGGGGGTGATACAGGGGGCGTGTGGGGAGGGGACGAGGGACAATGGAGGGAAGGGGAGGGAAAGGGACAGAGCGACCTTGCGTCAACCAACTCATAATCTGCTTCGACAAGTGCTCACGATCAAGAATGGAGAGGGGAGGGAAAGCGAGAATATATTGAGACAGGGTGGGTCGAATGGGCGGGGCAAGACAGGGTGGGGCCCTGGGTACTTTGTCAACTGACGCAACCAGTGCTCATGGAACAAGATGGGTGGGGAGGGTGTGAGGGAGGGACGTGGAGAAGCCACGTGGGGGGAAAGCGAGAAGGTGTTAGGCAGGGGAAGCCACACCCAGCAGGTGCAATCTTGAGAGGGCAGAGATAGGGCCATGTGTGGTGGTGTGACCTCACAGAAGTGTGGATGTTTCGATCCATGTGTGGCTGGGGGTTGCGGAAGTTTGGTGGGAGAGGTGAATGGGTGTGTGGTCAGAGAGAATGGAGCAGCAGAGGGGCAGATTCACTGGGATGTAGGGGCATGTAAAAGAAGGGGCAGGGAGGGAGAGTCGAATCTGTTACCTCAGCAGGGGTGTTTGAGCTAAAAAAAATTTTGAACCTTTTTGCGCAAAATTCATGAGGATCAACCAACAGTCTGGCCACTGTTTCGGCAGCAACAATTCGTAGAAATCCGGCACCCAAGTGTCCATTTTGCATTTTGCTGGAAATATATTCTGGATGTCATTTTCCAAGTAAATGCCAGATATTTTCACGCATTTGTAAAGAAATCTCACAATGTCAGACGTATCTATGCAACAGCTGTCTTCTTTCAGTCGGAAAGGCGCAAATCCGAGAATGTATTCAAGAACCATGTATGTACACATTGCCCTGCCTGGCCTTGTTCGAACACCCTGGATTCGAACACTTAAAATTCGAACAACCTCCATTACGTCAGTGCTTGTCTGAACAAAGTTTACCTGTCCACTTTGAACGTGTCCTTTCTCCATTTTTGTTCCCTTTCAAGACAAAAGAGCAGTCGGCAACTCAAAGAATCTTGTTCCGGTCAAAGATGAACAAAATTATGATATTCCTGGAATCAGGCCATCAGAAGAATCACTCACTGTTCCAACTTGACAAATCGACTCTGCAATTTATGTCTGACGTTTCACACGTCCCACTTTGAAAGAAACTGAACAAAATGAAAACGCAAAATGTTCAAACAAGGCGGGCCAGGCAAAAAACGCGAACACCATGCAACTCCACACAGAAACCCATTCTTCTTTGTAGATGTCTTGAGAACCCTGTAGCTTTAGCTTCACATGTGTAATGAACATACATTTCTTCAGTGTACCATACGTGCGGAAGATCGGTTGTTCGTTTTGCACACCGAACACACCGCGACAGATATCAAGCATTCAGTCTAGGAGTTGCAACCATCCACTGAACAATCGTTGCACTCATGGTCAATTTGAGTGAGGGCGCTCAAAGCCGCTGACCCTCCCTCACCACCAACACTGCTATGGCCATGCTTTTCCTCACACCAAATTTCAACCGCAATTCCACCCTTTTTCAACAATGAAAGTCCACACCCTCCCATCCCATACACATGTGCGTGCAGTGGATCTATTGAACTGTTGATGCCCAAAATCACTCTGCAAATCTGGGACAATAACCCACGCCAACAAGTAAATTCCTACACCTTTCTTGTGTAAACCCCCCAGCAACACCTGGGTTCACCCACATGCAGACAGAGCTAGAAACCTCAACAAAATGTCCATTGTGAACAGATGCACAGAAGGTGTGTTCGGTGGGTAGAACGAACACGTCTTTCCAAAAAATATTTCTTGTGTGAAATTTCTTCTTTTGTATCAAAAACAATAAAATTGGAGTCCACCAAATATGCGGATTTGTTTTATTGTGGAGGGTTGCTGCTGATTCGTCCTCGTCTTTCAGTTGCCTGGACTCAGGACGGACAGAACTGAAGCTGCGCAGGCGAGACCACCATCGGGACATCAGGGAGGTTTCGCAAATTGGAGACGCAGACGTAGGTGATGATGTAGACTTAGAATCTCAGCCTGTATGATCTTCTACAGCCCAAAAATTTCAAGTCCAAAACAAGAGAGTACTGTTGTCTTTATTTGTGATGTTTTCTGTCTCTTGTATTGGTACCCGTTTTTAATGAAATAGAAAAGCAAAGGCAGAATCTGGTTTGGAACAAATCAAGAACAGAAGTACCTGAGGAGGACTGCACCCACAGGGTGAGATTCTAAGTCTAGGTTCACGCCTACATCAATTTGCGAACCCTCCATATTCCGTCACTTGTGTCGTAATGTCCGTCATGATGTTTCGTCCGTCATTTGTTAAATAGTCCCATGATGCAACGGCTGTCAAAACACATCGTTTATGTTTTGGCACACAAGAACGAGAACCATGGAAAAGAAGTAAGTGGCGATCTGTCACTTTTATCCCCACAGCCATGCCTCTCTTCACAACAAAGTTGAATTTCAGGTGTACAGCAGAATTTTTAGAGTTTTATTTTCAAACAGCTGAACATGTTGCTGAAGAAATCTCTTGTTGCCCAAAATTTCAGAGTTTCTTGGTGAGGGTTCATTTGACCTTCTTTTGTTGAGTTGTTCCTTCACCCCAGAGTGATGCCAGAAACAATATGTCCCTTCATGAACTCAAGAGAGTCAAAGATGTGCAGAAACCACAGGAGAAAGAAAGCACAAAGCAAACAGAAGTGTGACACTTACCTTTCTACATTGGTTCCATTTTTGTCAGAAGAATATTCAACCAAACTGAACAGCGTGGCAACATCTTTCACAACAAATTCAAATATAACCACAACCAAGTTGTTGGGAGATCAGGTTGTGGTTCTCCCTTTCTTCCGTTGTGATGCGTAATTCTTCAAAGACACTATAATGAAGACTGATGTGATGATGACAGAGGTTAATGGCATGCCAGCTACAGTTGACCAGGTGATCAGTGCAGTTGAAGAAGGTTTGTGGAACATTACAACAACATAAATCACATCTGTGGGAAACCAACACAAAATGTTGGCAGCTGAGATGACCATAAACTGCACAAAAAGCCACACATTTTAATCATCTGTTTTGGACTTCTGGATATTTTTCTGTGATTGAATAAGACTGTGGACCAATGCAATGTGCAGAGCAATTATTGACACTGAGGTTGAACAGTGAGTGAGGATCAGGAACCAAGTTAGTATTGCAGACAGTATGGACCCAGCTGGATCTATGAAAGGCAGACACAGATCAAAGGGCTGCACTCCCAATGACAGAACAAATGACACCTCAAACAGCAAAGCGATGGTGAGTGAAGTCAGGACAAGAACAGCAATGCATTTTGAAACAAAAGATTTGCTCTTGAAGGAAGTAGTCATTGGCTTTATTACCACCATAAGCCGGGAGACTGACAACAATATCAACAAAGCCTGAGACAAGATTGCAAACAAAAGAAGAGAAGAAGAAGCCAAAAGGCAAAAGTTGCTTTGTCTCCAAGACACATCTGAGAGAACATAAACTTTTTTGAAGAGAATGTCTGCAATAAAGATTGTCAGGACGAAAAGCACACAGAGAAGGTCAGTGGTGTTGATCACAGCCACTATCATTGTGAAAGCCTTGCTGGCATGCTTGACAACCATGTGCAGAAAGATGCTAATTATGCTCAAACACAAGATCATATTTCCTTCTAAACCAAACAAAACAACCATGCCAACATGAGGCAGTAGAGTACAGGAGTTATGCCAAGCTTTGTCAGCCTCGCAATGCTGATTGTCTGCTTTGTGGCAGCAGATGTAGAAACTGGTGGTTTCAATGACTTGAATTGGCCATTTCGGCAACAGGCCATGGGAAATGGCAGATGAATTTACATGATTGATTGAAAATATCTTGATTTGTTTTGTGCCTTCAAAATTAGTTTTCGACAGAAGAGTCAAGGGATTGTTTGAAAGGTCAATCACAGACAATTGTGGAAGATCATGAAAAGCTTTTTGATTGACAGTGGAGATGTTGTTGCTGATGATCAGCAGTTTCTTCAAAAACAGTTTGGACTCAAGAAAGGATGATTCCAATAATATCAGATGGTTGAATGACAGATTCAGCAACATTAGCTTCACAGGCAGCTCCCTGTGAGAGAGTTTGGTGATCTGATTGCTGGTCAGTATGAAGAACAGAGCACTTTCAAACAAATGCAATAAATGAACCACAAAGGTAGTTTTGGTGATAGAAACAAACAGAAATGGGAAAGTAACAGAATACTCAACAGAATGTGCAGTGTGACATTGCATCGCCATGAACAAGCAGCTGCAACCTGCAAGACACAACATGTTATGAAGCTCACAAGCAACTTCATCCTCATTTTGAGGACAGTCTCCAATACCATTGCAAACTTCCTCCACGTGGATACATGTCTGATGGGTGCCTTTGCATTTGAACAGATTCTCACAATGATAAGTGTGTCTGCATCTGACACTTTCATCTTCACCATCGGGACAGTCCCATTTGTTGTCACAAACATATGACCAGGCAATACAATGTGACATGTGGCATTTAAACTTTGTGTTGCACTCAAACTCCTGGCAATTGTGAAGGTGGCCTCCATTCCTGCAAGGAAACATTATGTTTTTGTGCAAACTGTAAATACAAATATCAGTGATGTTGAAACATTTGGGATGTCCTGGTCTGCACTGCAATTCATATGGTTTTCTGCACTGAAAGAAACTGTTGTTGGTCATCTGAAGTTTTAAAGTAGGTTCATCTTCTGAACTTTGAAAACAGTCCCCAAAGAGATCATTCAGAAAGCCAGACTCATTGTTTTTGCATAACAATGTCTGTGACACACCATATTTCTCCCCACTGTCAAGAAAGTACCACTCTTCTTCATCTGCCACACTCTGATATGTTTTACATTTTCCATTGCTCCCAATGAAGAAAAGCGGACCACATTCCTGTTTTGTGGATGTTGTTTTGCACAAAGCAGAGCTTGATTCCTGACCCTGTTTGCCGCTGCAGGTGCAAAGTGCTTCATCAGAGTTGTCTCCAACACAATCATTTCTTCCATCACAAACAAAAATCACGGACATGAAAGTTCCATCTTTGCACTGAAACAAGTTGATTCTTGTTTTCCCTACTTTGAGAGGGCTTTCCCAAACTGTGAACCCAGAGGAGTGTGCAGCATGGACATCTATCAATTTGTAGTTGAGTAGGTTGATGTATTTTTCATATGAAAACACCACGGTCATGTTTGACTGCTCGAACAAGATTGATGGGAAGTGTGAAGATATACTGTCCAGAAGATAGTGAAGCAAATGAAATCTGGTGCAATCCACCCTCTTCATGTGGGAAAGTGTTTTTGCCACACCCAACCCATTGTTGATCCACAGAAAATGAAAACAACTCTCTTGTTTCTGTATTTGTGACAAAGCGCAATGCAATCAGATCAATGAACAATCCTTCTATTGGGAGAGCAACAGGTGACAACTTGATGGCGGCCAACATTTGATCCAATTCCTGTCTGCTTGAAAAATGAGGCAAACTTTTGCTGTAATTCCTACAAATGCTGGCTGCTTCAATCCACGAAAAGGAATGAAGCTTTTCTGGACTGGAACAAGTTCGATAAAATATGAGATAATTTCTTTTCAGCAAAGAATCTTCCACCCAAAAGGAGTGGCATTCAAACATCAGATTAGTTTGCTGGTCAATTTGACATTTCTCCTGCCTGTGTCTGACAAGTGACCCAAAAACATGATGAACAATTTTCATCCAGTGTATATCCAGAGAACAACACTGGTTTTCATCACCCCAAACCTGAAGTCGCACAACAGTCCCTGACAAGGAAATGATTCTACTGGGAGCATGAGAAGTGAAAAGACCTTGTGAAATGAATTCCACAAACAAGAGTCTGTCCTCATCTTTTGATGTAAGTTCTTGCTCTGGCTCAAACCTGGATTTCAATAAAAATCTTGCTTCACAAGAACCATTGTGTTGTGGTTCAACCAATTTCATGATAATCTCAGCTGAGCCGATTGAAGGTATTCCGGACTCCAGAAAAACACCATCAAAATTTTCTTGAAATATTGGCTTCATAAAGTTATTGAGAATGGTATCATCTTCTTCAGCAGACAAAATGATGTCAAACCAACTGTCCACAACTGACAGCAAATCAATTTCAAGGTGAAATGCATCTTTGGTCATTGGTGTCTTGACAACAACTGTGGTGTACAGCATCTGCTCATGGAAATGCTCCTGCATCATTGTGAAAAAATTCTCTTCTGTCATTATCTGATGTGCAGATCCAACATTACTCAGGCAGACACTGGAGTTTTGCTTGAAATGAAAAGTGCACATTTCAGCTGCCATTCCTCGAAATGTGAACGCATCTTTTGCACCTTTGTTCAAACTTTCCTGAAACAACCACGACATATTCCTTCCAGCCAGAGATGCAGGAAATACAGGTTTCATTCTGACAAAAATCTCATAGTGTATTTTGGAGGGAAACTGGCAATTTTTCCAAGGAATCAGTGACAATATTCTGCGATAAGCCACAAAAAGACACAAAGGCTTGCCGCAAGTTGTTTGTACAACAATACAAGAGGTTCTGGGCATGCAAAACTTGGTTGTCCTGTCATAAACAGAAGAAGTTGACCGCAAGGTAGCTGGAGAAAATCTGGATATTTCTGTCAGATATGACTGGCATGTTGTGGGTATACGATACAATGGACGACAAGCACACTGCAAGTTAATCAAGCTGAGTTTAATTGTTTTGCACCTGGTGGTTGAAACACTAAGAATTGCAGAAACATATGAAGAATGTGGGAACCAATGAAAGGCAATAATTAGAGATGAATTTTGAGAGTAGATGCTTCTCTCAGGTATGTGTCTGACATAGTTTTCACAGAAATGATAAAACTCTGTCAATTTGTTTTCAACTATTTCACCAAAATATGCTCCTCCAAAAATGCAGAGTTGGTGTGTTCTCCCCTGAAAGTTCATTTGGACCAGAGAAGCATTTATTTGTTCTAAATTATAAGATTGGAGATGTAAAATGCAAGGTGAATTTTGACAAAATGAGGATGATGAGATGAACATCTTTTCTCTGCTATGAACAGTTTTGCTGGTTGTATGAGGCACTAATTTTGCAAAAATGCTTCAGTGTGACATCATATGGTGTTCCTTCCACCAGCACATGCACAAGACATTGAAAGCTGGATGATTCTAATAGCATATTCATCTGCAAGGAGGTCACTTTCCCAACTGGTGATGGGCCATCACTAATCGTCACCAAAACAAAATATTCATCACTCTGTCTATACTTCATCTCAAGAGCAATTTTTGAAATGGGTTCCACTCTGATGTATAAAGTTGATGTTGTGTGACTTGGGGAGACAATGAGGAGTGAATGCAATTGTGGATTCAAATACACATCATAGTTTCTGGTACTTTCAAAGATTGACATCACATACTTTTCCTCTGAGACAGAGAACATTCCAGAAATTGCCAACTTGAGAGTTGATTCAATAGCAACTGTCACAAAATTGTTTTCAAACAAAGCAAAATATTTTGAGAGGATCCCGCAATAGGGAGTCACCCTTTCCCTTGGGTCCTTGCCAGATCTGACAAACAGACCGGAATCTCTACAGTCCCATGATGTTTCAAATCCCATTTCAAAGTGTTTTACAGTCAAGTTAACATGCAGCTTTGGGTGCAAGGAGAAACTCCACTCCAAGCACAGGGGGTCCAACATCAGTCTCCAATCAGTTTGCTCCTTCTTTGAAGCTTGAGAATTCCTGCACAACAAATGATCACACAACAAGAGCGGCAGAATTCGTCTTGTGAAATACCCAGACAACCCTGTGACGTTGAGGTGCTCTTCTGACCAACGTTTGGGACCTGAACAAAAACATTAACAACACAAAGATCTACATCAGAACCTGGTCACAGTTGCTCTTTACTCTGTTGTGAAAAAAGGACATTCTAAGGACATTTTAGCAGGGACTGTTGAGAAAACATACTTACTGCCCAATGCAATGAATGATTTGCCCTTCCACACAAGTGTCTTTGCTCCCAAATTCAAGTTGTTCAGTGTTTGATGCATAAACCAATTGTCTCTTGTGTAAATCAGTTCTTTTTCAATTGAAGCCTCCAGAAATACAAACCAAGCTTTTGTATGAACTTCAGAAACATTGATTCCTAAGATTGAAAATATTTCCCAAGAAGAGCCTGTCTGAATTCCACAGAAGATAATGCAAGAAAACAAAGCATTTTGAAAATTTGTCATTGGTCCAGTAACAATTAATGCGAGAAAACTGAGAAACAAATTGTGTGCCAAAATCACATTCTGATTATCTCTCTCAGGCTCTCTGTCAGCAAATTTGTGACAAAAACTATTTTTGTCTCATCTGGGTGGCAGAAAACTGTATCAACTGATGGAAAGAGGAGAATGAAATTCATCAGGCAGATTTGCAGTCCAAGTTGAAAAGGAAGACACCGATAGTTGTCAGGTTCACAGCATTTGTGGGACAGAGATCAATCAAACACCAGTCCTCTGAACAACCCAACAACACAGGGAAAATGGAGCCTGTTGTTTCATGTGTCCTGTGGACACAGAGTTAGTGAGAGAGCGAAAGGTTATTCACTCTGGCAATGCAAGTTCTCAGCCATCCTTTCCGCATGTATATTTCTGTCAAATACCAGCTGATTGAGTGACATGCTCGATCAAATGGGAGATCTTCGAGACTGCACAACTTCTGTAGTCTCCTCTGACTGCTCACAATAAAAAGACAATTCTTCACTTGAGTCAAGCAATCGTCACTCCACCACAGCACAACTGCATTGTGGGTGCCTCTTCTTGTGGTTGGCACCAAAACAAAAAATAGTATTATCTCACATGCCTAGTTTACACTTATGTTTGACTGTTCTCTCTCTTACTCTCTTCTTCATCCTCTGTCTCTTGCTCTTTGACAACTCTCACCCTGACTGTCAATCTGACAATATGTTCACAACTTCAAGGAGAAGAAAACACATTGTGGGAGTGCTGAGAGACAGAGAGACAAGAGGGAGACACAGACAGAGACAGAGAACAATACAGAAACAGGGACAAAGAACGAGACAGAAGCAAACAGAGTCAGAGGCAGAGACAGACACGGAGCGATACTCAGCGAGGCAGAGGGTGGAAACCAGTGAAACCAGGCCGGCTGGGAATTTTACAAAAAACGAACAATATTTGTGCAATTCTAGTTTTTCTGGGTTGATCTGGGTCGTTCCACTCTGCAGGATAGATTCGGTAACTGCAATGGGTGGACGGATTTTCCTTGTCATTTTCTTCAGAGGTCACTCTTCATCAAAACAGCAGATTTTCCACCATTATCCTGTCAACTCTACCCTGAACTGTCCCTACCACTGCGAGGCTTTGCACACAGAACTGGGCCAATTGATTCACCTTCACTGACACTTTAATTGCTGAATTGACTTGGGACATCAAACTTGGAAAGCGCCATCGCAACAATCGATCACAAGCATAAACAAACTGTTTGGTTTCTGTTGACGAAAACATGACAATGGGAATAGCAAAGGGACAGCAAACTAAATGACTAACGTGAGCAGCAACAGCAACACGGCGCCAAAGGCACAATACCAATTGGAAACACTTAGCAAACTGTGGTCAACCCCTCCCTCCCCCTGCGGGCCCTTCTCCTCAACCTGAAGGCTTTTCCTGTCTCTAGCTCTGAGGACCACACCGTCTGTTACAGCAGCTGGCTTCTGAGCGGCAGTGAGTACGAGGGCACGCCATCTCCGGAATCACTAAAGTCGCTAACAAGAAGTAGCCCCTCCCCACAGATCAACTCTGGCGTCGTACGCACGCTTCTGGGTGGCAGACAGTAGGAGGCACAACACTCTCGTTGCTGGCATGTCGAAGAAATGTATCACAAGAGGCTATCAAATGCGTTGTGTTGAAGTGAGATGAATGACTTGTCTGAACAACATCACAATGGAAACTGGGCAACACATAAACACCAACCACCAATTGATCAGGCATGATACTTGAGTGACAACAATGAATTGACTGTCAATAAGCAACCGGAGTTCAGAAAACACGCATGGAGCTGTAAGCAATCCAGTGTACATGAAGTTATGTGTTAATAGTTCTCTGGTTCGGACAAGCAACCAAATATTTCTTGGTTCAATTGGTTATTTAGGCCATGATCACAAGTGGTGACTTTGCTGCTTCCTGATCAACGAAAACCACTCCACACTGGTTCCACTCAGAGAGCCAAGGGTCCTGCCCACCTCACTGCAGGTCAAAAAATTTCATTCAGGTTTAGCATTTGTTCTGTCGAACTTCTCAAGCCAAGCAAAGCTACATTGACCAGAGAAACACAACTAGTGGAATCATCGGAACAGACATTGATTTAAATTTTGAAGTGTCTTGCTTTCTTCATCGCAAACCATCAGTGCAAAACGAAATTGTTGGAATCCCCATCAGTGAGGAACTTTTTGAACATACCACAAATTGACCGGTTTGTCAGTTTGAATGCCAAAACAACTGAGAGCACTCAGCTCAAGGGTTTCAACAACATCACAAAGGAGCACTTCAGGTCAAAAGAAAGGGACCATAAGTGTAGCCAAAAGGAGACAAAAGGACTTTTCCTGACTATCAAAACCAGTCAATTGTTCTACATTTTTGATGACCAGTAACCAGGACACCAAACAACAAAACTCAAGTCTTTTGATACAATCACAAAGGAGCACTTCGAATGAGATGGGAGATGCCATTAGTGCCACTAAAAGGCGACAAAGGGACTTTTCCTGACAATGGACACTGGCCCTAGTGCAAGGACGGTGGTAGTGGTGATTAACTGAGTAGCGTGTGAGTGAGAGTCTGTTCTGCCGGAAACAAACATACATATCCCGTAGCGTTGACTGTGATACATTGCAGGAT